>JACCDP011498099.1_pt1 | contig 27614 bp, 27 predicted proteins | sample 7445841 | NCBI WGS metagenome assembly JACCDP01 (sample SAMN15323441, study PRJNA562643) | freshwater metagenome | isolation source: river surface water | place: USA:Blue River Watershed | collected 2017-08-17 | reverse complement strand
CGGCGGCGGATGAGCGGGCCTTGCACCGGGCCCATCATCAGGCGGGCATCAGTTCGGCCAGCACGCGCTCGATGCGGGTGGCCGAGCCGGTATCGTCCAGCACATGTCGACGCAGTCGATGGCGCAGTGCCGGCGCGGCCACGCGCCGCAAATGCGCCTCACCGACTTGCCGATCGCCTTGCAGGGCAGCGCAGGCGCGGGCCGCGCGCATCAGCGTCATGTCGCCACGCAGCCCGTCGGTGCCCAGGGCCATGCACAGCTCGCTGGCTCGCCCGCGCGCAGCCTCGGGAATGTCGATCTCGTGCAGCCGCTTGCGGGCGCTGCTGATCTTGCGGCGGATCTTCTCGGCTTCTTTCTCCCACTGCTGGCAGAAGTCGGCCGGATCATTCTCAAACGCTTCGCGGCGTCGCACCACCTCGATGCGGCTGGGCAGATCGTCCGGGGTCCTGACTTCTACGGACAGACCGAAGCGGTCGAGAAGCTGGGGCCGCAATTCACCTTCTTCCGGGTTGCCACTGCCCACCAGCACGAAACGGGCAGGGTGGCGCACCGACAAGCCCTCGCGCTCGATCACGTTCTCGCCCGATGCGGCCACGTCGATCAGCAGGTCGACCAAATGGTCCTCCAGGAGGTTGACCTCGTCGATGTAGAGAAAGCCCCGGTTGGCACGGGCCAGCAGGCCGGGCTCGAAAGCCTTGACGCCTTGAGACAAGGCCCTTTCGAGGTCGAGCGCTCCGACGACCCGGTCCTCGGTGGCGCCCAGCGGCAGGTCAACCACGGGAACGGGGCGCACGTGTGTCTTGAGTTTTTGGCCCTGGGCCAGGGCACTGCGGCAACGGTCGCAGCAGCGCTGGGGTTCGGCCGGATCGCAATGGTAGGGGCAGTCGGAGACCACCCGCATGGCCGGCAGCAGACTGGCCAGCCCGCGGACCGCCGTGGATTTGCCGGTACCCCGGTCGCCCAGGACCAGAACGCCTCCCAGGCTTGGATCGATGGCCGTCATGAGAATGGCCAACTTCATCTCGTCCTGCCCGACGATGGCGGCGAAAGGGAAGGTATACGCCATGCGGCCGAGTATGACACACGAATACAGGCACATCTGTCAACTTAGACTGACAGATAAGGGTTTTTACTAGGTCAGGCCCTGGGCCTTGTTCCGCGCCATCAGAAGGGGCGATCGGTGCGAGAGGCCTCGGTCGGCCGGTCTGTCCGGACCAGGTCGGGTGCGGCTGCCTCGGCCGCCTCGCGAGCCATGCGTTCGGCCACGCTCTTCGCATGGGCGCGACGTGCGTCGCGGATTTGCCAGACGCCCCAGACCAACACCAGGACAAAAATGCCCAGTTCCAACCAGATACCCATGGAAGTCTCCTTGCTGGGGGCCTGCGGCCCGCCAGTGAGATTCTTTCACGCTTGTAGAGCGTTGGAGCATGACTGTTTTAGATGGGCATTGAGATCAGGGCCTCGCTGGAGCAGACCCGGTGGCGCCACAATCGATCTTTGTCGTACTGTTGGACCGACCATGAGTTTGCTGCCCCGTGATGATGACCAGCGCGAGATCTTGCACAACGAGGTTCATGCGCGGCCGACTGCGCGCATCCGGCTGCCGGCCCTGGTGATTTATGTCGCGGTGCTCAACGAGGGCATCAGCCGCGAGCAGGAGAGCGCGCATTTGCGTCGCTTGCCCGGCCAGGAGCATCTGCAGGACCATCAACTGGTGGGCAATTTTTTACGGCTGCGCTTTGCCACCCACACCGTCAAATGGGAGCGGCACACTGAATTCACCCGCTATTCGATCGTTCAGCATTTGCCCGAGCATGCTTATCTGGGAGCATCCCGCCCTGATCTGATGTCGGATTTGGCGGTCCCGCGCGAGTGGCTCGCTGGCATACCGGGGCGCACCATGGCGGCCATTGCGCTGGCGATGGTGCACGGCAATCTGTCGACCTCCGAGGAGACCATGGCCCTCTCACGTCACTGGTTTGGCGACTCGGTGGTGGTGGCTTCGATGATGGGCAACAACGGTCATTCGTGGGCGGTCAGTGACTTCATCATGGAGCCTGGCGGCTTTGAGCGCATTTTGGTGGTCGCCCCCTCGAGCACCTCGCCCGCCCGCGCAGGCCGTATCAGCCAGCGGCTGCTGGAGCTTGAGACCTACCGCATCATGGCGCTGCGGGGCCTGCCGGTGGCCAAGGCCTTGGGGCCGGTGCTCGGCGAGGCTGAGACCAGCTTGCTGGAGATCACCGCCAGCCTCGACAGCAAAGACACCTCGGACCAGGCCTTGCTGGACCGTCTGGTGGCTTTGGCCACGCGCGTGGAGCGGGCCACCGCCGAGCATGCTTATCGTTTCTCGGCCACCCGGGCCTATGAGGCGCTGGTGCAGCAGCGCATCCACGAGCTGCGTGAAAAGCCCATTTCCGGGACCCAGACCATCGGCGAATTCATGCAGCGTCGCCTTTCACCGGCCATCGCCACCGTGGGGGCGACGGCCCAACGCATGGCGTCCCTGGCCGAGCGGATCTCGCGCACCAGCGCCTTGCTGCGCACGCGGGTGGACATTGCCACGGAAGAGCAAAACCGCCAGCTGCTTGAAAAGCTGACGCGCGGCCAGGAGCTGCAGCTGCGGCTGCAGACCACGGTGGAGGGGCTGTCGATCGCGGCCATCAGTTATTACGTCATCAGCCTGCTGATGTACGCCAGCAAGGCGCTGGTGGGCGCTGGCGTACCGATCGATCCCGAGGTGGCGGTGGGCTTGATGGTGCCGCTGGTGCTGTGGCTGGTCTGGGGCATGACCCGGCGCATTCACCGCGCCCTTCGCCGGGGTGACTAGGCTCAGTCGCGCTCGTAGCTGACGAAGCTGTAGTCCAGACCGGAGCTAGAACGCGCCGACTGGCGTGCGGTTTCTCGCCACTGCGGCCCGAGCTCGGGTGCGTAGGCATCGCCCGGCACTGTCTGGTGAATTTCAGTGACCTCCACCCGGTCGGCCAGGGGCAGGGCCTGGGCATAAATCTGGCCGCCCCCGATCACCCAAACTTCCCCGTGCGGACCGCACAGGGCCAGGGCCGCTTGCAGGCTGTCGGCACGCTCGGCCCCGGGCGCCTGCCAGGACTGCTGGCGGGTCAGCACGATATTGCGCCGCCCGGGCAAGGGCCTGAAGCGCGCGGGCAGCGAGTCCCAGGTTTTGCGGCCCATGACGACAGGATGGCCCTGGGTGAGGGCTCGAAACCGGGCCAGATCTTCAGGCAAATGCCAGGGCATGGTGCCTTCGCGTCCGATCACCCCGTTGTCCGCTCGGGCGTAAATCAGGGCGATCCGCGGCTGGGCCCGCATCAGACGGCCACCGGTGCCTTGATGGCCGGGTGGTGTTCATAGCCGACCACCTCGAATTCTTCGAAGGCATAGTCAAACAGGCTGGGCGGCCGGCGCTTGATCAGCAGCTGGGGATAGGGCGGTGGCACACGCGAGAGCTGCAGGTTGACCTGCTCCTGGTGGTTGCTGTAGATGTGGCAGTCGCCACCGGTCCAGATGAAGTCGCCCACCTCCAGGTCACATTGCTGGGCCACCATGTGGGTGAGCAGGGCGTAACTGGCGATGTTGAAGGGCACACCCAGGAAGATGTCCGCGCTGCGCTGGTAGAGCTGACAGCTCAGACGACCGGGCTGTCCGTCCTGGCCGGGGGCCACATAGAACTGGAAAAATGCGTGGCAGGGCATCAGCGCCATCTTCGAGAGCTCGGCCACGTTCCAGGCGCTCACGATGATGCGGCGGGAATCGGGGTTGGTTTTCAGGGTCTTGATGACATCGGCCACCTGGTCAATATGCCCGCCATCGGGGGTGGGCCAGCTGCGCCATTGCACGCCGTAGACCGGTCCCAGATCACCGTCCTCGCGGGCCCATTCGTCCCAGATGGTCACCCCGCGTTCGCGCAGCCAGTTGTTGTCGCTCGAGCCCTGCAGAAACCAAAGCAGTTCGTAGATGATGCTCTTGAGGTGCACCTTCTTCGTGGTGACCAGGGGAAAGCCCTGGCGCAGATCAAAGCGCATCTGGTAGCCGAACACGCTTTTGGTGCCGGTCCCTGTCCGATCGGGCTTGAACACGCCGTGGGTGTCGACGTGTCGCATGAACGCTTCATACTGGGAAAAAGGGGGTGCGCTGCTCATGGTGATCCGAAGGTTGCCTCGGGGGCTTGGGTCGCAATTGTAGGAGCCGACACCGCTGCGCGAGGCCCGACCCGGGTATCGCGCCGGTGAACCACCCGCTCAGAGCCCCAGCACCCGCCCGGGGTTGAGCAGCTGCTGCGGATCCAGGGCCTGTTTGATGGCCCGCATCATCTGCAAGGCCACCGGGCTCTTGTGGTGGACCAGCTCGTCGACCTTGAGCGAGCCGATGCCGTGCTCGGCCGAGATGGAGCCGCCAAAGGCTTGCACCGACGCATAGACCAGGGCGTTCACCCTGGACTCTTGGGTCTGAAGGAAGAGGCGGGCATCCTCGCCCTCGGGGGCCTGCACATTAAAGTGCAGGTTGCCGTCGCCCAGGTGCCCGAAGTTGACCAGCCGCACCCCGGCGATCTCGCGAGCCAGCAAGGCCTCGGTGTGGCTGACAAACTCGCTGATGCGCGAGATCGGGATGGAAATGTCGTGTTTGATGTTGAGCCCTTCCTCGGCCTGGGCCAGCGGAATGGCTTCGCGGATGTGCCAGAGTTGCCGCGCCTGTGCCTGGCTTTCGGCCACCACCGCATCGTCAATCAGTCCTTGCTGCAAGGCTTGCTCCAGCAGCCGCTCCAGGGCCTGTCGGGCGTGCTCGGCCGATTCCTGATCGGATTGCTCGAGCAGCACGCAATAAGGGCTGTCCTGATACAGCGGCACGCGCAGCTGCTGGAAGTGCCGGGCCACAAGGCCAAGCGCGAACTGCCCCATGACCTCGAAGCCGGTCAGGCCCGAGCCGAGGTGCGTCTGGGCCAGTCCCAGCAGGGCGACCGCGCGCCCCATGTCCGGCACAGCCGCCCAGGCGGTCATCTGGGCGGCCGGTTGCGGGTAGAGCTTGAGCGTGGCCGCGGTGATCACGCCCAGCGTGCCCTCGCTGCCGATGAACAGGTCGCGCAGGTCATAGCCGGTGTTGTCTTTGCGCAGGCCCTGCAGGCTGTCCCAGACCTGCCCCTGGGCATTGACCACTTGCAATCCCAGGCACAGGTCTCTGGCGTTGCCGTAGCGCAGCACCTGGGTGCCGCCGGCGTTGGTGGCCAGATTGCCACCCACGGTGCAACTGCCCTCTGCGGCCAGGCTCAAGGGAAATAGAAGGCCCTGCGCCTGCGCGGCTTGCTGCAGGGTCTGCAGGACGCAACCGGCCTCCACAGTGGCCGTCATATTGGCCGGGTCGATGGCCAGCACCCGGTTCATGCGCTGCAGGCTCAAGACCACTTCGGTTCCGCTGTCGTCTGGGGTGGACCCCACCACCAGGCCGGTGTTACCGCCCTGGGTGACGATGGGGGCACCGTACTGGGCGCAGGCCTGCACCACCTGCGCCACCTGCTCGGTCGTGGCCGGGCGCACCACAGCCAGGGCTTTGCCGCGTCGACGCCGGCGCCAGTCGGACTCCCAGGCCGATAGATCGCCCTGCGTCAGCACCTGCTCGGCGCCGCAGACCGCCGACAGGCGGGCGATCAGGTCGGGCCGCGCCTTGGGGTCCGTCATGCGGTCGGCTCCGATGAAGCCTGCAGGCGTGCTTGCCGCAGCCGGATGCGCACGTGCAAGGCGCAGGCGGTGAACAGGCTCAGGCACAGCACCACTTCAATGAGCCCCAGCAGGTTGCCCGGCGGTTTGTCGCTCCAGGCGCGCACCACCCCTTCCGTGAAATAGAGCCAAACCAACAAGCTCACCCAGCGGTAGGTGTAGAGCTTTCTCTTGAGCAGGCCGGCCAGGGGCACGCACAGCGGCAGTACCTTGAGGGCCAGCAGAGAGCCGCCGGGACGAATCGGGGCCAGCCACATTTCCCACAGCAGACCCAGCAGGATCAGGCCGAGCAGGCTGCTGACGGCCAGCCAGCGGGTCCAGTCAATGGAAGGAGGGTGCATGGGGATGGCATGATACCGGTCATGCCTGAACCTTCCTGGGTGCGCGGTCTCCTGCACTTTCCGTGGCGCCAGACTTTTCTGACCCTGCGCGAGCGCTTTCGAGAAGACCGATTGGGGCTCAGTGCGAGCAGCCTGACCTTCACCACATCGATTGCCCTGGTGCCCTTTGTCACCGTGGTCCTGGCTGTCTTCACCGCTTTTCCGGTGTTTGCCAAGATGCAGAATCTGCTGCAGGCCTGGCTGGTGGAGAGCCTGGTGCCCGACCACATGGCCCGGCAGGTGATGGGCTACCTGACCCAGTTCACCCGTCAGGCCAGTCGGCTGGGCGTGGTGGGCTTGGCGGTGCTGGCCTTCACCGCGACGGCGCTGGTGTTGACCATCGATCGCACGCTCAATGCCATCTGGCGGGTGCCCAGGCGCCGGCCCCTGGCCCAGCGCCTGCTGATCTACTGGGCGGTCATCACCCTGGGGCCTTTGCTGCTGGCGGCCAGCCTGGCAGCGACCGCGCAGGCCTTGGTGTTTTTTGGGGTCGGCAGCACCAGCAACCGGCTGTTGGCGGACCTGCTCGATGCGCTGGAGTTTTTTCTGCATGCCGGCGCGCTGGCAGCGCTGTTCCGCTACATGCCCAACACCCATGTGCGGTGGTCGCACGCCTGGGCCGGTGGCCTGTTTGCGGCCGCTGGCCTGGCTCTGGCCAAACTGCTGCTGAGCTATTACCTCAAGGTGGTGCCCACCTATTCGCTGGTCTATGGGGCTTTTGCGACCGTGCCGATCTTGCTGATGTGGATTTATCTGGCCTGGATCATCGTGCTGATGGGGGCTGTGGTTTGCGCCTATCTGCCCAGCCTTTTGTCGGGTCAGGCGGGGCGTGTGGCTGCAACCGGTTGGGCCTTTGAGCTGGCGTTGGCCGCCCTACAGCATCTGCACAGGGCGCGCGGGTCTGCCCCCCATGGCCTGAAGGCACAGGCCCTGGCGCATGGCCTGCGCGTGGAACTGCTGCAACTCGAGCCCCTGCTGCAAACCCTCAGGCAGATCCAGTGGGTCGCCCCCATGGATTCGATGGCTGGCGATGAGCCCGTGTGGGTGCTTCTGGTCGATCCGGACCACACCTTTCTGTCGCCGTTGACCGATGCCCTGCTGCTCGAGCCCGGTCCGGCGGCGCAGCTTTTTTGGCAACGCAGCGGCTGGCAGACGATGAGCTTGCGATCGGTGCTCTGACGCGCCATCGCGCACCTGCTGGGCACGATCGAGGCGTGCCCAAGGTCCAAGGCGCCGGCTCAGCTCAGCCGCAGTGGCGCTGCGTACCCCGTCATTTCAAGGTAGCCCAGACCCACTCGCCGGCCCCGTTCATCGAGCAGTTCGCTCAAGCCTTCCCAATAGATCGCCCCGGTGCTGCTGCGGCTGTCGAGCTCCTGGTTGTCCAGCAGGGCAGCCACGACATGACGGCCGATCGGGGATTGCACGTGCCAGCGGACCGGATAGCGGGCCTGCGATAGGGGGCTGGCCCAGTGCTGCAGGGCCTGCATCTGCACCTCGTGGGCGGCAAAATTGCGCAGACGGCCATCGGCGGTGCGAAACGAGCCGCCGGCCCACAAGGTGCTGCCGTCAGCGCGACGCAGCCTGAAGGCCGTCAAGGCGCTGCCATCGTCAAGGTTCATGCCGATCCAGTCCCAGCCCACGGCTTCGGGGTGCAGGATTTCCTCGCTCCATTCGTGATCGAGCCAGGCCCGGCCCTCGATCGGCAGTTGCTTGCCCTGCAGGCTGAGCACGCCCCGGGCTGCGAGTTGCGGTTGACTGTAGTAGTAGCTCGCTTGCCTGAGCTCGGGGCCTTTGCGTGAGAACCCTTGCTCGCCCTGCAGCAGCAGCGCTTGCGTGGTCTGAAAAACCAGATCGAGACCGATATCCCGGGCCGGCAATTGGGCGCGGTAGGTGCTCGTCTGCACCGGTCCCTCCCGCCGCAGCCGCCAGCGGCACAAGCGCAAGTCGGTGTCGTCGGTGGCAGCCTGTGCCAGACCGAACCCTTCGCGGGCGATGGCCTGATCGTGCCAGAGGCGGCCGCCCTGCAGGTCGGTGACTGCGACATGCGCGAAGATCAATTGGCGAGCGGCAAAGCGCGACTTTAGGTTTTGCGCCGCGTCCACCCGGGTGCGGAAAAAAGTCAGCTGAAAGCCCAGCAGATGACCATTGGTTTGGCGACCGTGGCCGGTGATGTACCACCACTCGGTGCGCATGGCGGGGTGGGCGCCATGGTCGCGGGGGAAGCTCAGCGGCCGCACGGCCAAGGCCCGAGCCGCCGGCAGCCCCATCCACAGCCCCTGGGCCGCCATCGCCTGAATCAGCAGGCGGCGACTCGGACGCATCACCAATCCTCCTTGACCGCCATCACCGCATCGCCGCTGGCGGCGGCTCGGCCGGCCAGCCAGGCCGTCAGGGTGCCCGCCACCATCACGGCCAGGGCCAGGGCCAGCAGCGTCGGCCCGGGCAGGTGCAGATCCATGGTCCAGCGAAAGCTCTGTGGGTTGATCACGTGCACCAGGATGAGCGAGACCGCCAAACCCAGCAAAACACCGGCCAGTGCGCCCACGGCGGTCCAGGCCAAGCCTTCGCCCGCGACCACCGCCAGAACCTGGGTTCGTCGCAGACCCAGATGGGCCAGCAGACCGAATTCTTTGCGCCGTGCCAGCACCTGGGCGCTGAAACTGGCGGCCACGCCGAAGAGGCCAATACCGATGGCCACCGCTTGCAGCCAGGTCGTCACTGCAAAACTGCGGTCGAAAACGCGCAGCGAGAGGGCGCGAATCTGTGCACTCGAGGCCATCTCGGCCCAGGCTGCGCCCCCGGCCTGCAAACGCTCGACGATGGCCAGCCGCACCGCCGACTCTTCCTGGCCAGGCTCGAGCCACAAGGCCAGATCGTTGATGCGGCTGTCGCCGCTGATCGTCCGGTAGTCGCGTTCGTCCATCATCACGGCGCCGAACTGGCGTGCGTAGTCGCGCCAGACGCCTGCCACAAAAAGCCGTTTTTGGCCCTCCAGGCCCAGCGCGCGCTCGAGAAGTGGGAGCTTGTGTCCCGGTTGTGCGCCATAGAGGTCCACCATGGCCTCGCTCACATACACCGCCACCTCTCCGGCGGGGGCGGGCCGTACGGGCCCCAGCAAAGGCAGGTGGCGCGCCGGCTGCGCCAGTTCGCGTGCAATCAGGCTCACAGCCGGTTGCCCGCTTTGCAGGATCAGCGGTGTCACCCGCAGGGTGTCGATTCGCGCCACGCCTTGCACGCGCCGCAGCGCGTCGATCACGGCCGGCTCGAAGAACACCGTGTCGGAGGCTGCCGTGCTGCTGCTGCTCCTGAGGTAAAGATCGGCCGGTAGCACGGCGTCAAGCCATTGGCTCACCGAGACCCGGAAACTGCTGACCATCACGGTCAACGCTACCGCCAGACTCAGGGCGGCGACCACGCCGCTGACGGCCACAGCGGCGCTCTCACGCATTCGTCCGGCCCTTTCAAGGGCCAGCAGGGGCAGCAGGCGATGGCCGAGTGCACGCCGGGCTGGGCCGTGCAGCAGCGCAATCAAACCGGGCAGCGCGCTGATGCCGCCCACCAGGATCAGTGCCACCGAGGCATAGGCCCCCAGCGCCAAGCCTCCCACCGGCGGCAGCAGCGCCAACAGCCCGGCCGCACCCAGCAGCCCCAGACTCCAACCGAGCCGGTGGCTGCCGCCTTGCTGCAGGCCCAGTCCCTTGAGGGTTTGGGCGGGCGGCAGCGCAGCAGCGGCGCGTGCGGGCCACCAGCCTCCGGCTGCCGCGGCCAGCACGCCAAGCCCCCCGTAGGCCCATGCAGCCGCGCTGCTCCACTGTAGGGTGGGTTCGGTGCCCGGGAAATAGCCCCCGCCCAGGTCGCCGCCGAGAAAACGCAGCCCCAGCGCCGCCAAAGCGGTGCCCAGGGCCAGCCCGGCCAAACTGCCGATGACGCCGAGCACCAAAGATTCGGACAGCACCCAGCTCAGGCGCTGCCGGCGCCCCAGGCCCAGCACCCCGAGCAGCGCCAACTGGGCCGAACGTTTGGCCACGCTGAGCCAGAGCACGGAGAACACCAGGAAGGCCCCAGTGAACAGAGCCACCAGCGCCAGCACCGTGAGGTTGACACGGTAGGCTCGCGACAGGGCGCTGATGCGCGAGGCGCTCTCGGCCGGCTCAATGGCCATCATGCGTTCGGGCCAGCCGGGCTGCGCCTGCCATTGCCTCATGGCGTCTTCGCGCGTGGTGCCCGGCTGCAGGCGCACATCGATGCGCGAGAGTTCGCCCGCCCGACCGAACAAGTCCTGGGCAGCGCCCAGATCCATCACCGCCAGGGGCGGTCCGCCGGCTGCCACGCTGCCAGCGATCGCCACGTCGACCGTGCGGCTGCCGGCCTGTAGTTTCAGGTGGCCGGGACCGAGTTGCTGCCGCGCAGCCGCATTGAGGAAAACCGTCGCGGGCGCAAACAGGGCCAGCCGGTCGGCACCGTCCTGGGGTTGGGGCATCCAGCTCGGTGCGATCTGCACCGCACGCAGGGCGTCGAGTCCGAGCACGCGCAGGGGCAGCCTTTGTCCATCGTGTATCGCATACGTGCTCAGATCGAGCACCGGGCTGGCTACGGCCACCGACGCAGCCTCTGCCACCTGCGGATAGACCGACTCATCCAGACTGCCTTGCGGCAAGCGCAGCTCCAGATCGCTTTGCCCGCCGATTGATCGGGTCGCCTGTGAAAACTCGCTCAGGGCAGAGGCGTTGATCAGGTGCACCGAAAACGCCAGCGCTACGCCCAGCATCACCGCCAGCATGGCCGCGCCATGGCGCCAGGGATGTTGGCGCAGTTCAGGCCAGGAGCAGGTGCGCAGCAGGTTCAGCAGGATCACGGGGTCAGATCGACAAAAGGGCGGTCCGGGTAGGGCCGCGCCGCGCCCGGACCCAGGGGGACGGTGCGCAGGCAGTTGGACGCGGCCTCCAGGAGATGACCCAGCCCTTCGCCCGAGCGCCGTTATAGCCTTGAATCATGTTATCTCGCCATGGGGCTGGGGAATGGGAGCGGGCCTTTGTCATTGATCAGGCCGGCTGCAAGCCGCTGGCGGTCAGTCGCAGCACCCGGTCGGCGCGTCCCGCGGCTTGTTCGGAATGTGTCACCAGAACCAGGGCTGAACCCTGCGAGCGCGTCTGGCCGATCAGGACATCCATGACTTGCGTCGCGGTGCGTGGGTCGAGGTTGCCCGTGGGTTCATCGGCCAGCAGCAGAGCCGGGGCATGCACCAGCGCGCGGGCGATGGCCACGCGCTGCAGCTGCCCGCCCGAGAGTTGCTGCGGCAGCCGGTGCCCCAGCCCCTGCAGCCCGACAGCCTCGAGCAAGGCGGCAACGCGCTCGGGCTCGCGGCGTTCCAGCAGCATGAGCGGCAGCATCACGTTCTGATTCACATCGAGGTGCGGCAGCACATGAAAGGCCTGAAACACAAAGCCCACGTGCTGGCGGCGCATCAGGGCACGTTGGTCGTCGTCCAGGTCGTCCAGCGCCTGCCCGCAGAGCACCACCTGTCCGCATTCCCAGTGGTCCAGGCCGGCCATGCAGTTGAGCAAGGTGGACTTGCCCACGCCGGAATCGCCGACGATGGCCACAAATTCGCCCGCCGCCACGGTCAGGTCGACGCCCTCGAACACCGCCACCGCCTGATAGCGCTTGGCCAGGCCCTGCAGGCGCAGGGGTGGGGCAGATTGCGATGATTCGGCGCGGGTCATGCCGATCCCCAAAGGGCCTGCACCCGGTCGAGCAGGGCCGACTGCACCGCGTCGCTGTCGCAAGCCAGGATCTGACGCTCGGGCATGCTGCGCAACCAGGTCAGCTGACGTTTGGCCAATTGGCGGGTGGCGGCGATGCCGGTTTCGAGCAGGCTTTGTTGTTGCACTTGATTCAAACTCGGAAGGGGGGCGCCCGGTGCCGGCCGCGCCGGGGCAATCTGGACCAGGAGCTGCCAGCACTGGCGATAGCCCACGCAGCGCATCGATGGCAGGTCGGGGTGCAGATCGTCGCGCTGCATCAGGCTCCAGACCTCGTGGACCAATCCGTTTTGCAGCATCTGCTCAAAACGCTCTGCAATCCGGCGGTGCAGCCAAGCCCGGTCCGAGGGCTCCAGACTGAGCACAGTCACTGGCAGTCGGGACCTTGAATCGCCCTGACCGTGGAAGGACGACAGCGCTCGTCCGGAGACCCGCCACACTTCTAAGGCGCGAGCGATGCGTTGCGAATCGCCAGCCGGCAAGCGCACAGCGGTGACGGGGTCAACCTGCGCCAGCTGGGCATGCAAGGCCGCCCAGCCCTGGGTTCGAGCCTCTTGCGCAATTTCCTCGCGCACGGTCGGGTCGGCCGTGGGCATGTCATCGAGTCCCTCAACCAGGGCCTTGAGGTAGAGCAGGGTGCCACCAACCAACAGCGGTCGGCGCCCGCGCCGTCGGATATCTTCGATCAGCGTCAACGCATCACGCCGGAATTCGGCCGCACTGTAACTTTGGACGGGGTCGCGGATGTCGATCACATGGTGCGGCACAGCCGCACGCTCCTGCGCCGAGGGCTTGGCGGTGCCAAGGTCCATGTGGCGATAGACCAGGGCCGAGTCGATGCTGATGATCTCCACCGGCCAGCGCTGCGCCAGGGCCAATGCTGCGGCTGTCTTGCCCGATGCGGTGGGGCCGGTCAGTGCGATCAGGGGGGGCTGGTTCATGGGGTCGAGCCCAAAGGGGCCAAACGCTCGGATGCTGGCACGGGCGACAAGACTGCACGGGCCGCGCCGAGCGTACCAGATGTCCAAAGCCACCGTCGCGCGGGTGAATCGCCTGCCCGTGGCTTGCTCCTCATTGGAGACCCGCTCAGACTCGCCACGAGGCTGCGGCTCTACTGCGGCCGCGAAGCTCAGGCGCTCTCTTACACTGCGCCTTTTCAGCGCCGATCTTGCCATGCAGCAGCCCGCAGTCCCCTCGAACGACCTGGATCCATCCACCCGTCCCTCTCGCACGGCCTGGGTCTTGGGCCTGGCGGGCTTGCTCCCCTTTGTCCTGCTGGCCGCCTTGCAATGGGGCAGCCCGCCCGGGTGGCGCATGTTGGCCGCATCGGCTCTGCTGAGCTACGGCGCGATCATCGTCAGTTTTCTTGGGGGTATCCATTGGGGTCTGGCCATGCGTCGGCGTCTTGCACCGGCGCAGCAACTGCTCTGGGGCGTCACGCCCAGTTTGCTGGGCTGGGTGGCGGTGCTGTTTGAGGGCCCCTGGGGCCAACTGGTACTGGCCACCAGTTTGGTGATGTGCTTGCTGGTCGATCAGGCCGTCTATGTTCGCCTGGGTCTGCAGAGCTGGTTGCCCCTGCGCCGTCTGCTGACCGCTGTGTCCACCGCCAGTGTGCTCGCTGGCGCTGCCGGGTACTGGCTGGCCTGAGAGTCGCTTATCGCCCTCGCATGAACCAGGCATCGAGTTCGCGCAGGGTGATTTGTCGCCAGGTGGGTCGGCCGTGGTTGCATTGATCCGAGCGCTCGGTGGCTTCCATCTGGCGCAGCAGTGCGTTCATTTCTTCCAGGGTCAGACGGCGGTTGGCCCGCACCGCACCGTGGCAGGCCATGGTGGCCAGCAGCTCATTGCGGGCCTGCGTGAGCACGCGCTGGCCCTCGTGCTGCGCCAGTTCGGCGAGCACCTGTCGCGCCAGTTCCACCGCATCGCCCTGGGCCAGATGGCCGGGCACGGCACGAACGGCCAGAGTCTTGGGGGACAGGGCCGCAATGTCCAGACCCAGCTCTAGCAGCGTCTCCTGCGCCTCTTGTGCCGTGGCCATTTCCTGGGCGGTGGCGGCAAAGCTGGCCGCAATCAGCAAGGGCTGGCTGGCAATGCCCGCTTGATCGAGCTGTTGCTTGAGCCCCTCATACACGATCCGTTCGTGCGCCGCGTGCATGTCCACCACGATCAGTCCCTGCCGGTTTTCCGCCAGGATATAGACACCCTGCAACTGGGCGATGGCTCGACCCAGCGGCCAGTCGCCCTCGGGCAGTGCCGATCCGGGGGCACTCGCGCTGGCCATGACGGCTTGTATTTGAGTGGGCTCGGTGGACGGGCTGCCGCTGGGAGCGCGAGCCTGACCCGGGCCTGGCCCGAAGTCGTGGGCGACTGGCCATAGGGCGGCGAAGCCGGGTTGGCCGGCTGGGGCATCCGGTCGCAGGGGCAGTCCGCCTTGCTGCCAGGCGGCGGCGGGATGGTGGACCGATGGGGGTGTGAAGGCTGGGGCAGAGGGCCAGGGCGCATCGTCGCCCAAACGGGCGGCGGGGCTGGGGGCCGGGGCCCCTGCGGGTCCGGGGGCGTGCGTTTGTCCGGCGCGTGGCGCGGCCAGCGCGTTTTCCACCGCGTGCAGCACCGCCTGGTGCACCTCGCGGCTGTCGCGAAAGCGCACCTCAATCTTGGTCGGATGCACATTGACATCGACCCGGCCGGGATCGATCTCCACGTAGAGGGCATAGACCGGCTGCCGATGGCCGTGCAGCACGTCGTCGAAGGCGCTGCGCACCGCATGGGCGATGACCTTGTCGCGCACAAACCGGCCGTTGACGTAGGCAAATTGCTGGTCGGCCCGTGAGCGCGCCAGATCGGGCAAGCCGATTCGCCCCCGCACACGCACCGGCCGCCCGGGTCCTTCGCTGAGGTAATCCACGTCCAAAGATTGTCGGCCGAAGTCCGGGCCCAGCACATCGGCCATGCGCAGGCCGCTCGCCTGTTGCGCATCTTGGGCATGACTGCGCCACTGTTCGATCAGCTTGCCCTCGTGCCAGATCGAAAAGCTCACATCAGGCCGCGCCAGCGCATGGCGGCGTACAGCGTCGATGCAGTGCGCCAGCTCGGTGGCGTCGGCCTTGAGAAACTTGCGCCGCGCTGGCGTGGCAAAAAACAGTTCACGCACCTCGACCGAGGTGCCCACCGATCGGGCGGCCGGCTTGAGCTCACCGGTGCGCGCATCGAGTTGCCAGGCATGGTCGGCTTCGGCGGTGCGCGAGAGCAGCAGCACTTCAGACACCGAGACGATGGCCGCCAGCGCCTCGCCACGGAAGCCCATGGTACCCACCGACTCCAGATCCTGCAGCGAGCCGATCTTGCTGGTGGCGTGTCGCCGCAGGGCCAGCGGCATTTCAGCCACCGCGATGCCTTGACCGTTGTCCTCTACGCGAATCAGGCGCACGCCGGCGGCCGAGAGTCGCAGCACCACCTCGGTGGCGCCGGCGTCGAGGGCGTTGTCGATCAGTTCACGCACCACCGAGGCAGGACGCTCAATGACTTCGCCGGCGGCGATCTGACTGATGAGCTCGTCGGGCAGTTCCCGGATGGGCCGCCGTGCAGCAAGAAGGGTGGTGCTTGAGGTCACGAAACGATTGTAGGGTGGGGGTGATGAGCGCCGGCGCGCTTGACGGTGGCGCTTTGCGGCCGGCACCAGCGGCTGCTCCTCCAGAAGCGCGCCGGTCGAGTCTGCTGCTTGCAGACCCGGGCATGCCAGAATCTGTCCATGGAAGTCTTTGCTCTGCTGATCGATTTCATTGTGCACGTCGATCGCTACCTGGAGGCCTTCACCCGGGACCATGGCGCTTGGGTGTACGCGCTGCTTTTCCTGATTGTTTTCGTTGAGACCGGCGTGGTGCTGATGCCTTTTTTGCCGGGTGACTCGCTCTTGTTTATTGTGGGCGCGTTGTGTGGGGCCCAGCTTTTGAGCCTGCCCTTGGCCATCGTGCTGCTGTTGATGGCGGCCATCAGTGGCGACCAGTGCAATTACCTGATAGGGCGATGGGTGGGGCCGCGCGTATTCGCCTGGCCCGATTCGCGATTTTTCAACCGGTCGGCCTTCAACCAGGCGCACCTTTTCTATGAGCGCTATGGGGGTATCACCATCGTGATCGCCCGTTTCATGCCCTTCGTACGCACCTTTGCCCCCTTTGTGGCGGGTGTGGCCGAGATGAACCGCGCGCGGTTTACCGCTTACAACGTGGCAGGCGCCTTGCTGTGGGTGGTGGGCCTGTGCGGGGCTGGGTATTTGTTTGGCAACCTGAGCTGGGTGCAGGACAACCTGAGCAAGATCATCTGGGCGCTCATCATCGGACCGGGCCTGCTGGCCATGCTGGGCGCCTGGCGAGCGCGTCGGGCCCAGGCCTGAGCCGATCTCAGGCCCACGCCCGAGATGCCCGGGCTTCAAAGGGGTCGGTTGCGCGCCAGAGGCGGGTTGCGGGCGAAGTAACGTTCGATCCCGCGCATCAGCGCTTCGGCCAACTGGAGTTGGTAGGCGCTGTCGCGCAGCTTGACCTCTTCGTCCGGGTTGCTGATGAAGGCAGTTTCCACCAGCACGCTGGGAATATCGGGGGCCTTGAGGACTGCAAATCCCGCCTGTTCAACCCGCGGCTTGTGCAGACGCCCGACCCGGGACAATTCCCCCAGCATCGCGCTGCCCACTTGCAGGCTGTCATTGATTTGGGCGGTGGTGCTCATGTCCAGCAGGGCTTGCCGGACGGTGGAGTCGCCCACCTTGAGGTTGATGCCGCCAATGTTGTCGGCGGCATTTTCCTTGTCGGCCAGCCAGCGCGCTGCATTGCTGGATGCGCCACGTTCGCTCAGTACGAACACGCTGGCACCCTGCGGGCGCGGCGTGAAGAAAGCGTCGGCATGGATGCTGATGAAAAGGTCTGCCTTGACCCGTCGTGCTTTTTGCACCCGCACGTGCAGGGGCACGAAGTAGTCGCCTTCCCGGGTGAGAAAGGCGCGCATGCCGGCGCGGGCGTTGATGCGATCGCGCAGCAGCAGGGCCACCTGCAAGACCACGTCTTTTTCACGGGTCCCGGCCGGACCGATGGCGCCCGGATCTTCGCCGCCATGGCCGGGGTCAAGCGCCACGATGATCAGTCGCTCGGTGGGGTCGTTTCGCGGTGCCGAAGTGGGTGTCGCGCCGGCTGTTGCAGGCGGCGCTTCGGCGGGGTTTGCGCTGCGCCGGCTGCGTTCGGCCATGAATTGGCCCAGCGGATCGTTGGGGCCGGGGGCCGACTCGGGTCCGGCCAGGGGCTGACGCTGCTCGAGTTCGCGAATCAGCATCTCCAGCGGATCCGATGGACGGGCCGGGTACAGGTCGAGCACCAGCCGGTGCTGGTAGCTGGCAATGGGGCGAAGGCTAAAGACCTGGGGCGAAATGCCCTGCTTGAGTTCTATCACCAGCTGCACAGCACCGGTCGCCTGCTGGGTGAGTCGGATCGCCGCCACGTTGGGATCATCGGGCCTGACCTTGCCCACCAGCTCGCGCAAGGCCGGCTGTAAATCCAGGCCTTCGAGGTCCACGGTCATGCGCGGTGGATCGCTCAAGAGCTGGTGGCGGGTGCGCAGGGGCTGGTCTGACTCGAGCGTGACCCGGGTGTAGTCGCGTGAAGGCCAGAGCCGAACGGCCAGGATTTGCGCACCGAAGGCCAGGTGCATCGGCCCGAGCAGCAGAACCAGGCTGCCGCCTTGTAGCAGCTGGCGCCGATCGAGACGGCCCGGACGTTTCATGTCACGGCCTTCATCAAGCGCTGCCCCGTAGGGCTATCGGCCTCAAGCCGCACCTGTCGGCTCGCTTCGTCGTCCGATTCGCCCCGGCTCGTGATGTGCAGCCTCAGGTCGGCCTGCGGCAGTCGGCCTGCCGCGCGTTCGGGCCATTCCACCAACTTGAGCCCCCGCGCTGCCAAGCTATCGCGCAGGCCGGCATGCTCCCATTCGGCGGGGTCGTTGAACCGGTAGAAGTCCATGTGCCAGATGGGCAGGCTCCCGGTTTCAAGGACCACCTCATAGGCTTCCACCAGACCATAGGTCGGACTTTTAATGCGGCCACCCACGCCCAGGGCCTGCAGCAGATGGCGAACCAGGGTGGTTTTGCCCGACCCCAGGTCCCCCTGCAAGGTGATCAGGGCATGGCCAGGTTCGGGCAGGCGCATCAGGGCCGAGGCCAGCTCGCTGGCAAAGTGACGGGTGTCGGCCTCGGTGTGCCAGACCGTGCTTCCTACAATCGTCGAATGCGTCAGGACGCTCATCTGCTTGTGTCATCGATCCGGGAATGGGCCGGCGAGCTTGGATTCTCGCAAATCGGTATCGCGGGGGTGGATTTATCCTCGGCCGAACCCGGGTTGGCCGCATGGTTGGCCCAGGGCTTTCACGGTCAGATGGCCTATATGGCCGAGCACGGCATGAAGCGCGCCCGCCCGGCCCAATTGGTGCCCGGCACGGTCAGCGTGATCACGGCGGCCATGGATTACCTGCCGGCCGATGCACCATCCGATTGGGACCGGCACGAGATGGCGCGGCTGCATCAACCCGAACAGGCGGTGGTCTCGCTGTACGCCCGCGGCCGTGACTATCACAAGGTGCTGCGCTCGCGCTTGTCGCAATTGGGCCAGCGCATCGCCGAGGCGGTGGGCCCACTGGGTCACCGGGCCTTCACCGATTCGGCCCCGGTGCTAGAGGCCGAACTGGCCACGCGCAGCGGCCTGGGCTGGCGCGGCAAGCACACACTGGTGCTGCAGCGGCAGGGCGGGTCGATGTTTTTTTTGGGCGAAATCTTTGTCGATCTGGCCTTGCCCGAGACGGCGCCGGTTCAGGCGCATTGCGGCAGCTGCAGCGCGTGCTTGCAGGTCTGTCCGACCCAGGCCATTGTGGCGCCGTATCGGCTCGATGCGCGCCGCTGCATTTCTTACCTGACGATTGAACATGAGGGCTCGATCCCTGAGCCGCTTCGGCCTTTGATGGGCAATCGCATTTATGGCTGCGACGACTGTCAGCTGGTCTGCCCCTGGAACAAGTACGCCAGACGCAGCCCGCTGCCCGATTTTGCAGCCCGGCCTGAGCTCAGTGGGGCAGAGCTGCTGCCCTTGTGGGCCTGGAGCGAAGAAGAGTTCTTGCGCCGCACCGAAGGCAGTGCGATCCGGCGTATCGGTCATGAGCGCTGGCTGCGCAATCTCGCGGTGGCTATGGGCAATGCCCTGGCGCAAGGCAGTCCTCAAGCCGAGGCGATTCGCAGGGCCCTGCAAAGCCGTGCCGACCACCCCAGTGAACGGGTGCGCGAACATGTGCGCTGGGCGCTGCAGCGCCGATCACCCCCCTGAGTCTTTTCGACCCCGGTCTGGATGCGCGTCCAGTCATGGCCTGGGCTGTCTCAACGGCCAGCCAGCGCCATGGCCAGCGGCAGACTGACCAGGCCCATCAGGGTCGAGACCGTGACCAGCGCGGCCACCATGGAGCCGTCGTAGCCCATGCGGGCGGCCAGGACATAGGCGCTCGAGGCGGTGGGCAGGGCGGAGAAGGCCATCAGCACCAGGGCCTGCGTGGGCTCCAGGCCCAGCAGCTGGGTCAGTCCGAAGGCCGCCAGGGGCAGCAGCAGGTGCTTGATGCTGATCACGCAAAAACCCAGCAGTTTGGCGCGGGCCAGCGATGAAAACTGCATGCCGGCGCCGGCGGCCATCAGGCCCAGGGCCAGCGAAGCCGTGCCAATGCGGCTGGCTGCCGGCTCTAGGGAGGCGGGCATGCGAAAGCCCAGCAGATTGGCCATCAGGCCGCCAAGGGTGGCCAGAATCAGAGGGTTGCTCAGCAGCTCCCGCCCCAGGTGACGCTGCGCTTGCCGGGCCATCGGCCAGACAGCAGCGGTGTTGAAAATCGGCACGCAAATGCCGATCAGCACAGCCATCAGCAGCAAGCCCTGCGCGCCGGCCAGGCGCTCGACCAGAGCCAGACCGACGAAGGAGTTGAAGCGAAACCCGATCTGCGCCGCTGCGGCGTGGGCGCGCCGGTCGATCTGTGGCCCCAGTCCAGGCAGGTGGGGAATCAGATAGCTCAAGGCGATGCCGGTGGCTGCCAGCATCAGCCCCCCGGCCACCAGGCCCGAGGCGGCTTGTAACTGCAGCGGGCTTTTGACGATGGAGTGAAACAGCAGGACCGGGAACAGGAAGAAGTACACCAGCCGGTCCACCTGTTCCCACAAAGGACGATTCAGGGCGGTGTAGCGGCAGATCAGGAAGCCGCAGGCGATCAGGGTGAAGTCCGGCAGGAGCAGCTGAAGATAAGTCACGGTCTGAGAATAACCGTTTGCCTTGCGGGGTTCTCCCGATGTGCCGAGGGGCTCCGTCCACTAAGATCTGACCCCGGTTGCCGAGTGAGCCCATCTCCCGGAATGCTTCTGACAAAGGTCCCTACTATGTTTCAACGTCGCGCTCTTCTCCCCCTGCTCTCGGGCCTGTCCCTGGCCTGCCTGCCCGGCCTGGCCCTGGCCCAGCCTTATCCCAACAAGCCGGTCAAGCTGCAGGTGCCTTTTGCGCCAGGCGGCACCACCGACATCGTGGCCCGGGTTATCGCTGAGCCTCTGGGTCGGGTGCTGGGCCAGAGCGTGGTGATCGAGAACCGTGCCGGCGGCGGCGGGGTGGTCGGGGCCAACGAGACGGCCAAGTCTGCGCCCGATGGGTATTCCCTGGGCATGGGCACCGTCTCCACCACGGCCGCCAACCCGGCGATCAACCCCAAGATTCCCTACAACGTCCTGACCGATTTCACCCCCATCATCAACATTGCGGCCACCCCCAATGTGATTGCGGTGCACCCGAGCTTTCCGGCCAAGGATTACAAAGGCTTTATCCAGGAACTCAAGCGCAACCCGGGCAAGTATTCCTATTCCTCCTCGGGGACGGGCGGCATCGGCCACCTGCAGACCGAGTTGTTCAAGAGTCTGACCGGTACCTTCATCACCCACATCCCGTATCGGGGCGCGGGTCCGGCCCTCAACGACACCGTGGCGGGCCAAGTGCAGATCATTTTTGACAACCTGCCCTCGGCGCTGCCCTTTATCCAGCAGGGCCGCCTGGTGCCCATCGTCGTGGCGGCTCCCCAGCGCCTGGCTGTACTGCCCAATGTGCCGACCTTCAAAGATGTGGGTCTGGAGCCGGTCAACCGCATGGCCTACTACGGCATCGTGGGACCGCGCGGCCTGCCCAAGGAAGTCGTTGACCGTATCAACGCCGGTACCCGCAAGGCGCTGGAAGATCCGGCCGTTCGCAAACGCATCGAGGACACCGGTTCGCTGATCATCGGTAACACGCCCGAGCAGTTCGCCGAGCAGATCAAGGCCGAGTTCGAGGTCTACAAAAAGGTCGTCGAGAGCGCCAAACTGCGTCTCGAGTGATCGCTGGTGCGTCCCACCGCAGCCGTTGCCGCGTTCGCGCTGCAGCGGCTTTTTTAATGGCCAGTCCCCCGCGCAGATCGGTTCATGACGCCGCCCGCCCGATCAGGCCTTGATGTTTTCATCGATGCCTTGTGGCTCGAGGACGGCCTGTCTTCCAACACCCTGGCGGCCTATCGCCGCGACCTCAATCAGTACGTGCGGTGGCTGGCGGAGCATTCCAAAGGCCTGGACGAGAGCGAGGAGGCTGACTTGCACGCGTACTTTGCGTCTCGCCACGCCTCCACCCGGGCCAGCTCGGCCAATCGGCGATTGACGGTCTTCAAGCGCTATTTCCGTTGGGCCCTGCGTGAGGGCCGCATCAGCGCCGATCCCACCCTGCGTTTGCCATCGGCGCGGCAATCGCTGCGTGTGCCCAAGAGTTTGAGCGAGGCCATGGTCGATCAGCTGCTGGTCGCCCCTGACCTGGGCACCACGCTGGGCCTGCGAGACCGGGCCATGCTCGAGCTGCTGTATGCCAGCGGCTTGCGCGTGAGCGAGCTCGTCGGACTCAAGACCTTTCACCTGAGCCTCAACGAGGGGGTGCTGCGTGTCACGGGCAAGGGCAACAAGGAAAGGCTGGTGCCCTTCGGTGCGGTGGCGCGTGAGCATCTGCAGGCCTATCTGGAGGGCGCGCGGTCGGACATCCTGGCCGGTCGGCAAAGCGAGGATTTGTTCGTGACGGCGCGAGGGCAGGGCATGAGCCGGGTCATGTTCTGGATGCTCATCAAAAAGTATGCGGCCAAGGCGGCGATCGATGTGCCGCTCTCGCCGCACACCTTGCGCCACGCTTTCGCCACCCACCTGCTCAACCATGGCGCCGACTTGCGCGCGGTGCAATTGCTGCTGGGCCATGCCGACATATCGACAACCACCATCTACACCCATGTGGCGCGGGAAAGGCTCAAGCAGTTGCATGCCCAGCACCACCCGCGTGGTGCTTAGCGCTGTGTTTCAGGCGGCGTACATGTGGTCGCGTCGGAACGGGTAGTCTGACTGTGCCCCTTGGAGTCCGTGACCAGCCACTTGACCGGAGGGGCGGGTGGCCAGCATCTGGTGCAGCGAAATCCAGCCCTGCTCGAAGGCTGTGGCGCAGCCGGCCAGGTAGAGTCGGTAGGCGCGCAAGGTCCTGGCGGCCGCTTCCGGATCTTTGCCGTTCCCCAGCACGGCCTGGGCAGTGTCCAGCCTGGACTCGAGCGCGTCAGACCAGGCCCAGAGCGTGCGCGCGTAGTGAGGCCGAAGGTTTTCGGTGTCCACCATTTCCAGACCCGCATGGGCCAGGTCGGCCAGCACAGCGCTGGTGTGCATCAGTTCGCCACCCGGAAAGATATAGGTTTCGATGAAGTCGCCCAGGCCGGCCCCCAGGCTGTGATGGGCGGGCGTGCCGGCGGTGATGCCATGGTTCATCAGCAGCCCCCCTGGCCTGAGCAGTCGGCCGAGCTTGGCAAAGTAGGCCTCCAGATGGGCGCGGCCGACATGCTCGAACATGCCGACGGAGGCGATCTTGTCGTAGGCTTGAGCTTCTCTCAGGTCGCGGTAGTCCATCAGCTCGATGCGAACCCGACCCTGCAGGCCTCGCTGTTCGATCAACTGCCTGACATGGGCGTGCTGATTCTTCGACAGCGTGATGCCGGTCGCGTCGACCCCATAGTGCTCGGCAGCCCACAGCAGCAGCGCGCCCCAGCCGGCCCCCACATCCAGAAAGCGGTCCCCCGTCCGGAGCATGAGCTTGCGGCAGATGTGGTCGAGCTTGGCCTCCTGGGCACGCGCCAGATCAAAGTCGTCCTGCCGGTAGTAGGCGCAGGAGTAGACGCGGCGCGGATCGAGCCACAGGGCGTAGAAGTCATCGCTGAGGTCGTAGTGAAACTCGATCTGTGCGCTGTCCCGGCTTCGGGTGTGCGCTCGGCGCGAAAGCCAGCGACCCATACACCGGTCCAGCCAGCGAGCCTGTGCTGGCGGTGCGCCTTGTGGCAGCATCGCCACCACTGCCTTCATGATGTCTCGCATGCTGCCTTGCAGGCTCAGCCGTCCCTCCACATAGTCCCGAGCCAGCGCGCCGATCTGCGCGCTGTGCAGCCGCTTGAGGGTGGACCAGTCGCGCAGGTGCAGACACACCGGCGCATGGCGGTGGCCCAGCCGTTGGCCTGAGGGCAGCTGCAGTTGCAGCTGTTCGGGCAAGGCTGTAGACCAGGAGGGTTTGAGCGTGGCTTCTTGCATGGTGGGGCCTCGTTGATCGCGCATGCTCCCCCCGAACACCAGCACCCGGGCTGGCGGTGCTGCCTTGGGAAGGAACGTCCGGCCTAGGCTACAGGTGGCCTTTGCGCTCTGGCAAGCGCGGCCGGTGCGGTTGACGCCATCGCGGGTATCAGACTGTCATCCCGGGGGCGTGGTGTCCTGCATGACCATGCGGGGCCGTTAGGTGCGCCCCTCCAGCGCGGCCAGCTCTGCCTCTGTGAAGCCGGCGGCGCGGCGGGCGGCTTTGTTGAAGGGGCCTTTGGGTTGCGGCGCTCCGTATTGCCGGCTCAGTGCGGCCTGTTGCTCGATCGGGTCCAGGCCCCGCGCTTCACACAGCCAGCCGAACCAGCGGTTGCCGATGGCGACATGGCCGATTTCATCCCGGAGGATCAGGTCAATGATGTCTGAGCCGCGCCGATCACCGGCGGACCGGAGCTTGTGACCGATGGCCGGAGACGCATCGAGCCCGCGGGCTTCGAGCACGCGCGGCACAATCGCCAGGCGTGCCAGCAAGTCCGAACGGGTGCGCCGCGCCATGTCCCACAGGCCTTCGTGCGCGTCGAAATCGCCGTAAGCAAAGCCCAGGCTCTTGAGGTGTTCGTCGAGCAGCCGAAAGTGCAGGGCCTCTTCCTGGGCCACCTTGAGCCAGTCCCGGTAATAGGCTTCGGGCAGGTCCGGAAACCGCCAGAGGGCATCGAGCGCCAGGTCGATGGCATTGGCCTCGATATGCGCCAGGGCGTGGATCAGCCCAGCGCGTCCCTGGAGGCTGCCAACGCCTCGCATGGGGACCTGTTGTGGGGGCAGCAGCCTCGGTTTCGGGCTGCGGCCCGGGAGCCCTTCAGGTTCTGGCCAGCGCGCGTCCACTTGCACGGGCAAGGCCTGCGGCCAGTTCAGCAGGGCCTGGGCCTTTTCATCAGCCCGCTTGAGCAGAAGGGTCTGTAGGGCGTGACCGCGCAGGCAGGTCATGGGTAAGCATCCTCGAGCAGCAGGGGGCGGCTGGCCCGTTCAGCTCAGGCCACGCACGCAAGGTGACCGCCGATCAGGCTGAGCCGTGTTGGGGCTCGGCGCGATGATAAGGCCCCGCCCGGGGCTGGCGGCGGCGCTCCGAGGCAGGGGGGCCTGATGGGGCAATTTACAATCGAGCCTTTCTGTCTCCAGTCCAACATGGCTCTCTATCAGCTCGATGGCGTCCAACCGCAGGTGCATGACACCGCTTGGGTCGCCGACAGTGCCCAAGTGATCGGACGTGTGCTGCTCGAGGAGGACGCCAGTGTCTGGTTTTCCGCAGTGGTCAGAGGCGACAGGGAGACCATACGCATCGGTCGAGGCAGCAACATTCAGGATGGCAGCGTCCTGCATGCCGATCTGGGGCAGCCGCTGACTATCGGCGCTGGGGTGACCGTCGGTCATCAGGTCATGCTCCATGGGTGCACCATTGGCGATGGCTCGCTCATTGGCATCCAGGCGGTGGTTCTCAATGGCGCCCGCATCGGCCGTCATTGCCTGGTTGGCGCCGGTGCGCTGGTGACCGAGGGCAAAGAGTTTCCGGACGGGTCGATGATCCTCGGTAGCCCGGCGCGGGTGGTTCGTCAGCTGACGCCGGAACAGATCGAAGGGCTCAAGCGCAGTGCCTCGTCCTATGTGGACAACGCGCGTCGATTTCGCCAGGGGCTGCGCCGGGTAGGCTAAAGCGCCTGATGCGCTACCGGCCGGACGCCTCTGCTGCGTCCGGCCTTTGCTTTTCAAGGAGGGGGTTCTGCCGTGTCGGAGCTGCACAAATTCATTTTCGAAGGCCTGCCGGTCAGGGGGATGCTGGTTCGATTGACGGAGGACTGGCAAGAGATGCTGCAGCGCCGCCGCGCGGGCGGCGCCTACCCTCCGGCGGTCGAGCATTTGCTGGGCCAGATGGTGGCTGCAGCCACCCTCATGCAGGCCAACATCAAGTTCAATGGCGCACTGGTGCTGCAAATCTCCGGAGACGGCCCCTTGAAATTGGCGGTGGCCGAAGTCCAGCCGGACCTGAGCTTTCGTGCCACGGCCTCGTTCGGCCCCCAGGGCCCGCAGGCGGTCGCTGCCGGGGCCACCCTGAGCCAGTTGGTCAATGTCAGCAATCGCGGTCGTTGTGCCATCACCCTCGACCCGAAGGAGCGCTTGCCCGGGCAGCAGCCCTACCAAGGCGTGGTGCCGCTGTTTGGGGACCAGCGGGAAAAGCTGGAAAAACTCAGTGAGGTGCTGGAGCACTATATGCTGCAAAGCGAGCAGCTCGATACCTGTCTGGTTCTGGCGGCCAATCACGAAGTGGCCGCGGGTCTGTTGATCCAGCGCCTGCCGGTGATGGGGCAGGGCAATCTGGCCGGTCAGCTCGACCGCGATGCCAACGAAGACGAGTTGGGTCGCAACGAAGACTACCGGCGTATCGCGATGCTGGCTCAGACTTTGCAGGACGAGGAGCTGTTGACGCTGTCGGTCGATCAACTCCTGCACCGGCTGTTCTGGCAGGAGTCGATCCGTCGCTTCGACCCCCTGCGGCCCCGCTTTGCCTGCAGCTGTTCGCGAGGGCGGGTGGGCTCCATGTTGCGCAGCCTCGGTCGGGCCGAGATTGAGGACATCATCGCCGAGCAGGGTCAGGTGGAGGTGGCTTGCGAATTCTGCGGCTTGAAGTACCGCTTCGATGCGGTCGATGGCGCGCAGCTGTTTACCGATAGGGCCGATCAGGCCCCAGGTCCTGCCGGCGTCCAGTAGCGGGGCTGCGGGTTCTAGCCGGTGCTCGAGCCGCCCGCACCCTTGAACAGCCGAAATTCGCAGTCTGGGTCGCCGCAGCGCTCACAGCTCGATGACCAGCCGGGGCGCCCCAAAGTTTGTGCGCCCTCGGGCCGGAGGGCCGGCTGCCATCGTGAGAGGGCCGACAGGGCCTGTTTGAGCAGACGCGGGGCTTGGCCGCGCAACACCTCGAAGGTCAGACCGTGCTGGTGCAGGCCCAGCCGCAGTTCGCGATGGGCCTGCAGTGCAAGGAGGTCTGCCCCCTGGCTCCCGTCAGCGTCCCAGGGCATCAAGAGGCACAGATCGCTACCGATGGCCGCTTGTGCCTGGCTGCCGGCTTGCCAGATCAGCGCGGTAGCGTCGGCGCCAGCATGGGATTCAAGGCTGGCCTGCAGCGCGTGAATGAACGCCTGCGCCTGCTCTTTACTGTGACTGAGCACGGTGACATTCAGGCGCTGGCCAGAGGACACCCGGTCAGCCCGTGCCGGCTTACTTGCGGCCCATGTCGTACTGGACGAAGATTTCATTGGGCTTGACCATGCCCAGTTCGCTGCGTGCCTTTTCCTCGACCATGTGCAGTCCCTCCTTGAGATCCCGCACCTCCGCGGCCAGCCGCTCGTTTTCGATCTGCGCCTTTTGGTTCTCGATCGTCACGGTCTCGATGCGGTCCTGCATCTGCCTCACATTGGGCAGACTGCCACGCCCGAACCACAGCTGCGCCTGCAGAATGACCAACAGGCCGAGCAAAATTGCGGTGACCAGGCGCCTTGCCATGCGAAGCTCCTTGCGCCTCTAGCGCAGGTTGTAAAAGGCCGAACGGCCCGGATAGCTTGCGATCTCGCCCAGGTCTTCTTCGATCCGCAGCAGCTGGTTGTACTTGGCCATTCGATCGGATCGCGACAGAGAGCCCGTCTTGATCTGGCCCGCATTGGTACCAACCGCAATGTCGGCAATCGTAGCGTCTTCGGTCTCGCCCGAACGGTGGCTGATGACCGCGGTGTAGCCGGCGCGCTTGGCCATTTCGATGGCGGCGAAGGTTTCGGTCAAGGTGCCGATCTGGTTGATCTTGATCAGGATCGAATTGGCGATGCCCTTGTCGATGCCTTCCTTGAGGATCTTGGTGTTGGTGACAAACAGGTCATCGCCGACCAGCTGCACTTTGCGGCCCAGGCGCTCGGTCAGCAGCTTCCAGCCCTCCCAGTCGCCCTCGTGCATCCCGTCTTCGATGCTGATGATGGGGTACTTGTCCACCCAGCTGGCCAGCATGTCGGTCCATTGGGCAGCCGACAGCACCAGGCCCTCG
>JACCDP010271900.1_pt1 | contig 27615 bp, 27 predicted proteins | sample 7445841 | NCBI WGS metagenome assembly JACCDP01 (sample SAMN15323441, study PRJNA562643) | freshwater metagenome | isolation source: river surface water | place: USA:Blue River Watershed | collected 2017-08-17 | reverse complement strand
TAATGCTGGTAGCCAAGGTGAGTTTGCGGGTCTCTTAGCCATCAGAAATTATCACGATAGTAGAGGCGATCAGAACAGAACAATCTGTCTGATTCCTTCTAGCGCACACGGTACTAATGCTGCTAGTGCAGTAATGGCTGGTATGAAAGTTGTTGTAATCGCTTGTGATGACCACGGCAACGTCAGTATTGAAGATTTAAAGTCAAAAATAAGTGAGTACAGAGGTGAACTTGCAGCATTAATGGTTACGTATCCATCAACGCACGGAGTATTTGAGAGCGCTATTTCTGAAATCTGCGAACTGATTCATGACGCAGGTGGACAAGTTTACGTTGATGGTGCAAACCTCAATGCTTTAGTTGGTTTAGCGCAACCAGGTAAATTTGGCGCAGATGTTTCTCATCTGAATCTTCATAAAACCTTCTGCATTCCACACGGTGGCGGGGGACCGGGTGTTGGTCCCGTAATTTGTCGATCACATTTAGCGTCGTTCTTGCCAAATCATCCGATTGATTCACTGGCTGGACCTGCAACAGGTCCTGGACCAGTTAGTTCGGCGCCATATGGTTCGGCAAGTATCTTGCCAATTTCGTGGGCTTATATTCGAATGATGGGCGGAGAAGGCCTCACTCACGCAACACAAACTGCAATCCTCTCAGCCAACTACATCGCCTTAAAGCTCAACCCATATTTCCCAGTTTTATATACCGGCAATAATGGACGAGTGGCTCATGAGTGCATTCTTGATCTACGCGGAATCACCAAAGATTCTGGCGTAAGCGTTGATGATGTTGCAAAACGCTTAATGGATTATGGTTTCCATGCGCCAACAATGAGTTTTCCTGTTGCTGGAACATTGATGGTAGAACCAACGGAAAGTGAAGACATTGCAGAGATAGAAAGATTTATTTCAGCAATGATTTCAATACATGGTGAGATTATGGATGTTTTAAAGGGTGTAATTTCACATGAAGATTCTGCTTTAGCGCACGCTCCACATACCGCTGGTGATGTTATTTCAAGCCAATGGGATAGAAAATATCCTCGCGAAATAGCTGCTTTTCCTGAAATGTTAGATGGATTGGTTCCTGGTGAAATTATTGGCATGCGTGGTAAGTATTGGCCTACATCAGGGCGAATCGATGGAGCCTTTGGAGATCGAAATCTTGTTTGTTCATGCCCACCCATCGAAGCATTTGCGGAATAGGGCAGTTATTCAGGAGATTTTTACCCAGGATTTAGTTACTTAACATAATGTGACTTATCGGCGTTATGCCTACGCGTACGCTGCAACCCCCAGAAGCTCACACGCCAAAACGCTTCAAGAACAATTGCCTTGCTCATCTTTGATTCACCTAGCCCTCGTTCAATGAAGGTAATCGGAACTTCTTTAATAGCTGCGCCACATGCTGTGAGAGCTCGAATCATTTCAATTTGAAAACAATAACCATTTGATCGTATTTCACCCAGATTCAACTTATGCAGATATTTTGCCCTGTACAAACGTAAACCGCCGGTTAAATCCTTATATGGCAAGGCCAGTGTTTTTTGCGCAAACCACGTGCCAAAACGCGAAAGAAGTTCGCGGTGCAACGACCAGTTAACGACAGATCCACCTGGAATCCAACGAGTTCCCATAACTACATCAGAATCTGAAATCGCTAGCATCATGCTTTCCAAATCTTGAACCAAATGGGAACCATCTGCATCCATAGTTGCAACGAATTCATAGCCATCATGAAGTGCTACCTTGAAACCAGCGATGTAAGCAGCTCCAATTCCATTCTTTTCTCCGTTTTTAATTACTCGAACATTGGAATATTTAAGGCTTTCTACTAAATCAGCCGTTCCATCTGGAGAATTGTCATCAATTACAATCACATCAGCACTTATTGCCTGAAGATCCGAAATTACACTCAGAACAGACTTTGACTCATTATACGTTGGAATCAAAACCACTAACTTAGTCACTTCGTCGTCTCTTCCCTAGGTAAACAGCTAACGCGAGGAGAATCAAAAGCAGTGAAGACCAATTGCCTAGCTTACTTGCTAGCGTTTGGTTGGAATTGAGCATTACCGCTCCTGAAACGTAGGAGGCTCGATTTTGTTCTGTAATCTGACGCACGCTTCCTTTGTTATCAATTATTGCCGATACCCCAGTTGTTGAAACGCTCACTACCCATTTATTTTGCTCGACGGCTCGAATTCTCGTGATATTGAGCTGTTGCATACTTTGACCGCTATCGGCGAAAGTTGCATTATTGGTTTGCACAAGCATCAAATTGGCTTCATTAACCATCGAATTAACGGCCGAATCATCGATAATCTCATAACAAATTATGGGAGCGATTTTCGATTCTCCGATCTTGTGCAAAATGATTTCATCTCCTTTAACAAAATCATCAACATCGTTAGCAAAAGGTGTTATCAATTCCGCTATAGATCGAAGTGGAATGTATTCGCCAAAAGGCGTGAGTGTTCTTTTCTCATACTTTGAAACCACTTCCCCATCGGAACTCCACATAACGGATGCATTTTTTGGACCTTCGGGACTCTTTAAGACCGCTCCAACAACTATCGGAGTTTGCGAATTCTTTGCTAGATCAGAAATCTTCTGTCCTACCATAGAATTAATGAAGGGATCTATATCTACTGAATTCTCTGGCCAAACAATTAAGTCTGGCTTACTTTGAACTTGTTTTAATGCAATCAAACTCTGCTTCAAGTGAAGATTAAAAACTTCTTCGGCTCTTGAATTAAAATCCAAACCTAATCTTGGAACATTTCCTTGAATTCCTAATACGTTGATACTTCCCTGATTAAGAGAAGGGGCGGGAAGAAGGATTATCAACGAAATCGATGCGGCAATTATGCCAACGGAAAGCAGTTGTGCCCGCGCAAAAAGAAGATATAAACCAATGCCAAGTGAAATACCCATAAAAGCCAGCGCAGTATCTCCGAAAAATGCTGCTATGGAAACGTAAGGTGAATCTGCTTGACTAAAAGATAGTCGATTCCAACCGAATCCACCGAAAGGAATAATGGAACGAAGTTCGTCAGCTATCAGCAATATAGGTAATGCAAGCCATAATCGGGAGTAACGGTCCCGCCTGAAGGAAACTAAACCCAGCGGCAAATAAAACAAAGATTGCAATAAGACCAAGAAGAGAACGGGCACTAATCCGACGTAGATGCCCGACCATTTCAAGGTCAGAAAGTTGAAAGCCGCGGCGAAAACGAATGCTGCCAGGAACGGTTTGCTAGTTTTTGTCACTGCATACAAGAAAATAGCTATTGCAACGGGTAGCAAAAACCACCAATTCAACGGAGCATATGCGCCGGATAGAACAACGCCACTGATAAATGCAAGTGCGAAACTCACCATCGCAATGCCGCAATCATTCGATCTATGCTTGCGCCTAATCCATACTGCTTTTGTAGAGAATAGATTAAAGACAGATCATCCGGCTTTTTTGGAAGATTCAAATCTATTTGGGGCAGCGAAACATCTCTTGCACACTGCACTAGTTTCGGAGCAATCTTTAAATACTCACGACCTTCTAAAATTTTCTTAATCAAACTCGCAGATAATACTTCATGAGAATCCAATGCCCCTTGAATAACTTCATCAACGTTAGCGAAATGGTTACAAATCAACGCCGCACCTTTCTCGCCAATGCCCTTTACACCAGGTAGGCCATCTGATGGGTCTCCCCTAAAAATTGCGAACAATGAATACCTATCCCCCGGGATTTCGTATTTTTTCGAAACCCATGCTGTATCAACCAAGTCATGTGCTGAGATGCCTTTTGCCAGATAAACAATCTTCACATCTTTCTGGTCATCAACAAGCTGGAACATGTCTCGATCGCCCGTAACAATTCGAATTGGGCCGGATTCTCGATTAGCAAAGGAAGCCATTACATCATCTGCTTCATAATCATCAATACCAACTATTGCGATTCCAAAAGCATCGAGTACGTCCATTAAAATAGGTATCTGCGGAGCTAGCAGATCTGGTTCTTCTTCGGCGCCTTCATCGTCAACGCGATTCGCTTTGTAATCAGGGAAGAGCTCGACTCTCCACGAAGGTCTCCAATCACCTTCAATGCATGCTACTAATCTGTTCGGCTTGTACGTTGAAATTAAACGCGCGCTCATGTCTAGGTAACCGCGAATCGCATTTACAGGAGTTCCATCGGGTGCAACCAATGAATCAGGCATGCCATAAAACGCTCGGTACCACAACGATGCCGAGTCTAGGAGCATCAAACTCATACATCCCCCAGTAGATAAGTAACCACGCCACGATCAATTAACTTTACGGCTTGTCTACATTTTTTGTTCAAATCAGGTGATGCATTAGCTATCTGCCCCAATAAATCTACTAATTGCTTTGTTGAACGGACGAAATCTCCAACAGACATGTCAGAGCCTTTTAAAACCTGATTGAGCGATGATCCATTAGCCCATTTAAAAATCATGAAACAAAAGCCTAAGTCAGGAGGTCTCTGGGTTTTTACACCAACTTCGATTTCAAGTTCTTCTAGCTCCGCCCACACTCGTGTAATCGAGGCTAGAACGTTTGCAACATTGTCATTGGGAATCTTTGGAGCCAGATCTTCTTGACTTCTTGATTCAAAAATCATTGCTGACGCCACACTCACAATTTCAGCTGGCGTTAATTCATTGAATAAACCCCTTCTGATGCTCTCAGTTAATAGAAGATCAGATTCAGCATAAATCTTTGAAAGAATTAACCCTTGGGGAAGTAACTTCTCCCCTTCAATATATCCAAGCATTGTCAAGACATGGCAAATTTTATCGAAAGTCTTGGCTATCACATGCGTTCTATTCATCACTCGATTATTTAATCCTTCGTTCTCACGTATTAATCGGTCAGAACGTTCAGCGAATCGAGCATGAGCTTCGCGATCGTTGCACGAGTGGCACGAGTGATTCTTCATCGATCGTCTTAAATCATCTATCTCTGACTCCATGTGAGCACGTTGTTTATTATCAAAACTTCTTTTGCCGCCTCTCTTGCTCAGCAAACCTTCAAGATCCTTGATGTCACGCCTAAATCTTGCGTACTCCGCGAAATCACCCAAGTGACACTTTGCTTGTTCCAAAAGTTCATCAATAGCAACTTGATTCCGCTTTTGCTGTCTCACGAGACCCACAACTGCGCGATCTGCTTGAAACTGAGCGAAAGAAGATTCGAGTGAACCACGTGCGCGTTCCCGACCGAATCGAGATATCAGATTTACAGCCATGTTGTACGTTGGAGAAAAAGAAGAACGTAAAGGGTATGTACGAGTTGACGCTAGACCTGCAGCAGTTGATGAATCAATGCTGGGAGACCACTGAATAACTGCGTTTCCTTCTATATCGATTCCACGTCTACCGGCTCGACCGGTTAATTGGGTGAATTCTCCGGGTGTTATTGGTACGTGTGCCTCCCCGTTGTACTTAACTAGTTTCTCTAAAACAACCGTTTTTGCTGGCATGTTAATTCCAAGAGCTAGAGTTTCTGTAGCGAAGACAGCTTTAACTAATCCGCGCTGAAAAAGATCTTCCACTGCAGATTTAAAACTAGGTAGTAATCCCGCATGATGCGCCGCGATACCTCTTTCTAACGAAGCCAACCACTCTGAATGACCAAGAATCTCGAGATCTTCTTGGGCAAGATTCTGGGTGTAACGGTTAGCAGTTTCTATGATCTCTCTTCGTTCATCTGCATTAGTCAATTTAATTCCGGCTTGCAAACATTGCTTGACCGCAGCATCGCAACCGATTCGAGAAAAAATGAAAGTAATGGCTGGTAAGAGCGCCATGCGGTCTAGTTTTTCGATGATTTCTGGTCGCGACAACTTATTCAAGTCATCCACCCATCGAGATTGACGCGTATTTCTATGTTTTACTTTACGCAGAGCTTCATTTTCTAACTTCAGTATTTCAGAATTAATCTGACCCGGTTTAGAAAAAAGATCAACTAACTTGTTTCCTATCAGAACATGTTGATACAAAGGAATGGGTCGTACTTCGCTAACGATTACATCGATGGTTCCGCGTACTTCCCCGAGCCATTCTCCAAACTCTTCTGCATTTGAAACTGTGGCTGAGAGTGATATCACCTGCACGCTTTCCATCAGGTGAATAAGAACTTCTTCCCAAACAGCTCCTCTGAATTTGTCCGCTAAATAGTGCACTTCATCCATGACGACTGACCCAAGATTTACCAAGGTATTAGACCCTTGATACAACATGTTTCGTAGTACTTCGGTGGTCATTACAAGGATTGGCGCTTCGCTGTTTACATTTGTATCACCGGTTAGAAGCCCGACATTTTCCGATCCAAATTTGTTGACAAACTCTTGAAACTTTTGATTGGACAAGGCTTTAATCGGGGTAGTATAAAAACATTTTTTACCCTGCTTCAATGAAAGATAGGCTGCGAACTCGCCAACAACCGTTTTGCCAGCACCGGTCGGGGCTGCAACAAGTACACCGTGACCATCTTCAACGCTGTTACAGGCTGCTATTTGAAAGTCATCAAAGGCGAAATCAAAAGAGTCAAGAAATTGCTGCGTTACAGGATGACCAGATCGTTTCTTCGAAGCTGCGAATTTTTCAGCAGGAGTAATTAATTTTTCCATGTTATCCCGGCATTTGGCACACATTCCGCGCTAATGGGTAGGGCACCGATTCTTTCCCCGTCCGCATAAGCGATAGCTTCAGAATTTATTCGAATTTTCTTTGTGCGATAAATGTTGACTTCAGGGTGTTGAACATGTTTACCTGAATAAACTTGAGGAAAAACTTTGATAAATTCAATTTTCGAAACAGGCTTGAGGATCATAACATCGAAATATCCATCAGTGATTGAAGCACCGGGACAAACACGCATTCCTCCCCCGTAGCTAGAACCATTGCCAACTGCGACCAGCATTGCTTGCGTACTTAAACTTCTATCATCTAATTCAATTTCGAAGTGTGATGGTTTAAACAAAGGCAATTCAAGGGCTATTGCCACATTGTATTTTGCGGGACCATGTGGCCACTTCAATGAGTTGGCTCTTTCATTGACAACGGAATCAAATCCTGAGGAAAGTACTGCCCCAAACCATTCACCATCAACTAACCCTAAATCTATCGGGGTGGGTTCTTCGGTTGTGATCTTATTAAGTAACATTTCTAAATTATCTAGGGGCCAATTTAAAGCGCGTACCAAGTCATTTCCTGTTCCCGCGGGAATTACTGCGAAAGCTATTTGCAGTGGAACAACTGCCTGCAAAACAAGATGGGCTAAGCCATCACCCCCCACACAAATCACGCCGCTACAGGAAGGATTAACTCTGAGAAAATTATCCAGATCGCGTCGAACGTTCTCGGCAGAAATACCCGTAATTATTTGATACGTGAGATCATTTCTAGCGAAATAACCGATAACAGATTTACCAACCTCAGCGCCTTTTCCTTGACCAGAAGTGGGATTTATGACAATGGCCCATGGTGACCTAGACACGATCGAGATTCTTTTTGTCTCTACGCCTATCGTTGAATAGAGCAAATACTCCGGATGCAAAATACAACGCAATAAGCGGAACTGCCAGAAATGCCATCGTCAAAGGATCAGCTGTTGGAGTAAATGCTGCAACAAAAAGAACGATTGAGAAAACCCATATGCGCCACGGCTTCAAGATGGTCTGTCCCCTCAAGAAACCAATTAGATTCAAACTGATTAAGAAGACCGGGAGTTCGAAAGCAAGTCCGAAAAGAAGAATTATTCGAAGAACAAAATCTAGATAATCATCGAACTTCACCAGGTTATTCAGCGCCTCTGGAGTGAATCCAAAAAGAATCCGCACTGCGGCAGGCAATATTGAGTATCCAAGAAACGCTCCCGCTGAAAAAAATGGCGTAGCTGCAATTATGAAAAAGATTGAATTTCGTTTCTCTTTCTTATGTAAACCAGGCGCTATAAAAGCCCATAACTGATACAACCACGCAGGTGCAGCGACAATGACCCCTGTTAAGAGTGCTACCTTGATCTGCAAATTAAGTGGCCCGAGAACTCCACTAATGTAAAGCGCTCCGCAATATTCAGTTCCAGATTCTTGGGCGGCACGCAAATCGCACACTGGACTTGCCAATTGGATGATTATCTCGTTATAGAAAAACCAACCCGCAGTAGAAGCCAAGAGAATTGCAATGGCGGAACGCACAATCCTTTTGCGCAACTCACGAAGATGGTCAAGCAAGGGCATGCGACCACCTGAAGAGGTCGGCATTTAATTACTTCTCAGTTGACTCGTCGTTATCCGACTTCTTATCGTCCTGCTTCATTTCCTTTAATTCACTCTTGAAAATTCGCATGCTCTTGCCAAGAGATCGAGCAGAATCAGGTAAACGTTTTGCGCCAAATAAAACCAATACAACGAGCAGCAAAATTAGAATGTGGCTGGGTTCGCGCAAAAACATAACTTCTCTCTTTCTCCGCAGGAAACTCTCTTGCAAACTTTATCTCAATTTAGGCGCAAATGCCTAGCCTGGAACACTATAGATACAGCGCCAACGCCCGTTGAGCCCGTTCCCTTATCTGATCTCGAATAACCGCTGGGCCAGTTAGCTCGGTTGCCGCATTTAAACTGCAAAAGGTTCGAACTATCCATTCGTCATTAAATGCTGTCGACTCAAACTCTGATTTCGAGGAAAAATTAGGAGGAATCGTCAACTGAAATAATTCAGATACTTTCCGAGACTCCGCATAAATTTTGAAGTGGAATTTGCGGAGAACTTCGGTGTTTTCTTTGTCATCTGGAACAGACTCCGCCGGACCAGACAATTTCGCACTTTTGATTCGATCTAGTCGAAACAATCTAATGCCTTCGGATTCATGGCAAAAACATTCGAGATATTCTTGGCCATCAATTACTTGCAATCCAAACGGAACGACCTCACGTTTCGATTCTGTATCTCTAGCATAAGAGTGATACACAATAGAAACACTTTTTCTTTGTTTCACGGCAATTAAGCACGTAGATCTTATATCTGGATCCACATTTGAATGAATTGATAGTGGGCCAGAAAAGGGCGAGGAAGAAGCAAGTCTTTTTAGAAGGTTACCAACACTTTCAAAGTGTGGATTAGTCTGTGGAATTGTCTCTCTCAAAATGCTCAATCCAACAATTACGGTTGCAAGTTCCAAATTTGATAACTTGCGAGGCTTACTAAGTACCTCAGCATTTCTAATTGTCACGAAACCGGTATCAAATGAAAGATCTATAAGTTCTAACGGCGTGTAACCAGGCAGGCCGCACATCCACAAAGTGTTCAAATCATCGATAACTGTCGACTTATCTGTTTGAAAATCTGATGCAATTTGATCTAAAGCGACACCCTGATTCGATGTGAGATAAGGTACTAAATCCAACAAGCGTTCCACTTGACTTTGCGAGATCTTTTTAACCATGAAGGTCCACCAATGATTGCAATGAAGCGCGAACCCTTGATCTCAGTGTTTCCGGAGTTATAACCTCAACATCATCTAAATGCCACAAGATGAGCGAAATAAGTTCTGGTTCAGATGAATACTCAATATTGATTAGATCGTGCTCCCCATCTGGTTTGATAGATTCAGCAATGCTTCGTAACTGTGTACCACGGCCTACCCGTAAACGTAGGATTGCCTGATTGCTCGACGTTCTATCTTCCATAATGCTTTGGTTCGACCAATTCTGCGGAACTTCATAACTCTGTGTTTTCTTCGAAACTTCTATATTTCCAACGATGCGATCACATCTAAATGTGCGTAAATCATTTTTGTTGGTATCTAAACCGCTGAAATACCAGTAACTTTGACGAGCAAAATACGAGTAAACATTCACCATTCGTCTATTAACTTTTAAATCTGAGTCTAAGTAAGAAAATTCAATCATTGCTTTGCTTGAAATTGCTTCGATAATCTCGGTGAGAAAATTGGGGGCACTTAGAATCATTGGAGCTGCTACAGGCAAATCACCAATATCAAGTGAAGGAGCGATACCCGAAAGTTTGCGCAATGCTCGTTGGGAAGGTTCATTCAAAGAAGCGTCCCTCCACAATTGCGCACCCAAAGACATGTAGGCAATCTCTGAAGCTGAATAACCCTTTGAATCCATGGCAAAATTCTCGGGTTTAATTTTGTAACCTTGTTCATCTTCAAATAATGGGTCGATGCCTGAAACTTCAATTTCGATACCAAGGGATCTCAACTCATCTTTATCTCTTTCAAACATGCGTTCCATAGAGTCATCTGTTCCTTCATAACCTTCTATGGTTCGAAAAATCTCAGCCTTCGTCAAACTTCTTTTTGTGGCTAGAAGCGCAATAACCAAATTGACTAATCGCTCACTCTTCCGAGACACCGTACGCACCTTTTGATGGACGCCGCCTGCGTGCCAATACTTCGACTCCGGGAGCCATACGTCTGCTAACTATCAAAAACCCAGTGTGACCAATCATTCGTTGCATAGGTCTTACAGCTAATCCTTCATGATGCCAATCACGAACTATCGTTTCAGAGCTAAGGGGTTCAGTAAATCGTCCGTCCTCTTTGAGCGCTTCAGCAGTTGCAGATAACTGGGTTGTCGTCGCAACATAAGCAAGAAAAACTCCCCCTGGCCTTAAAACCTCTGAAGCAAAAGCAACACATTCCCACGGAGCAAGCATGTCTAAAATCACGCGGTCATATTTCTTCTGCGTTGAAAACTCCTGGACAGATCCCACTGTTAACTTCCACTGAGATGGAATCTCACCGAAATAAGTTTTCACATTTTCTTTTGCGATCTCCGCAAAATCTTCTCTTCTTTCAAAACTTGCGAGTTCTCCATTGCTTCCTATTGCTCGAAGCAAAGATATGGATAGCGCCCCGCTTCCTACCCCAGCTTCAATAACTTTTGCGCCGGGAAAAACATCAGCGACCCCAAGAATCATCGCGGCATCTTTTGGATAAACAATAGTTGCTCCACGAGGCATGGATAAAACATAATCTCCAAGCAAAGGTTTAAAGGCAGTGAATTTCAAGCCAGCACTAGTGCTCACAACGCTTCCCTCGGGCAAACCGATCAGATCGTTATGAACTATCCAACCTTTGTGTGTATGCCATTCTTTACCTTGCGTGATTGTAAATGTATACATCTTGCCTTTGGGATCTGTGAGTTGAATGCGATCACCTTCGGAGAAGTATCCATCATTAGACATGGGGCTATCTTATGCGTGCGATAAGCAAAAATTGAGAGTATCTTCACGCTAATGAGCAAATTGAGACTTTCCCCAAGCAGGGTGAATGATTTTTCCAATTGTCCGCTGCTCTACAAGTACCGCATTATTGATGAACTACCTGAATCTCCCAGCTTGGATGCTGAACGTGGCACGTTAGTTCACACCGTTTTACATGATCTATTTGAATCCCCGGCAGAATTGCGCACGCTACGGACTGCTGCGGACCTACTGCCATCTAGATGGCAAGAGCAGCTAACGGCGAAGCCAGAGTTAGCCACCATGATTACAAGTGAAAAAGAGTGGCTCGATCGTGCTTCATCTCTGTTGGAAACCTATTTCCAACTGGAAAATCCAACCATCTTTGAACCTACTTATCGGGAACTGCATCTTGAGCAAGACATGACAGATGAAATTTACTTGCACGGATACGTTGATCGCTTAGATGTTGCGCCGACCGGAGAAGTTCGAATCATCGATTATAAAACCGGTAAATCTCCAAAACCTGGGTGGGAAGACAAAGCACTTTTTCAATTGAGGGTTTACGCCTTGCTCTATTGGAAAGAAAAGAACGTTATTCCAAAATTACTTCAATTAATCTATCTAGGTGATTCAAACATTTTAAAAAGCACGCCAACTGAGCAAGAGTTGCTGGCCACTGAGAAGAGTTTGATGAAAATTGCTGAATCTATTCGAAGTGCCATCGAAACGGATACCTGGGTTCCACGGAAATCCAAGCTATGTGATTGGTGTTCCTTTAAATCTATTTGTCCTGCTCATAATTGATGCGCAGACGCTCATAATTCAATTCACTCAGTGAAGAAATAACCCTTAAACGTTCTCGAGGTTCAATCTCGATAAAATGGGGTACTGCTATGGTGAATGCACCGCTTGAAGTTGCTGCTTTCACACCTGTTTGAGAATCTTCAAGAATCAAACAATTTTGAATATCAACCAGAAGCCTGTCAGCTGCCATCAAATAGGCTTCGGGATCTGGCTTTGGGTTTGTAACATCATCGGCTGATATTGAAAAACTAAATGTATGTTCTGGAACACTCTTTAATACTGAATCAACTAGAACTCTGGGACTCGCTGATACAAGCGCCGTTGGAACATTGTTTGCTTGCAAATCCCTCAGCAACTCCAAAGCCCCAGGTAACACGGGAGCCCCGGAACTTAATCTGATGACCATTCTTTTGATAATTGATTGAGTGAAGAAATCGGGCGATTCAATGCTGCCAGCCTTTTCAAACATGTACTTGCCGACTCTGGTGAGTGGTCCGCCGAGACAGTAGTTTTGATCAACTGAGGTCCATTCATATCCAAACTCAGCCATTAACTCTGTTTCAGCCACTAGCCATTGGGGTTCGGAATCTACAAACAAACCATCCATATCGAAAAAAACTGCACTGTAAAAATCGCTCACCCTTAGATGGCCAATCCAAGCAATGTATCTAAGGCTCGAGTTAATTCGCCAGAACTTCCCCCGACTGCGCCGTTTCTGCAATCGCTGATCCAACTATTCAAAATCTTGAACACTTCTTCAGTGTTTAAGTTACTCGATAACGCATTGATTATGTTCTGGATCACGTCTTCAGTCGGTGCACACTCTGTCTGAGAAAGTTGTAGCGTTAAGTCCTCAAGGAAAGACTGCGCCTGTCTAAGCAATTCATCACTCCACATTCTGTTCGTGGCATAATCTTGCATCAAAAGGGCACATCTGATTGCCATGGGATTAACGCCTGATTGCGTCAATGTAGATACAAAGACTAAATTGCCCAAACTTTTGCTCATTTTTTCGCCATCAAGGCCGATCATTCCGGTATGCACGTACATGCGAGCAAAATCTTTCCCAGTCGATACACGAGCTTGTGCCGCGCTCATTTCGTGATGCGGGAAAATCAAATCATTTCCGCCACCCTGAATATCAATCAAGAATTCTTCTTTTTCATCTGGTTGGAGATATCCAAGTGCTATTGCGCAGCACTCGATATGCCAACCGGGCCTTCCCTCGCCATGAATACTCGGCCAACCTGGTTCATTCGCTCTTTTACTTAACCACACTAATGAATCCAAAGCATGTTCTTTACCTACACGATTTGGGTCTCCCCCGCGTTCGGCAAAAATCTTGAGGGCTTCGCTATCCGATAAGTGTGATCTTGTTCCAAAATTCGGGTCACTATGCACACGGAAATACAGGTCCTTTTCAACAGAGTAAATGGCACCTGCCTCACGAAGTTTCTCAATCTTCTGCGTTACCAAGCCGATTGCTTCAACCGCTCCAATATATGAATCGGGTGGAATTATTCGCAAAGATGTCATGTCAGAGCGAAATAAATCAATTTGTGAATTTGCTAAGTCTTGCCAGTCAACACCATCGCGATTAGCTCGTTCCAGTAAAGGATCGTCAATGTCGGTAATGTTCTCAACGAATCGAACCTCAGCCTTTGTTGCCCTCAAATAACGGTTCATCACATCAAAGGAAAGATACGTGGCAGCGTGACCCAAATGTGTTGAATCATAAGGAGTTATCCCGCATACATACATGCGGTAGGTGCTCTTAATTGGAAGCTCTTCGATTGATTGAGTCGCTGAATTTAAAAGCTTGAGTGCTGGGAATGTGAATCTCGAATCAATGGTGGGTATGTACACCTGCGGCCATGACTTCATGAATCAATACTAATGCAAGTAGTCCTATGCGATCCTAAAAGGCTGGCCACGGAATTGCAGGCCAATCATGGCTAGGCATAGGAAATGTTCCTGCATCTATCAAATCCCCGATGCGCCTTAGCAAAGCCTTGTATTCATCATCAGTAATTAATGTATCCAAATTATCAATTTTGCAATCCTGCAATTTCTGCGACAATTCTTGGAGTGTTTGCAATTCATCAGGTGTTAGAGAATCCCCAGCCCATTGCCAAAGTACAGTTCTTAATTTGTACTCGTGATGAAAAGTAACTCCGTGATCACAGCCGAAGAGCTTTCCATCGGATTGTGGAAGAAGGTGACCAATTTTTCGATCGGTATTATTGATGATGGCATCAAAGAGGCACATATTTCGTAGTTGCAAATCATTGGTGCTAAAAAAAGTTGCTAGATCCACAGATTGATCGATATCGATCCACTGCTGAACCATGCCGAAACCAAATGGACCATCCCTGAGAATTGTGAAAGGGACTAGGTTAAAGTTGGCATGTTTACTGATTAAATATGCAGCGTATTCCCGTTGAGCTAAGTTCCCATCAGGAAAATCCCACAATGGTCGCTCCCCCGCAATAGGTTTGTAAATGCACCTAACTTTCTCATTTCCCAAAGAACATTCAGCGAGTAATGTCGCATTTGATGCATCAATTAAGCGACCTGTAACAACCATTTCGCCACGGAGTAAAACTTCTTCATTTGCTGTCATCGGCGATATCCATTTGACCGTGGGCACAAGTGACCGCTTGGATCTATGGGGATGCCACAAAATGGACAAGGTAATCGCCCGGCACTGGCTAAGGAAAGACACCTCTTTGCAAATGCCGCGGCCTGTGCTGGAGCTACATGGACACGAAGCAAATCCACTGATAAATCTTTCTCATCAAAGATAACTTCTTCATCATCTTTATCATCAGATGTAGTCATTTCACGTAACTCATAAATAATCACAGTGTTCTGCGCATCCCAAGCCATGGCGATGACTCCTGCACGGAACTCTTCGAATATAGGTTGTTCTAGCGGTGCATCATCGACTTCGATGGCTTTAATGGACACGGTTGGATCAGATTTCTTTATTTCTCGAAGCATTATCTTTGTGCGCTCTCCGAGTGCAATAACTTGTGACTTATCTACAACGACTGAAACCACTCGAGAACCTGTTCGTGCTTGAATAAAAAAGGTCCGTTCACCCGGAACTCCTACCGTTCCAGCTACAAATCGTTCCACTGGATTGAATTCATAGACAATTGGACTCATTTGCGACCTGATCCTCCGCCGACAAGAGTTTTCATTGAACGAGATTTTTTCGATAGAAAATCGAAATTAGTTGATGAGTCATTGAGATGTAGAAGCCTGAAACTCTTTTTGCTGTAATCCAAAATTGAGATCGAGGCGGGATCAATAACAATCTTTTGGAACTTATCTAGTTCTAAATCAAGACAATGTGCGATGATCGACTTAATCACATCACCGTGGCTCACAATGAGCGCTGCCCCACCCTGAGCTTCTTTGACTGCTTTCATCAAAGACTCGTTTGCCCTCTTTTGAACCTGAAGGAGAGACTCTCCATCAGGAAAAACCATCTTGCTTGGCGTTCTCTGAACTATTTTCCACTCTTTCTTCAAAGCAAGTAATGAGAGTTTTTTTCCAGTCCAATCACCATAATCAACTTCGGTGAGACCGTTATCCAAAACAAAATCTCTTTCAGCGAGTTTTTGTTTCTTAAGCCATGGTTCCAAGGTGAGTAAGCACCTTTCCATCGGACTTATGCGAATGCTCTTAAACTTCAAATTACCCAACCGTGAGGTTAAATCCTTTGCCTGGATTAGACCTTTCTTGCTTAACGCTATTCCAGATGCACGACCAGCTAACACGCCCTTTTCATTAGCAATCGAATGGGCATGTCGGAGCAAAATCACTGTGGTCACACAGCAAGGTTATCGGGATTTAGGAATACACACTTGCTAAGGTCACCCCATGCAATTACGACGCGCAGGCAAGAGCGGTCTGATGCTCTCTCGCATCGGTCTGGGAACTATGACCTGGGGTCGAGATACCGACGAACATGAAGCAGCCGAGCAATGCCGAGCATTTCTTGATGCAGGTGGAAACTTTATCGATACAGCAGCTGTTTATGGTGATGGTGATAGTGAACGAGTAATAGGTGGATTAATCGGGACTTTATTTGAAAGAAATGATGTTGTTATCGCGTCAAAAGCAGGAATTAGTTTTCCGCAGGGGAATCGAAAGGTGGATAACTCACGGTCAGCGTTAATCGCTCAGCTGGATGCTTCCCTCCAACGTTTGAACACTGATTATTTAGATTTGTGGCAAGTTCACTCATGGGATCCGGAAACCCCTTTAGATGACACTCTTTCCGCATTGGATTACGCGTACACAAGTGGAAAAGCGCGCTATATAGGAATTTCAAATTTTTCTGGTTGGCAGAGTGCGCATGCAATAACTAGGCAAGAAGTAATCGCAAACAAAGCGCCAATCACAACTATTCAAAATGAGTATTCGCTACTTAACCGAAAAGTTGAAGAAGACATCATTGATGCTGTTGATAAACTAAATGTTGGCTTCTTGGCATGGTCACCCCTTGGCCGTGGAGTTCTCACTGGGAAATACCGCAAAGGAATCCCTAGTGATTCTCGTGCCGCCACTCCCCATTTCGCCTCTTTTGTTGAACCATATTTATCGGACAAGCATTCGCAAATAGTTGAAGCAGTATGTGTCGCTGCTGAAGGCTTGGGGTATTCACCACTTGAAGTTGCACTCGCTTGGGTTCGAGATTGCGCACACGTAACTAGTGTGATTTTAGGGGCTCGAACAGGAGCCCAACTACGTGGTGCTTTATCTAGCGAAGAAGTAATCCTTCCAGATGTTGTACGCACTGCCCTTAATGAAGTGTCAAGAATTGCTTAGGAAGTTTTCAAGTACATCAACACCAAATTTTATTCCATCAACTGGCACACGTTCATCTACTCCATGAAACAGAGCCATAAAATCTAAATCTGGCGGCAATTTCAGAGGAGAAAATCCGTATCCAACTATCCCAAGTTCACTTAAGGCTTTGTTATCGGTTCCGCCACTCATCAAATATGGAACAGGAATAGCTTCAGCATCGAAAACGAGGATGGACCGATTCATTGCTTCAACTAAGTCGCCTTCGAAATCAACTTCTAAAGCGATGTCATGAGTAATTGTTTCAATTGAGATTTGCGGACCCACAATATCTTGAATTGTTTGGTTTAGTTCGTGCTCAAGTCCTGGTAAGAAGCGTCCATCTATCACCGCGTTCGCAGATTGTGGAATCACATTCGCCTTATACCCTGCTTCCAACATAGTTGGATTGGCGGTATTTTGCAGTGTGGCTCCGATCATCCGAGCCATTGGTCCTATTTCTGCTAACAACGGACGTAAATCTTTTTCATCATAAGTTTTGCCAGTTGCTTCTGCGATCTTTTTAAAAAGCTGCTTCACGGTCTTCGTGTAACGCTGTGGCCATTCGAAATTTCCTAATTTACTAACTGCTTCGCTAATTCGGGTTATTGCATTCTCAGGATTCATCATGGAACCATGCCCGGCGCGGCCACTAGCACTGAGCTTCATCCAATGAATTCCCTTTTGGGCTGCTTCAATAAAATAGAGACGTTTTCCACTGGATACCGTCACTGAGAATCCCCCGACTTCAGAAACAGCTTCAGTACAACCTTTAAAAATTTCGGGATGTTGGGCAACCATCCAACGGGAACCAAAAAGAGAACCTGCTTCTTCATCTGCAAAGAATGCTAAAACTATGTTGCGTGGTGGTTTGATCCCTTTTCTGGCCCACATTCGGAAAATCGCAATAATCATTGCGTCCATATTCTTCATATCTACAGCGCCTCGACCCCAGATCATTCCTTCCTTGATTTCGGCTGAAAATGGATCAATACTCCAATCTTCTGCTGAGGCTGGAACAACATCTAAATGTCCATGTACAACTAATCCCGGACGGTCTTGATTGCTTCCTTTGATATGCGCAATCACGTTACAGCGACCAGGAGCTGATTCATATATTTTCGAATCGATGCCTACTTCACCTAGTAATTCAACAACCTTGGCCGCTACCGCAGACTCGTCACCTTTCCCATCGCCATAATTAACACTTGGAATACGAATTAAGGTTTGGCAAATAGAAACCGCTTCCGCGTGTAACTCTTCTCGTTCGGCTGCACTTAATTGATTCGTTGACATATGCATAGTCTCTCTCAGAAAGTGCGTTTTTGCTTCCAACAAGGCCCGTTGCTATCGTTAGCCCTCACTCGTCCGGGTGGCGGAATTGGCAGACGCGCTAGCTTGAGGTGTTAGTTCCCGCAAGGGATTAGGGGTTCAAGTCCCCTCTCGGACACAAAAATATGAAACTATGAGCATCGTGAATCTAAGCGATGCTTTGTCTCTTATCCGAGCTATACCGGATTTCCCGCAACCAGGGATTCTTTTTTACGATGTAACCCCATTGCTAAGTGATGCCAACGCCTTCAAAACAATTGTGGCTGCGATGTCAGGAGCAAATACAGATGCTGATTATGTTGCAGGAATGGAAGCAAGGGGGTTTATCTTTGCATCAGCTTTATCAATTCATCAGAACGTAGGATTTATTCCGATTCGAAAATCAGGCAAACTGCCAGGCGATACCTTTACTGAAAGTTATGGTCTCGAATATGGAACAGATACTTTACAAATCCATCGTGATTCATGTGCGCCCGGCCAGAAGGTGTTAATCGTTGATGATGTTCTCGCTACAGGTGGAACAGCATGTGCAGCAATTAAACTAGTGCAAAGCACTGGTGGAGTAGTCTCAGAGATTGTCTTCCTTCTAGAAATAGATGCTCTGCATGGAAGGCAGAAAATACTTTCCGAATTTCCAACGATGATAATTCGATCCTTAAAAAGATTCTGATGAGTAAATCAACAACCGCAAAAATCCCGCAAATACAAGGATTACGAGCCCTTGCAGCTTTGTTAGTAACTCTATTTCACGCGAAATGGATTGATGGCGGTTTCATTGGCGTGGACATATTTTATGTCATCAGTGGTTTTCTAATAACTGGCCTACTGGTTCGAGAAGTTGAGCGCAGCGGCACGATTGATTTTAAAGAGTTCTATGCCAGACGATTTAAAAGGTTGCTGCCGACATCTTTTTTCGTTCTTGGAATCACAGCTGTTATTGCTTGGATTTTAATCCCAGGAACTTTGAGAGCGTCGTTAGGACGAGATGTAATTGCTGCCAGCTTATATGTTTCAAATTACTTGTTTGCCTGGTGGCAGGCAGATTATCAAAACCTCGATGCGACACCTTCACCAGTCATCCATTATTGGTCACTCGCAGTTGAAGAACAGTTCTATTTGGTATGGCCGGTTCTGATCTTGCTCTTCTTTACACTGGCAAAGTATTTAAAAAACAAATTAGCAATTACTTATCTTATTGCTCTCGTTACGGCAGCATCTTTTGCTTATTCCATTTATCTAACAGAAACTTCTCCTATTTGGGCCTTCTACTCACTTCCAACAAGAGCTTGGGAACTTGGCTTGGGCGCCCTTTTGGTTCTTGTTCCGCCAGTTAAAACAAGGAAGTTTGTTGGATTAATTGGCTTCGCACTTGTTATGAGTAGTGCCTTTATCTTTAATGAAAGCACAGCTTTTCCTGGAATAAACGCTGCACTTCCCGTTATTGGCACTGCCCTACTCATTGCAACAATCAATTCTTGGCCTCCCTTTCTAAACGATGTGGCAAACAGTCGCTTGTTTCAATGGTTAGGAGAAATTTCCTATCCGCTCTATCTGTGGCATTGGCCACTACTGGTTCTTCCAAGCACCTATTTTGCAAGACCATTGACCGTACTTGAACGTTTGATTGCAATAGCCGCAACGATTTTGTTCGCGGATTTAACACACAGATTTGTTGAAGAACCCTTCAGGCACAAGAAGATGCTTCCTGTGCTGGTTTATCGAAAAGCCGCATATGTAACGGTTGCTTCTGTTTTCATGGGCGTCCTCATCATGTTAACCAACAGCGACTCTATAAATGTATCGGGTGTGAAGGGCAGTGTTTCCTTGGCCCAAATGAAATCCCGTCCACTGATTTACGACGATGGATGTCATGCAAACTATGCTCAAACAGAATCAGGCAAATGTGAGTATGGCCAGTTAGATTCGGAAAAAGTTATGGTGCTGTATGGAGATTCACATGCAGCGCAATGGTTTCCTGCACTACATGAAATTGCGAAAAGATCTGGGTACAAGCTAATTTCGCTGACCAAATCTGCTTGCCCATCAGTTGATGTAGAACGCCGTGATCAAGGTGGGTTTAAATCTTCTAGATGCAAGCAATGGCGAGAAAACACAGTGAAACGTATACAGCTGATTCAGCCTGATGTTCTGATTATGAGCAGTTTTCAGCATTTCGCAATGCCACCACAGGTTAAAGATCGTGTGAAGTGGTGGACCGATGGTCAAGAAAAACTTCTCAGTCAAGTTAAAAATTCATCAGAGAAATTAATCTACATATCGGATACACCGCATCCTCTTCGGGATATACCAGCGTGCTTGTCAGATAATCCTATTTCTGAGTGCAATACATCTGAACCTAGCGAGAACTTATCTGTATCAGGATTTAAGAGTATCGACCCGACTCCTTGGCTCTGTTCGAATATCTGCCCAGCGGTGAAAGATGGAGTAGTTGCGTACAGAGATGCCTCTCATATATCCGTAGACATGTCCATTGCTTTGATCCCGAAACTGCAGCAAGCGCTCCGAGATCAGGGCGTGGAGATTTAAAGCTATTGCTGAAATAACCTGCATATTGAGTAAGGCAGTGGCAAGATAACCCCGTGGCCGAACTTATCTATTACTGCGGAACCATGGATAGCGGTAAATCAACGCTAGCTCTGCAAACCGCTCACAATCATCAAAGTCGTGGCCGAACAGGTTTGATATTTACTTCGCAAGACCGAGCGGGATCTGGAATTATTTCTTCACGACTTGGTCTGCAAAGTCCTGCTATTGAAGTATCAACAGATCTAGATATACATAAATTTGTCGTCGACAAGTTATCTCAAGGTTCAAGAGTTGATTACATAATTTGTGATGAGGCGCAGTTTTACCTTCCAGAGCAGATAGAACAGCTTGCAAAAATCGTAGACGGCTTAGGTATAGACGTCTACGCTTTCGGAATTCTTGCTGACTTTAGAACCAAGTTGTTTCCAGGTTCAGCTCGTCTTGTGGAGTTGGCCGATCGAGTCAATACCTTGCAAGTTGAAGCACTTTGTTGGTGTGGGGCTAGAGCTACTCATAACGCACGAACTGTCGATGGAACCATGGTTACGCAAGGCGAACAAGTTGTCGTTGGTGACGTAGCTCCGGGTCAAGAAATTGCATATGAAGTACTCTGCAGACGTCACCACATGAGAGAAGTAACCGCTCGATCATCGAAAGCAGCTCACGTTTCAACCGATCCACTCCCATTTACACAAAAAGGACAATAATGAAATCACGTGGACTAGCCGTAGAAAATTCAACTTCCCCGCTTAAAAGCTTCGAGTTTGATCGTCGCGATGTAGGTGCACATGATGTGTCCCTCGATGTTAAGTTCACAGGAATTTGCCACTCTGACATTCATACAGCGCGAGGTGAATGGGGTTCTGTTTACTATCCATTGGTACCAGGCCATGAAATTGCTGGAGTAGTAACGGCAATCGGCGCTTCTGTTTCTAAGTTCAAAGTAGGCGATCTCATCGGTGTTGGTGTTTTTGTTGATTCTTGCCGTAAGTGTGAAAACTGCAAACAGGGATTGCAGCAATATTGTTTAGAAGGAATGACTGGTACTTACAACAGTCTTGAAAGAGATGGTGGATCACAAACTAGAGGCGGATACTCCAACAACTTTGTGATCAATGAAGATTACGCTGTTCATATTCCAGCTAATCTCTCACTAGAAGGTGTGGCCCCTCTGCTTTGCGCAGGAATTACTCTGTACTCACCAATCAAACACTTCAATGTGGGACCAAAAACCAAGGTAGCAGTCATGGGTCTAGGCGGATTAGGTCACATGGGCGTTAAATTCGCTGTTGCAATGGGCGCAGAAGTAACCGTTCTTTCACATTCAGCCGAAAAGAAATCGGATGCCTTGAAAATGGGTGCTCATCACTTTGTATGTACTAAAGATGAAGGAGCACTTGCCAAGTTAAAGAAATCCTTTGACATTGTGCTCAATACAGTAAGCGCGGAACTAGATATAAATGAGTATCTTCAAACTTTGAAATTAGACGGAACACTTGTGGTGATTGGTCTACCCGGCAAACCTTATGCGGTTCACGCAGGTGTGATGCTGGACGGACGTCGCTCAATTACTGGCTCAATGATTGGTGGGGTATCAGAACTTCAGGAGATGCTCAATTTTTGTGGCGAGAAGAATATTGTCAGTGATGTTGAAGTGATAAAAGCTGATTACGCTAACACGGCTTATGATCGCACTGTTGCTAGTGATGTGAAATACAGATTTGTTATTGACGCAAGTACTTTTTAACGAATAAAACTATTTAAGAGATAAACGAAAATAGGTGCAACGGCCAGAGCCGGAAGTAAGTTGCCCACGGCTACTTCCTTGATACGCAGCAAACGAAGACCAATAGAAAGAAGCATCAAACCCCCAACAATTGTCATTGCATCGATCTGGTACTGCGCTAAAACACTTCCGAGAAGAAGCCCGATTAAGGTCCAAATGCCCTGGTAAATGCCGACCGGAATCGCAGAAACAGCAACCCCCCAACCCAACGAGGCAGCGAAAGCAATAGCGGCAAAAAAGTCGAGAATAGATTTTAGAGATAATTGATCTATACCCGTGCCCATGCCATCGCTGATGCTTCCAAGAATTGCGAGTGGACCAATGACAAACAAGAGTGAGGATGAAACAAAACCTTCTACGAAGGTGCCTTCCTGCTTTGCTCCAAATTTCTTGCGAAGGTTTTCTCCAACGGATTCCAAGCGAATTTCCAGCTTAAGAGCCGATCCGATTATTCCGCCGATTAAGAGTGAACCAAGAACGCTCAGCAAAGTCCAACCTTTGGGAAGGGATTGTGAATATTCTGAAGTAAACATTGGAATCACTGCACCCGCAGCTGCCAAGATTGTTATTAGTCCTAAAACGTCGGTTATCAACTCTCGTGTCTTGATACTTAATCGTGAGCCTGCCAATACTCCGAAAGCTGATCCAGCGACAATTGCTATAACGTTGATTAAAGTTCCGAGACCAATTAACACTGAATTATCCCCATTCATAAATTGTATCCCGTAGACTGCAAGGATGAGTTCAGAACCGACTAAGAAATCTTTGTCAGATTTCCTGAGGCCGCATAGGACCATCCCCCACACTTCATGGGCAGCCAATCATCGTTGGGATTTGTCATTGTCTCGCAGTGCAATTCTTTTTTTTGGATTGTTTATTTTCGGCTTAGGTGATTCATTACTGGTTCAAAGCAATACAGGTAATGCTCCATGGACTGTTCTTGCGCAAGGAGTTGCCAATAAGTTGAACATTTCAATTGGTGTTTCAACTTTTGCCATCAGTACGCTGATACTTCTTTTGTGGATCCCCTTGAAAGAAAAACCAGGTTTTGGAACTCTGGCGAACATCGTAATTATTGCTGGTGCAATCCAAATCGGAGTAAATGTTTTTCCTCTTGCAAGCAATTTCTTTGTAGGGGTGGCAATGGATTTTCTCGGAATTGCAATGGTTGGTATTGGATCAGCCCTCTACATCACCTGCGCGCTGGGTCCTGGTCCCCGAGATGGCTTGATGACAGCAATCCACAAACGAACTGGTGTGCGTGTTGGTCGGGTGCGACTAGGCATTGAAGGCACCGTTTTGATTCTCGGAGCCCTCCTTGGAGGCACGGTAGGACTAGGAACAGCTCTCTTCGCCCTGTTCATTGGGCAATCAATCGCGATTTCTCTCGGTGTTGTTTCCCGGATTACCAACAAGTAATAGATAGTCTTACCGAATCTTCCTCCGGTCTGTGAGCCGTTATTTCACACGGGGTCGCAAACACCCCCGTTAACAAAATCAGGAAGGTTAGTCATGCTCGATAAATACTTCAAAATAACGCAACGTGGTTCAACTCTTGGCCAAGAAATCCGTGGTGGAGTAGTTACATTCTTCACAATGGCTTACATCGTGGCCCTCAATCCACTCATCCTGGCAACAACAGATAGCACCGGAGCATTCATTGGTGGAGGCGACAGAACTAACGCCATCATTATTGTTGCCGCTGGTACTGCTCTTATTGCGGGATTACTTACAATGCTTATGGGAGCGGTCGCAAACTTCCCGCTCGCATTAGCAACAGGTCTTGGTCTTAATACTTTCGTTGCGGTTTCTATCGCAAAGAATGCAACCTGGGCGCAAGCTATGGGACTCGTAGTTCTTGAAGGTATTGTGATTCTGATCTTGGTTCTTACCGGATTTAGAATCGCTGTTTTCAAAGCAATTCCTACAGCTCTCAAGGTAGCAATCTCTGTTGGTATCGGACTATTTATCGCGCTGATCGGACTTGTAGATAGCGGCTTCGTTCGACGCACCCCAAATATGGTCTGGGGAAGCACTAACTCAAAGCCATCTGCAGTACCGTTAGAACTAGGAGACGGTGGTCAATTAGTTGGGTGGCCAATCGTTGTCTTCACAGTTGGTTTATTGCTAACAATTATTCTGATGGTAAAGAAGATCAAAGGATCTATCCTTATCGGAATTATTACATCAACAATCCTTGCAGTTATTGTTGAAAGTCAATTCAAAGTTGGAAACAGCTTCATTAGCCCAACAGAATCCAACCCACGCGGTTGGGGTTTAAATACTCCAACCCTTCCAAAGGGCGCAGACGGTTCTCTTAATTTCACTGATACTCCACGCTTTGACACTTTGGGACTTGGTTTCGAAGACATCTTCGGAGCCTTCACTAATCCAAAGACTGGTTTCTTAGCCGCTCTTCTTCTCGTCTTTACTCTCTTGCTTGCTGACTTCTTTGACACCATGGGAACGATGACGGCAATAGGTAATCAGGCAGGCTTGACAGATTCAAAGGGCAACGTAGAAGGCGCTAATAAGATCCTCATTGTTGATTCAATTGCCGCAGCAACAGGTGGTGCAGCTGGTATTTCGTCAAATACAAGTTACATCGAATCTGCTACGGGTGTTGGAGAAGGTGCTCGCACTGGATTAGCATCGATCGTTACAGGAATTCTGTTCTTGCTAACAACATTCCTTGCTCCATTGGTAGCAATCATTCCTTACGAAGCTGCAACTCCTGCATTAATCATCGTAGGTTTCTTGATGATGTCGCAAGTGAAAAACATTGAATGGGATGACCTAGGAATCGGTATTCCAGCGTTTCTCACAATTATCCTCATGCCATTTACCTACAACATCTCTGTTGGTATCGGCGCAGGATTTGTTTCACACGTAATCATCCGAGTGGTCCAAGGACGTGGTAAAGAAGTACATTCACTTCTTTACCTAGTAAGCGGACTATTCATGGTCTACTTCTTATCTTCTCCAATTAAGTCTTGGATCGGATAACTAGAACTAAAAACAATAGCGCGGAGCCCAAAAAGCTCCGCGCTATTGTTTTGTCCATTCAATAGTTTTTTTGCCGTCCGATTGTAAAATATTGTTAACTTTAGAAAAAGGCTTACTTCCAAAGAATCCTTTGTATGCTGATAGTGGACTTGGATGGGCGCTCAGAATTCTCTTGTTTGCTGGAAAATACTCAACTAGCTCTTGGGCTCGATTACCCCAAAATATTCCAACCACTCCCATTGTTCCAAGTATCTTTGCTGCCTCATTCGTGAATTGGTACCAGAGTGGACTTACTTTTTTGCTTCCTAATTCAAGAGTTAACCCCCTATTAAGCAGCATGACTCCTTGCTCGCTTAAGTAGCTTAAATCTCCATCAACTGGGTCTGCTCCACCAATATCGCTTTTCATTTCAGCATAAATATTTCGCAAGGATGCGGGCAGTTTTCTAATGTTCTTATTGACACTAAATGCCAGCCCCGTAGCATGTTCAGCGTTTGGATACGGGTCTTGTCCAAATATCACCACAGAAACACTCTTTGGATCGCACTCAAATGCTTTGAATATCAAATCCTTGCTTGGCAGGCTCTTGGAAAAATCAATTTCTTCATCGAGCTTTGATAAGAGCGCATTGGCGTTTGGGATCAACTCTTTCCAACGAGGATCTAGTAATTCACTAAGCGCGGGCAAAGAATCGTGAGCTTTCGTGTACTACTTCTATAGGCAATCCAAATACTGCACTGACATGTTCGGTTGTTATTACGGAATGCACAGGACCACTAACCGCAATCTTTCCTTCTTTAAGCAATATTGCATGAGTTGTTCCGATTGGAATTTCTTCAATGTGATGAGTGACTAATACGCTAGCTGGAGCAGTAGGGTCATTGGAAAATTGAGCAAATCGACGTAGCAAATCTTCTCGTCCCCCGACATCAAGTCCAGCCGCAGGTTCATCCAACAAGAGCAATTCCGGATCTGCCATGAGTGCGCGTGAAATCAACACGCGTTTCTTCTCACCTGAACTGAGAGTTGAAAAACGGCGCTCCCCTAATTCACGAACACCAAAAGTGGTCAAAAGCGCTACAGCTCTGGATTCATCCCATAAATCATATGTTTCATTCCAGCGCCCAATGATTGCATAAGCAGCAGTTAGAACGACATCTTTTACCAATTCATCCGTTTCCACCATTGCTTCAAGCGCCGGTGATGCTAAGCCGATTCGTGTTCGTAGTTCAGATAAATCCACGCGGCCAACTTGCTGATCTAACAGTTGAGCAGTTCCCTTTGTAGGAAATATTCGCGCGGCAAGAACACCTAAGAGAGTTGATTTTCCAGCACCATTAGGACCCAGTACAACCCATCTTTCACCAGCAGCAATACGAAATGAGATCGGACCTAAAATCTGCTTGCCGTCTCGAACGACGCACACCCCGTCAAGTGCTAAAACATTTTGGGAACTCATAGAGCAAAAAGATAGCGTGTCACCGTCAATAGCGGGTCCATCCAAGCGTGATTTCGCGTATGTAATTCACGATAATCTATCTTAATGAATGCAAACAACGAGGATAAGCAGCGCTACACCGGATTAATACTCTTATCTGGAGTAGATGCGCCAGGAGTTGCATCTGCGCTTTTTTCAGCCCTTGAACCTTTTTCAATCACTGTTATCGATGTTGAGCAATTGGTGATTCGATCTCGGCTAATTCTCACCGTTCTTATAGATCTTGACCCAGCTCATGCCCAGGCAATTGAAGATGACCTTAATCAGCTCGCCGCAAAACTAGATGTTGATATTGCTATGTCTTTTGGTGCTCACTCAGTCGAATCCATCCAAGAAAAATCAGGAAACATCATGATCACGGTATCCGCAGAAAAACTGAGCCCAGGTGTTATTGCTGATTTAGCAAAATGTGTTTTTGAAAGTGCAGGTAATATAGAGAGAATTCAACGATTATCATCCGAACCTAGAACTGTTCTTCAGTTTCAGATCTCAGGAAATACCAAGATAGAACTTGAGCAAGATTTAAAGGCCTGCTCAG
>JACCDP010543738.1_pt1 | contig 27617 bp, 28 predicted proteins | sample 7445841 | NCBI WGS metagenome assembly JACCDP01 (sample SAMN15323441, study PRJNA562643) | freshwater metagenome | isolation source: river surface water | place: USA:Blue River Watershed | collected 2017-08-17 | reverse complement strand
TATGCAGCTATGTTACAGCTGTTTTAAAAAATTAGATTTAAGAAAAATAATTTACACATAAATTATTTTTGAATTTAAGAATAAATTAGATTTACTCCAAGCTAGTAATCTTCCAGTTTTCTACCTGCTTCTTGACACTGATTTCTGGAAAGAAAGCTTGAGTATACTTCTTAGTTGTGGGGTCCGGGCAACGCTTAGCGTGAATGTAGCAAACAGAATCCTTGATGAAACTATCAAAAATGTCCCAGATTAAGCTCTGAACAGATTCATCGAACAATAGGGAACCATCCTTCTTCTTCAAATCGAAAAGTCTATCGAAGTCTTCTAGGTTCTTTTCAGGGATACCGTAGAAAGACTTGATACCCTCGGTTCTCATGTAAGTAAGCTCATGGTCCTTGGCTTGGTCCCAGGTCTTATAAGAGCGCAAAATGAAAGTGGTGATGATTTTATCAGCCTCTTCCTTCTTAATAAAGTTCTTAATCAAGTCGATGACGAAAGGCGAGACCGGAATTTCGAGACCCTCAGCGGTGGCTTGCTCTAGAACACCCTTGATAAAGTCACAAAATTGAAGAACTCGAGATTTGAATCTTTCTTGAGGAGACAACGACATTTTATTTTTAAATTTACAAATCTTTATATCAATTAAAAATAAAATGACGCCGTTATATTTTTTAGTTTTATCATTCGGTATCGCAATTGTATGTATTATAACATTTACAATCATATATTATGTAGTTAACGAGCTCATTACATTTGATGATGCGTTTTACTATGCGGTTCAAATTCAAACTAACATTGGAGCTGTAGAGATAGGTAAGGAAAGAGAAATTAGAAATATTGTTACGGTTCAGTCTTTGATTGCGTTCTTTTTGAATATATTTTTTGCAGCGATGTTAGCACTGGTTGTTTCTAGAGTTATGAAAGGTAAACCAATCAATACCATAATCAATTCGTAAAATGAAATAATTTTTACAAATTTATAAATTGTAAAAATGGATTTGTTTTTCGGAAATGTAAAAATTTGGAATGTTCCAAACAAGGCTTTTACCCTGCCGAATAGATTTGAAACTTACAAAAATGTAATGGAACTTATAGGGAAAGAAAAACCGTGTAAAATTGAAGCGATGGAGCGTATTGGATCGGCTTCGACTATGGGGGAAGTTTACTCACATAAAATCGATAATCAAATGATTGCAATTAAAATTTTACCAATTGTTAATTTGAAAAGTGTTTCGAACAATTTAAAAGAGATTGAATTGGCTAGAGAAGTTTCCCAGCTAGTTTTGGATGGAAAAAGCAAATATTTTCCACTAGTTTATTTTGACACCTTTTGTGACTCTACCTTTTTCTATGAACATAATGAATCTAAATTTGCAAAACAAAGTTTAAATTATCAAAGATATGATAGGGTATTTACCTTTGATAATTTTAAAATTAAATCTCAATTATTGTTTAGTGAATTGGCTTATACCGACTTAAGAAATTATTTGAGCGAAAAAGTCGATGTGATTATTTTAAATCAAATAATTATTCAAGTTTTACAAGGAATAAATGACTTACAAAATTGCGGTATTATTCATAATGATTTGCATATTGGTAACATACTTTTACTCTTTAATCCTCTAGAAACAATTAACGTATTAATTCATGATTTTGGCAAAAGTATTAAACTTGATATACCGTATAAATTTACTAATTTACAATTCAAAAAAGATATAATCACTTTTTTCAACGAAATAACGGCTTATATAGGAAAGTTTTACGATAAAAATTCCGAAAACTATACCTTCGTTAAGAATAAACTGGACTCTAGTATTTTAGTATTGGATGAAATGAATAACAAATCACCGGTTTTGGAAATTCTTAAATTATGGAACTTCGAGTAAAAAATGAACTTTATTATATTAATTTGTAATATAATAAAAAAATGGCAAGATACTTATTTGATAAATATTTGGAAAATTTAATTTCCAAATTGGAGACTTTTTCGGAGCCTCTGGAGCTAGAAGTTCGTCTAGGCGAAGTTTCTTACTCTGAATTTCAAAATGTTTTTAAATATTTGGAAAATCGATTTGGTCAAGCAGAAATAGCCCACACTGAAGACTTTAAAAAAGGTCCCATCAGACAAACTTTGGTAACAAATAAAGATGGAACCAGTAGTTATTTGGCTATAGAAAAGAACGAGATTTTGAGAGTTATAGATGCGGATGTAGGTTATAAAATTGCTCTATCTTCCGAGCTAACAGTTCCAGTTACGGATATTATTTCCGAACCGGATTTAACTCGAATAAAACATCGATACTCGTGGCAGAACTCTTCGGTTAGATATGATTTGACAAAAGTTACTCAGACAGAAAAAGGTAAAGAACCAACTACTCGGTATGAAGTTGAACTGGAAATGATTTCGCAAGTTTTGGAATCAAGAAGTTCCAAACTTTCCAACCCTGAAATTGTTCAATTTAATACCGATTTAAATCGCCTATCTAATGAAACACTTTTTATACTTATGAGAATTCAAAATACGGATATGTTATACAAGAAAAGTGTCAAAAACTTCCTGGCTAATTTCATCAATGAAAAGTTAAACGCAAACAACTACAAAAGAATTGCGGGTAACAAGTATCCAACCAAAGAAGGAGAAGTAGCTAGAGAGATTATGGTGCAAGCCAGAGACTTAAAACTGAAGGATATTCTTTCAGAAGGTATATTGAAAGACTATAGTGTGACTATCAAAGCCGAAGGGTTTCGAAAACTTCTGGTTATTCACGCCACTGGTGTGTGGTTGGTTTTCAATTCAGAGTTTTGTAAAATCTCTGAGTTACCCCAGGACTGGAAGCCATACGAAAATACCATTTTGGATGGTGAAGATATTCCAGCAGCTCATAGGAATGTTTCTAAGGAAGCTCGTCACTACTATTTACCATTCGACACTCTTTTGTATTGTGGTAAAGATGTAACCAATGAGCCTCTAAAACAGCGTCTAGAATATACCAAGAGTATTCGTTCTTTGGGTGTTTTGTTTAACGGAAAGATTCCTATGTTGATTACGGAAGAAAAACCATTCTATTTTTTCAATACTCCAGAACAGTTTTATTCCGGAATTAATTCAGCTTTGAAAAAGTTTAACAATAAATATGAAAATGATGGATTGATTTTTACACCTTCCAGAACCAAATATAATCCTCAAAGTGACCGCTTTCCACTTCGAGACCGAGTCCTTAGCAAGCACCCGGACATCTGTAAATGGAAACCTCAAGAAAAACTGAGTATTGATTTAGCTATCAATATTACTGCTTCACATAGAGGAGTTTATGCTAATAAAAGAGGACAAAAAGAACTAGTGGAATTTAAAGGTTCTAATAATTTCCCATTTGACCCCGAGACTCAAATTGATTGGTTTTCACCATTTTTTAAGAATCCAAACGGAACTATTTTAGAGTTTGCTCCCAAGACCGACAATGACAAGAATTTTGTAACTGTCAATGGTAAATATATTTTAACACCTCTTCGAGTTAGGGCTGATAAGCTACGACCAAATGGTATCGATATTGCCAACGATGTTTGGGAGAATATCAATATTCCCATCAAACTTTCTACGCTTAAGGGTGAGGATATTTTGTTGATGAGAAAGTATCACAATCGTATCAAGAAGAATTTATTGAAGGATACGATTGAGGGCTCTTTGTTAGTCGATATCGGTTCGGGTAATGGAGGTGATATTGCTAAATGGGGCAATTTTACACAAATTTTGGCTATAGAACCTGACTCGGAACATATTCAAGAATTTGAACGTAGATTAAAAGCTACCGACCCAACGGTATCAAATAAGATTCATGTGTTACAAGCTGGTGGTGAAAATACAGAGAAAATTCTGAATAAATTTAAGGAGGTTTTTAGTAATAAATTGGTCGCCAACAATGAACCAGTTCCCCTATATATCTCTATGATGTTAAGTCTATCTTTTTTCTTTAGTCCGGAGCGCAATGAAATGCTCAAAGCTTTGACCAAAACCATTAAATCTATCAAGAAATATTATCATGACCACATAGTCAAAGAGCTAGGAAATGTTGAAATTCCAAATGTCAAATTTATCTTTTTAACCATCGAAGCGGAGAGAACTTTGCTCCTGGCTGAAGAGTATGACAACCGAATTAGATTTCCCGGTTTTGAAATGGACTACCATCCAAACATTCAAACTGTGAGTATCAATATTCCGGGAAGTATTGTGGAGAATCAAACCGAATATTTGGTAGATTTGGATGCCATTCAACCCATGATTGATGTGGAGGATGGCTATGTGGAAGATGCTAACAAAGAAGCATTTTTGAACCAATATGAGAAGCAAATCACTTCTATGTATGTCTATGGTTCATTTACGTTATCATTTTAAATATAATTTAAACTAATTATATTTAATCGACCTTTTCTGCCTTGGGTCTACTTAAGCCAAAAGCGATGAACAAACCAAGATTAATCTTGGATAAGAAGGAGAGAATAATATACCACTTCTCATACTTCATGTATTGCTCAACATTATGCTTACCAACAAAGGCTTGTAGAAGGGACACAATACCAAAGGAAGCATACCAGATGACCAAAGGAAAGATAATAAAATACACCCAAGTTGGAATGTCAAAATTGTTATTCTTGCCATCTTGCAAAGCATTGAAGAAACTGTAGAAGAAAGTAAAGACAATACCAGCTAATAAAGTCCAACCGATGGCGGTGGCAACGATGCGAACCTGCTTAGCGTTAGGTCCAGAAGCTGCCTCTACAATTTGACCACACAAAATCATACCTACATTGGCAAACAACAGAAGAATCACTGTATCAAAGCCCTTAACACCCGAGATAATGGCAATCAAAAAAGTCATAATAGTGGAAGAGATAGCATACTCAATCCATCTAAAGTAATTGTTCTGATTAAGAATAGCTCGTTGATAAGCACCGGTTCCGAAACAGTTAGTAGCGTATAGAATGTGAAAGAAAGTGGTAAATGCAAAATAAACAATTACTAAGACTTTCATTAATGTCCCGGTTATAGTCCAGGTCTTGGAAGCTGTTAGAATACTATTTGCTGGGTCATCCGCATTCAAATTAATATGGAAAGTATATAGGTCAGTATTGAAAGTAATATTACCCTTCTTGACTAGAAAATATATAATAAGACCAATGGTAATAGCACCATTGGCAAAAGCTGCCAACCAATTTAATGTTTTGAGATTCATATTTTTAAAATATTGAAATTTAATTTTATGATTTAAAAATTTCAAAAATGTCCATTTCCAGTTTGTGTCGTTCAAATTTAAAATTTAGTCGACCATTGAACGAAAATGAGATTCAAGAAATCAATTCTTTAAACTATTTTGGAGCTCCAGAATGTTATGTCGAACAAGGTAATTATACATACCAAAAATTGGGTCTCGAATTTGATTGTCTTAATGAATGGAGGCATTTTGACGGGGAGCTGATGATAGTTAAAAATGAAGAAAATAAGTGCTGGCAAGACAATTATTTCATCGTGGAGTCCCTTATGTATATCCTAGAGACTTTTATCAAACCTAAAAATATAAAATTGGAAGGTTACGTGGTTTCTCTGGATGCAATTTTTGGTCATTGTTTGATTTTGCAAATTCGAAACAACCAAATTTGTGTTTTAAAGAATTTAACCGATTATTTTGACAATTCGAATTTGGATTTAAATTTAAAATTTGAAAGTATGGTAAAATATGTTTTCAAAAATTGATTTGATTTTTAAAAAATCTTTAAAAATCAAATCTAAAATGGCTGACGATGACGATAATGATTCCTATTACTACGCTCATAGTGAAGATGACCAAGAAATTTTGGACCGCGATGATTACTATGATACCGAAATTCAGCTCAATGGCCACGACCCCGACGAAGAAAATGTAGAAGAGGAAAGAGCTGACCCTGATGAAACGGGTATCCCGCCAGACCAGGAAGATATAGACGATGGATTAGATTCTGATATCGAACAAGACCCTGATGACCCGCCTATGGAAAAGATACCAGAACAAATGACATCTAAACAGGAGAGAAAAACGACTCCTTACATGACAAAGTTTGAGTATTCTTACCTCATCTCTCAACGTGCATTGGCTATCGAAAACGGTTCACCACTCATGTATCCCGAGACTAGCTTTATTCACTCGATTGATATCGCGAGAGAAGAGACGAGAATGGGTTTAAATCCAATCATTATTCAGAGGCAAATTCCCCCTAACATTATTGAAGAATGGAAATGCTCGGAATTAAAACTTCCCGAATACTACGAGTAGAAAAAAATTTATAAAAATTTAAATTTTTATAAACATCGAGCTTTAAGAAAAAATTTTTATTTTTATAAAATGAGTTCCAATAAATCCAAAAAGTATTCAAATGCTGATGACGAATCCGATAATGAATCTGACTGCTCCGGGAATTCATTTACATATGTAAGCGAAGAGGAGCCGATTAAGCACAACAAAGAGCTAGTCTTCTTCATAGACTTTCATGATGGTTATGCTTTTCGTCAGATTATGGAATTTTTGAAGCTTACAGTTACATCGGTCCCTATGTATTTCTCGGAAAATGGTATCAGTATTCTCCAAGGTAACGGAGACGGTTCGCTTATCGTTAATATCAATATTAAAGGTCCAGAACTTTTAACATATTATTTTAACAAAGATTTGGCTAATATGCAGAACACCGAAGCCCCGGATATGCCCTCATATCACATGGTGTGTTTTAACGTGTCTAAGTTCCGGGATACCATCAAGTCTACCGCTAGAAAGGAAGGTATAAGAATTTTCCAATATAAGGACGAATCTTTAGTTCATATTCAAGTTTACGGGGGTAATAAGAACGGCGAAGGAGGCACTGCTATCGAAGTTCAACCATATACCCCAGTTCATTATGAACTATCTGGCTTTGAACAGTCCACATACAATCCCAACTGTCGTTCTCCTCTCAGCGAGTTTTGTAACTCTTGTGGTCACTTTGGAAAAGTCAAGAGCACCAAGTATACTAACTTTGCATGTTATCCAAAGGGTATTAAGGTGACCGCTGTAAGCGAAACCGGGACTATTTCTATGTTCAAAAAGTGGGGCGAATGCGAGAGTAATGATTCTATGAAGATTCCTGGAGGTGGTCCCAGAATTAATATCAACGATACTAAGAGTAAAAATTCTCACTTTAATGTGAAAATTCCGATTGAGTTTATCAAGGCTTTGTCTAAGCTTAGTAACTTAACTAATAATGGTATCATGCGTGTTTGCTGTGAAACGGATAATATCATTAGATTTATTGTGAGTATCTCTTACTATGCAGAGTTGACGATTTATTATCGCTCTTCAGATAATGAATAAATTATTTAATTTGAAATAATTTATTGAAATTACATACGAACCAATTTAGTAAAATTAACATCCGGAATTGGAGCTTTGTATGAACAGGTAATATGATTACAGAGACAAAATTCACCATTTAAAACAAATTTAAATATCAAATTATTGATTCTTATTGTATCAAAATATGGAGGCACTCCAAGATAGTAAATGATATTTTTTGCATATTCATATGGACAAGAAGTGATAGTGGGTTGTCTCCTGACATATTCTACAACACAATGAGTCACACAAATAAAAATGGTGTTTATAAACGTAAAATTTAAAGGGTTGGTGTTTATACTTTGAACTAGAGTTCTAACTTTAGACCAATCAATGTTTTCATAAACTTGGGTTTGTAAAGCTGAAATACATCTATTATATTCTTCGGATATTTCCTCTTCGGTTAAATGTGACAATAATTGATTGTTCATTTTTAATTTTTTGTGTTGACATTAAACACAAAAAATTTCAATTTTCAAAAAATATAACCAGGATATTCGGCTGGAACAATATTGGGCTTTTTATTGGGAGGAGTTTTTTCTTCTTCATCACACGAAGCCGAACAGAAGATAGAATCTGTATAGTAGATAGACTTGGCTTCTTCATAAGAAACTTGAGGTTTGTTGAGACGATAATTTACGGCGTTATGAAAGTTAACCGTCCATACAAAAAGACTATCCTCGCTTCCATTTATGGTGTGATTCATTGGATGAGTCTCGATATAATTACCAAAATGTCCCTTACATTCTCCACAGGGAAAATGTTCCTGTAAATGCTTAATAAATTCAATGGCGTGTCTCTTTTTATCTGGGGTTTTAGCCCAGGCGGCAATCGAGTGCATACTAAACCAAACTCCGGGCCCAACATAAACTGGATTGTGTAATTTCGAATGGTTTGTCATTTTTAAATATTTTTTAAAATGTTTAAATTTTTATTTAAATGAAATTGGAGTTAAGTCGGGGAGTTTCTTAGAACCTTTAATGGCTTTTGGTAAACTAGGTTCGGGAGGTGGCTCGTCCTTTTTCTTTCGTGTTGTTTTCTTAGTGCTTGGTTCAGGGGCTGTCTTAGGTCTCTTGTTCAAAATTGGTTTTTCGATATCTAGTAGTTCTACTTTCTGTCCCTCAAAGGCTTTGTCAATACCACCGACTGGCATTTTGATGGTCTGAACCCCTTCTTGAAGTGCTTTCCACCACCCTTCACAATAGCAGACAACATCACCCATATCATCTTGTTTTCCAGCCTTAAGCATCATTTCTCTTGCTTCGGTGTCTCCTCGAGCTTCCAGGAGATTGAGAGCATATTCACGACACCACTTTTTCAATTCTGGTTTAGACATCTTCGGTGGTGCTTGCAAAATTCTAGACTTAAAATAAGCATCTACTTCACAAATCATGGGTTTACAACCTTTATTTTCTAGGTTCATCATCAGGAAAGAAATTATATGAGTAGACATTCTTACCATATCATAATTGATTGGAAGTTGAGATTCAATGATAATATATTGGCACAGCTCCATGATGGGTAGATAATTTCGTAAAATTTTGATACTGTTAGTATAATACACTGTGTCACTCGGCGCAGTATCCTCAGAAATTAAAAAATTAATTCTCGCCAACATGGCGGTTTCGACGTAACCGGAGGACCAGCGTCTTTCGATCCGCACTCCACAGTTTTTAATTCCTGGGTCAATTGCCATAATTTGAATGTAAGTTTCACCGGGCCTTCCATAAAAAGCGGAAGCAGCTGGAGGGCTGGGTAGCGGAAATTCGCCATCGTGAGGATTGAAAACAACGTAAGGGGCTTTTACCTGAGTAGGAGCCTTGTTAAATCGAGCTAATCTACGATAACTCATTTTTAAATTATAGTGATTAATTATAACTATAATTTTAATAGCAAGCCCTGAACAGCCACAAAAGCACCACCACAATCAGGGACAAAATGAGTGCACCAACGAAGCATCGACCAGTGTCTGGAATAGCTTCAAAATCGTCAGATGTGACACTTGATGCGTTCTGTAGAACATTTACAGGGTCACCCTTGATAACATACTTACGATTGGAAGTTGGACCTTGAACCACACCTGGATTAAAGGTATATAGTAGAAGCCAGAATACAGTGAAAAGAATAAAAAAGACAAGAATAATCTTGCCAACTCGAGAAGATTCCATATGATAACCGGGTTGTTCCATTTTTGTATTGTAAAATAAATAACTAAAAAATTATTTATTTTTTATTTTGAGTTAATTTAACGTCTACCTGCACGAGTGGTCACAACTGGGCTGGCGCCGCGGGCGTTCACTGTTGGAATAACTGGAACAGGAGCTGGAGCCTTGGTCACCACTGGGAGTGGGGCTGGAGCAGTAGCGCCCTTTGGCGCGGCGGCCTCCTTCTTAGCATGGAAGTTGCTGTTGAGCTGCTTGGTCACGCTAATCATGTTAGCCACATGTGGAGCCCAACCGGACATATCCACTGGGTTACCAGCAGCATCCTTGACCTCCTTAACACGGTAGTAAGTGAGGATTCTGGTGCAGTCCTTGATTTGGATTTCGCCCTTCTTCAAGCGCTCCAAATCATTACGGCGACCTTCACGCTCCTTATCAGAAGCCTCTGGGTTGGCAAGAGCCTCGGCGAGGTCCTCCTCCTTCTTCTTGCGGAGGGAATCGAGAGCAGCCTTCAACTTGAGTTGAGCAGCATCATCGAGGTAGACCTTGGCGTTACCAGTCTGTTGCTTGTAAACGTTACCGAAAACGTTGAACAGAGACACACCGAATGGAAGACTGCCGATACCATTGGTAAAGAAAGCAGCCATATCAGCGTAGTCCTGAAGACGACCACGACCAGTTGGGTCCTGGCCCAAATTGACAGAGCGGAAAAACTCAATCAATGGCATGGTGAACTGGCTTGGTGGCTGAACAGTGTGGACGTAATCCTTATCGGAGTTCTCTTGACGTCTTCTTCTCTTGTTAGCCTTCTCAGCCTTGCGCTCCTCGGTAATCATCTTAGGAATCTTACGGAGCTCATGCTTGATAGAGCTAACATAGGAAGCCAAGTCCTCAACACCGATAGCAGTGCCATCATCGAACTTGAGCTTCTTACCTTGCTTGAGGGTGCCGTTACCCAAAGCCTCACCAAGAATTCTAGCAATCTTGACAGTAGAAGTCAAGCTGGTAGTGATATTCTTGATGTGCTCATTCATAGAGGTAACAGAAGTGTTACGAGTCTCTGGAACACCGGAATCAACTGAACGAGGGGAAGCCATTTCTTATTTTTATTAATAAAATTCCTTTCTTTAAATCAATTTCAATTTTTGATTTTTACAAATTTATTTTTCCTGGTGTTTAATGAGGAATTCAAAATGGTTTTGAATTGTTAGTCCTTTATACATCAAAATTTGAATACGAAATATGTTTTAAAGAATTTAAATTGTAATTATTTTTTCGAAATTGTAGGTAATTTCGAAAAATTTTATCTCTTTGGAGAAGCCGGTCTTAGTGCACTAACTCTTACGGGAGATGAAGGGATACTTTTGGGTGTCATAGCCTTTTGCATTCCAGGAGTATCTTCAAAAGTTACTCTGGGAGTAGCTACAGCAGATTTAATGTTCTTAATTGGAGAGGATTTACTACGGTCCAAACGAATACTGGATAGGAGTCTTTCTCTACAAGCTTCTACAAACTTATGTTCTGGTGTAAAGAGAGTATTAATAGTGCCATCCGAGCGCTTAACACCTACAACCTCAAAATGACCTGGTGTGTAGTAAAGAATGATAGAATTACGACCCTTGTAGTATAGAGAAAAGGCGGAACCTACATTATACATATCCTTGGTCTCCGAATCGATAATATAAATATCCTTGTTAATAGCGTTACTAATAAGCTCTTGATAAATATTATCTACGGGGTCAGAACCGAGCAACTCTCTTTTCAAAGCCTCCTTGGAATACTCCTTGACACCTTGAGAGAATTCTTCCAATCTACCATTATTAAGACCCGAATAGTAATCCTTACCGGTCAGCGGGTCAGTCTCTTGAAGTCTGTCAGCTAGTGCATTACGAAAAGTTCGAGTTAAATTAACACGGTCAAAAATTGTCTTAGCACCAATATAGGAAGTATTGAAGGCTCTCAAAATAGAATGAAAGTAGCAGTTACCATCGCCGATTGTTGGAATGATATATAGGTTTTGAAGGTTACAAAAATTGAGTTTTAAAGGTTTATATTCTTCCAATACTTTATTTTGTGACATTTTTAATTAAATTTAAAGTATCCTTTAAACTTGGATTCATAAATTTAAATTTGCGCTTTAAAAATTTAAATTTTACATATCTCCAGAAATTTCAAAATCGATACCTTTGGTATTTCTTTCAGACTCAGTCTTTGGGAAATCCTTGATGGTGATTCTGTAAGTATAGACTAACTGCACCACAATTCTGAAGTTACTACCACATGGGTTTTCGGTGTTTTCGAGACGGAAGGTAAGCTCGCCATCATTAACATTAATACCAGCCTTTGGATACAACACATCAGTAGCATCGGTAGCATTGGTCCAACAACCCAAGCCTGGAGCCTTAGGGACCTTATTGAAATGCATCTTGGGAATAATTCGCTCACTGATGAATGAATCTTGGTTCTTGAAAATGATACCACTTGGTGTGGATAGAGAAGTCCACTTGATCGGAGAACCACCGTTTAAATGGTCACTTGGATTTGTGCTATAGTTGGAAAGATAATTGATTTCCTTTGCTTCCAAATTAACAGCTTTCCAATGAATGGAATGCACAGGGAAAGGCATATCCTTAATCTTGATATTTACGGTGGTGTTAAGAGTGTGAATGTTATCACTTTCTACCATCTTAACATTCTCGATATCATAGACATTAATAGAATACTTTTCTTTAGCTTCTTCACATCGGTTGTGTTCACATTCCATGTCCGACATTTGTATATAGTCACCGCGCAACTCTGGAACTGGTAAAGTTAGAGGAGTGGTGGTTGTAACATACGATTCGTCAAAGGGAATTTCCTCCTTGGTATCAACTCGTCTTACTCTGAGCAAATCCGAAAGATTGCGTCTCAAATATGTCTCAATTACAATATCATCTTCCTTACCACAATTGTAGAGAGGAAACGATTTAGTGCTATGAAGTGAGAAAAACCACGGAATCTTAAATAGAGTAATATAGGGAGCAAGTTCTTCGCTCCATTCTTGAAGCGAGGGAATATCACCGAGCTCTCGGTCTAGGTCATCTGACTTATCCACCTTCTCAATATAATCCACAAAATATTCATCGTTCAAAGATTGCCATTCTACATCATTAACCTTGAAACTAGCGTTTCTTAGCACGTTACAACCGATATGAGGAGTCCAACACACTTCATAACCCGGAACAGCGGTGACTCTAGGAAGCTGCTGAGATACCATGACGTAGCGAAGAGCATGAAATGGAAGAATTCTTACCTTATAAGTAATATAGTCTGGATTACTGATATCACCAGAACAGTCCATCTTAAGAATGTTTCTATAAGACCAAGTCTCCTTGCGCTTCATATTTAAAAATTGTGTTCGAATTGGAGTGTCAGCATTTTCATCGGAAAAGTGTAATTCTTTCTGATATGCGGACTTATCCACGTTATCCTTTAAACGCTTAAAAACTGTCTTTGGGTCATCCATTTTTGTGGTATGTTGTATTTCCTTAAAGATATAGCTTTTTAAATATTTTATCATACTTAGAATTAAGATAAAATATTTCTTATCATTTGTTTTATTTTATTGGTAACTGTTCCAGAGGTAATTTCACCTTTATCATCGACATAAAATCGGTAAATGGTCTTGGGAGTTTGCTGGTATCTAACATAGGCAACGGCATCAAATTCATTACAATAATCGATTTCGGCTCGGTCTCCTAACTTCTTGCGAAGTATAGTAACAACGTCCTTCTGTTTATCGTAAGAATCTTTCATAAAATGAATAACTTTTGGTTTTGGTGATTCCATATCGAGTTCATTAAAAAGTAGCTCTTTATTGTCTCGTTTTATACTTTCCAAACACTCTTTTATGATTGGATGTTCGCGGTCGAAAAGTGTCCAAATATTTGAGTCAATTATAAATCCGACAGATTCAAAATGACGGTTATTTTGATTATGAATTAAAACAAATTTATCGTTATTATTATTTTCATATATATTTATGATTTTATTATTGTCAAAATTAAGAATTATCAGGTTAACACCCATTAATTCCGGTAGATATGGAAGTGCATCTGACTCTCCGATAAACTCATAGGATTTCAAGTATTCAGGAATGTCTTTCAAATATGTTATACCTTCAAGTTGATGATATTCCCATTCAAGTTTCATAAGATTAGAAGCATTACAACAAGTAAAAAGATAACAGTTGTAAGGAAAATTATCATATCTTCCCTCTAGATTTTCCATATCATTATTTAGAATCTTTTCAATGATTCCTTCATCAAAGTTGCTCGGAAGATATAGATTGTCTCCCCATCTTTGTTCCAGAATATATTTGATACATAAAATCTCATAATCTACTAAAGCTTCCATTTCTTTATAGGCTTCTATTACTATATCATTTTCTTCTAAAAACAGTTTACTTGGTTCATTTTCTGAAATCATACGTGTATCTATTGAAGGAGATTTTACACTCTCGGGTCGCTTGTTTTGAATCTTATCATAAAAATTATACAAATAGGTTTTGTATTCTTCTATATACTGACTGTATATGTTCAAATCAATATATGAACCCTTGTTTAGATACGAAGTAGGTTCGATAGGATACTCTATATATTTAGGGTCGTATTTATACATAATTCTTAGGAATTCTAAAAAATTGCGAGGAATATATGTTTTGTGTTGTTCCTTAATTAAAGTCACTACACTCTGTTCATTGGAAAATCGAGGGTCGGGGTCTACGATTATACGAGCTAAGTCTACTCGTATCTCCCGGGCTAATTCAATACGAAACTGCAAATCAGAATTTTCTTGATATTCAGTGTAAGCAGATTTGAGAATTGAATGTATTAAACAGTTACCATCTCCAATAGTATCAATTTTGACCAATCTGTCGCAAAATCTGGAATGAATTTTTGATTCCATAGTTTTGCAAAATTTAAACTTAATTTTTATTTGTAATTTTAAACTATAAAATTTCAAATTTTATAGTTTTAATCTTCACTGAAAAGTGGCTTCTTTTTCTTCTTAGCGGCTTGAGCAGAAGCTGGAGGCTCCTTTGCCTTTGCAGCGTTGGTCTTGTTAACATTATTATTGTTCTGCATTTTTCCAGTAATACTGGTTCCGATATTGGCAATAGTTTCCGTAATACTGTTACCATTCTTACTGAGGAAACCACTAAAGGCGTTCATGATACCATCGATTGGATTAGAACCACTCGTCTGTTCAGGTTCTTGACTCACATGAGGCTGTTCAGTAGGGACATAATTGTTAGATGGAGGAGCACCCACTGGAGCCGAACCACCAACCACGCTACCCATAATGTCCGGACCGTTGAGCATCTTATCAATCATATTTTGTAGAGTATCGGCCAATCCTTCTACGCCTAGCCAAGAGCATAGGTATCGAACGACCAAGAAAATCACGGCGTTAAATAACATCATCATCATGATTCTAGCTTCCACCGGCCACCCAGAACCACCGCTAACCAACCACTTTTCTCCCAGCTCAGCAAATAATGAATCATACCGATTTATAATCTTCAACTGTGAGAGAGTATAACCTGACATATTTAGCTTAAGAAGCTTGACACCAATCACTTCAATAAACATGAGGAAAATGACCATATATGCCTTGTATTGTCCAGTCTCCTTAGAGATGAGAATATGCTTGATATAATAATCATAGAGGTCATGCATCTGGTCCAAGTCTAAAGATTCATGTAATTCAATCACATTTAGGTTAGGAAACTTCTCTCGAAGAATTCCAAACTTAACTTTGAATTCCGATTTTAGATACAAAATCTGTGCTGGTGTCAAGCGGCTATAATCAGGACGTCCTGTAAGACCTGAACTTTGTTGAGGAGCGATATAAAAATAGTTATCCTTAGGGACTTGTGTCTGAGGAGTCTTGATATCCTGACGAGGCGCCTGTTCATGAGCTGGTGATGAAGCTCTCTTGGGAGGTGAGCGGAAGATTGGAGGAGGTGTCTTTGCTCGAATTGGGCTAGCCATCTTTCTGGGTGTGCTACTCTTACCGTGCTCTGAGAATATAGGCTTAGAATACTTAGAAAAAGAGGGAGATTGTGGACCGATAGTTTGAACTGGCGAAACCACTCGTGGAACAGTATTGAAAACTGGAATAGGAATTCTTACTGGTGGAACTGGAGCCGGGTCTTCGACTTCCTCTTCAGACATAGGTGTATCATCTTGGTCAGATTCCTCTTCCGGTTCCTCAGGATTTTTGATGTCTTGAATAAACTGATATGGATTAGCTGGTGACTTAACTCTAGGGAGAGTATCAGGAGTATTTGACTTAATGGTTGGAAGAGCAGGTGCGGCGGTTTTGTTAAATTTAGGCAACATATTGAATAGACTTTTGCTAGACCGATTAGTAGTAGCTGTTTTGGTCGTTTTCATAGTTTTGGTTGTAAAACTTGTAAAGGCAGACTTAGGAGAATCATTATCAGTATATACAGTCTCTACTTCTGGAGGAGTTTCTTTTCTAGCTCTGGGTGGTGGAAGAATCTCTTTCATGGGTAAAGGTTTGATATCATATCTGCTATTATTTGGCGACTCAATAATTTTAATTTCATTAGGAATATATCTATTGGGTGTCAAATTAGATTCTGTAGTTTTGTAGCTGCTCTCTCGATTATACTTAGGAGGAGCCTCTGGACTAATCTCATCACCAGAATCAGCTCTAATACGATTATTCATTTCGGAGTCTACATTCATTACTCTACCATTCACTACAATTTCCGTATCATCTCTTGGTGATTCAATTCGTGTCGGCGTTCGCGACGACACGATATTGTTGATAGTGGGAACATGAGGAGGAATGGGAGGTGGATTTGGCGGTCTAATTGCAATTGTATTAAGGTCTATTGAAGGTAGATTTTTAACCGTTTTCTTTTTGTCATTTTTCGACATTTGGACCACATTCATCTTTTGAAATATCCCATGTGTTCTTTTATGCATAACTTGAAATTTTTTAATGTCTTTAAAGATACAAAATTTTCAAAAATCAAATTAATACATTTTAAAAATGGTTAAATGTTCTGAATGCCAAGACAAATCTGATTTTGCTGGGTGTTGTGCTAAACACGCACTGGATAAAATCGAAAAATCAGTTGAAAATACTAAACTTTTAAGAGTCGAAGAAGCCTCCGATGGAAAGCACAAGTATGTTGCGGTGTTCGAAAAGAATGGACGAGAAAAACGTGTTTCTTTTGGAGCCGAAGGTTACCACGATTTTATATTGTGGAACAAAGAAAATAAAAAGTTGGCTTTAGAAAGAAGGAATTTATATTGGGAAAGACACCTTAAGGATTTTAAGACACATGATGTAACATCTCCAGGCTATCTATCTTTGTTCATTTTATGGAATAAATCAACTTTGGATGCTTCTATTAAGGATTACAAAAGACGATTTAATTTGTAAATTTATAAGTAAACTATTTATAAATTTATTCTTGCTCAACAGCAGAGGCACCTTCTGGGTTAATCTTCTGCTTGTCCTCTTCAGTAAAGTTAATTTCACCGAAGCCAACCTTGGAGGCAACACTGCTAAGAGTCTCCTTCAGATTTTCTTGAAGAGCTGGGTCCTTCATAGCATCACTAACATTAGAGATAATGCTACCAATGTCCTTAGCATCTCCGAGATTCACTTTTTCAGTAAAAGAGTTGAAGACATTCTTCATCTTATCAGCGACATCATCGGAGAAAAGACTACTAACGGTCTTTTCGATGTTGCCAATATTGAAGCCTCCGGCTCCGTTGCTTCCATCTAGACCAAACTTCTTGGCGAAAGTCTTCATCACACCAGTAATGGGGTTCAAAGTGCTTCCGGTTTCTGTGTCATTTTGCTCAGTCTCATCGGTGAGATTATCGATAATCTCCTTCAAGGCCTTAACATTCTTCTTAACCTTATCCGTATAAGATTCATCGCAAACAAAAGACATGACATTAAAAAGGTTAAACAATAGCTGAGCAGGAAGTGGAGAATATTCCCCATTCTTTGCTCCATCAGAATAGATTTTGCAAGCGGCCAAATAAGCTTCAGTAATTGGAATAGAGACATTGCGAATCTTCTCATTTGATTCATCGAAATAGATAATTTCGCCTCGGCAATTAATGTTCTTAAGAGAAAAGCTATAATCATCGCTCTTCTTCTTTTTGGAAGACTTAGAAATAACTTCCTTGTTCTTGAGCCATTCATCATTAATGTCTCCATCTTCATCTACGACTTCTTCGGTAAACTTATCAATGTGCTTTTCGAAGAAGGTGTTAAACATATCACGGAACCCCTCTGGATTCTTAGCCTTGGTGTAAGCAGCGTGAAACTTTTCGGAACACAGATGCCAATATGGTTTAGAAGTTGTGAGTAAATCGCTTACAGCAGAACGAGAAACATCCTTAATCTGAGAAATGACCCTCAAAAGAGAACGAATGCTACCATCAAGAGTGTCCATTTTTTGTTATATTTTGAAATAGTTATTAAAGCAATTTAAAAAATCAGTTTTAATTTTTAAAAACATTCAAAAATGAATACTCTAGAAAGTTATACTCTTCCCACTTCATATGCTATTCGAAGACTCAGAGAGTCGGATTTCGCTTTAGATACTCGGGACAAAATCTGTCTATATGAAGATGCCTGTAGTCTAGTGCTATTTTACACAGAATCTAACGATAGTAAAAGAATTCTCTCGGTGTTTAAAACGGTTGCCGAATCTACGGCGGGCCCGGTATTTGCCGCTTGTAATGTTTTGTTGGAAAAACGAGTTGCGGAAGGATTTGTTGAACTGTTTAATATTAAGGACCATCCGTTCTCTTGGACCGGCGAAAGAGGCTTACCTTTTATTTTAGTCTACCGTAGAGGTTATCCCGTAATGTTCTATGATGGACCAGCAGATGTTCAAATTCTTACAAATTTTAGTTTGAATGTAGCATGTAATCCAATGTATCATAGTCGTAATTTTCCTTTGTTGCAAAAACTTAAAGATGAGATGTGGTTAGACTACAAGATTAAAAATCCAATTGTATTGGGAGGACCTGGTGTAGCACAAGAAGTAACTCCTTATGTCTTGCCCGCTTTGCCTTATAATAGAAAGTAAAATTTAATTATTTACGATTAAATTTTATCGCTTAGTTTGTGGGATAAAGTCCCAATGTTCATCTGAGAATTCAACTGATTTCTCTGATATGCTTTCACATCAAAACTACAATTATGTGCTTCATAATGTAGATGATTAATACAAAAATGTTGTTCGCACTTACAGGTAAATACGTAAAGGCCTAACTTTTTGTTGCACTTGGAACACTTGGACATTTTCCTAAATTTTAAATAGGTTTTAATTTGAATAAAATTTTTAATAAAATTTCAATTTTTATGTTTGCTTCTTAAATATCTTCCATAGGGAAATACCTGGCGAATAGCGATGCGTTCAATTTCTGGAAGGTAATTATAAACTTCATTTTCTAAGTAGTCTATTATAGGAGAGTTTTTAAATTTTAAACAAGCATGTAGATACACTTTTTGAAACACATAACTCAAATCAATATTTTCTGAATTTGAAAAATTTTCAATTAAAAGTGTTTTAAAGGATTCCAAATCGTTTCGCTCAATCAAAATTTTCATCTCTTTAAACAACTTTTGAAACAAAATCAATTCCATCCTTTTTTACGATTTTTGGAAAAATTGTTTTGAAATGAATTTTTAATATACGATTTTAATTAGGAGTAAAATGAATGTTTAAACGTGATTTTTGGTCTATTCAAAGTGAAAAAATCGTGTAGCATTTTACTACACGATTTTTAGCGTTTTAAAAAGTTTCGAGTCAAAAATTTAACCACTTTACCCACGAAATGGATTTTACGAAACTCGCTTTTAAATTTTACTACGGGACTAGCGCTTAATTTTTAGAAAAATTTTCCTCGTATAAAAATTCACCGATTCGACAAACACCGGTAACTACAACATACTGAAGTGTGAGGTAAATATACCAGACCAATTGGTCATATTTAGCACTACAAATTAAATCTTCGTATTTTGGAGTTATCGTTTTGAGAGGCTCATATGCAAACAAAATTTGTTCGGAAGAAAAAGATTCATAAATAAAAGGACCTTCAACTCTTTTAGGTCTTATACCGTGATGTCTACAGTAAGAATTATAATCAGTAGTAGAAACCGATTCATCGATTGAGCTAGGTTTCACCCCTTCAATAGTATAATTATCAAAGGTGTTATATGCTCTATAATCATAAAAATAGGAAGTGATTAACATCATACCTTTTCTAAAGTAAAAGCCTTTGATTGCATTTACTTGAATAATTTTATTTTTGTATCTATTTTGATTGAGTAAAATATGTAAGCAATATAAAATCACAAAAATAGAGTAATACATTTTTAATTTTATAATTTTTATTTCTTATTACTCTATAAAGAATTTTTTGTTAATAATTAAAATGAGTGTTCGGGTTGAATCGGAAGCGGTAAAATATGGTGACCAACAAATTGAGAGTGAATATTTTTATGAGGTAACTTCCGTGGAACAGAATGAGGGTAAGTTTGTGGTGACACCTAAGAGAGAGAAGCTTAAATTTGTAACGGAAACCGCTATACCAAATGTGGGGGTTATGATTGTGGGTTTGGGTGGAAATAATGGTAGCACTTTTATGGGAAGTATTTTAGCCAATAAGTTAAATCTTAGTTGGGAAACCAAAGAAGGTATTCAAAAACCTAACTACTTTGGGTCTATTACTCAAGCCTCTACTGTTCGATTGGGTTCGGATTCTACTCATCAAGATGTTTATGCGCCTCTTAAAGCTTTGCTACCTATGGTTAATCCTAATAATTTGGTTATTGGTGGTTGGGATATTTCTGGTATGAATATGGGTGATGCTATGTATCGAGCACAAGTGCTAGATATTGATTTACAAAAACAGTTATATCCATACATGAAAGATATAATCCCACTTCCTTCCATTTACTATCCGGATTTTATTGCCGCTAATCAAAACGAGCGAGCCGATAATGTTCTGAGTGGCACTAAACAAGAGCATCTGGATACTATTCGTAAGAATATTCAGGATTTTAAAACTTCACACAAATTGGATAAGGTAATTGTTCTATGGTCGGCTAACACTGAACGCTTCTCCGAAGTTAGAGAAGACCTAAATGATACCGCGGATGGCCTATTGATGCGCATTATGGAAAACGAGAATGAAATCTCTCCTTCTACTATTTTTGCCGTAGCTTCTATTCTGGAAGGCTGCACTTATATCAACGGAAGTCCACAAAACACTTTTGTTCCAGGTGTCATTGAACTAGCTCTAAGATTTGGAGTTTTTATCGGAGGAGATGATTTCAAGTCCGGACAGACCAAGATTAAGTCGGTGTTGGTAGACTTTCTGGTCTCTGCTGGATTAAAGCCCACCTCCATCGTCAGTTATAATCATTTGGGAAATAATGACGGTAAAAATCTTTCAGCTCCTTCCCAGTTTCGCAGTAAGGAGATTTCTAAGTCTAACGTGGTGGATGATATGGTTTTGTCAAATAACATTCTTTATGAAAAGGGAGAACACCCAGACCATGTAGTGGTAATTAAGTATGTTCCAAATGTGGGTGATTCTAAGCGAGCCATGGATGAATATATCTCTAAGATTTTTATGAATGGAACCAACACACTAGCCATTCACAACACTTGCGAGGATAGTCTTTTGGCTACACCTTTGATGATTGATTTAATCGTTTTAGCTGAACTCTTTGAAAGAATTCACGTATACAAAGAGGGCAAACTGCTACACTTTCATTCAGTGTTAAGTGTCCTATCTTATATGCTCAAAGCACCGTTGGTTCCAGAGGGAAAGCCGGTAGTCAATGCTCTGTTTAGACAGAGAGAGTGTATTGTAAATATTCTTCGAGCATGCATCGGTCTGCCTCCAGAGAACCATATGAGTATCGGTCTTCAATTTCGAGAATAAAAATTGAAAATTTTACTAATTTAAAATTAGTAAAATAAACTTAACATTAGTAAGAGTAAAAAGGATAACTGCAAAATGCAAAATTTCATGGATACAGTAAAAGAATACTCCAAAGAGAAAAATATTAATATGGATAACTGTAAATTTTATACGGTTATAGATAGTATAAAAGAGTATTACAAGGAACTTGAAATCGAATTTCGAAATGTAGGATATTCTGAGACTTTTTGTGATATAAGAGTCAGGGAATTAACTGTTGATCTTGCAGATGCTTATTCTTATATCGAAGAATGTAAGAATGGCAAATCTTCTGATAAAATACGTAAGTCAATGCATCAAATTGTTGTAAATTATAAAAATTCTTTTGATACTTTTAAAAGATTCCGTCAGCAACAAAAGGAGATAGGTATCTCTATTGCAAAAAAATTACTATCTCCATATTATGAAGAACTCCAACAAGAGTTTGACAATGTAAAAACCATGGAAACTTACTCTGATGTTAAAGTCAAAGAAATAACAGCAAAAATTGTTGATTTTTGTGCTAACAACATTAAGATTAGCACCGAAGATATGAATAAAATTGAGGAGGAAATGAAAAAAACTATTGAAGATTTTAGAAAATCCTTCGATTTTCATGTATGGAATCGTGAACAAACGAAAAAGTTAGACATAATTGAAAAATTTTATGCTAATCCATCAGATGAGGAATTAACCACAGCTTTTTTAGCGACCGAGTTTTAAAAATTGAAAATTTTACTAATTTAGAATTAGTAAAATAAAGTTAATATTATATAGTAATTTATAGTTATTAAAATGAGCCAACATTTAGTTGATTTATCATATCGCATGGGTAGACTCGAGGCAGAAATTAGGGACGTGTTAGATTGCAAAGGAGATATTTTTTATGCTAGAAGTAGAATAAGTGAATTAATGGATAGTATTATAGAAATTTACAAACGTTTAGATTTTATTTACACTAATATTGAAACAACGCAAACAAATATGAATAATCTATATTCTAGAATTCTTGAAATTGAAAAACATGTTTTCGGACAAAAATAATTTTGTCTAAAATTGATTTGTCTAAAATTGATTTGTCCAAAAACTTTAAAATAAAAATGCATTTTGTATCTTTATTTTGAAGGCAATTTGCTAGGTGAATTTTCGGCTTTTAAAAGCCGATTTGTCACAAAATATAATATTTTAACTATATGGGAAATTTTCCTATATATTTTTGAATTTATAAATTCAAAAATACTGAACTATTATTCAGTAGGGTTCAACTTCGGACGAAATTTTAAAGGATTAAAAGATTCCTTATTTAATTCTTACCTTCAGTGGTAATTTTCTTCATCTTCTCTTCCAAAGCTTTTCTTTCCGAGACGCTAACAATGCTTTGTAAAGTTCTATTACCAACAATTACATCAATTTCTGATTTCATAAGAAACATACCTTGCATTCTCTCCTCTAAAACCTCTACACAAACTGGGAACAGTGGACGAATCAGCTCCAACATGGCGCGCGCATATACCGTGGTCTCATGTTGAGAGTGGTCATCCACACGTAAAGTGAGCATCTTCATAAGATTATTTAAATCAAATTGACAAAAGAGAGTCGTATATTCTCCGGAAGGTAGCCAGAACCGAGCAATCTCTTTGGCTAAACCTAGGCCAATCATTTCGGTATATAACTTATGAATCTGTCTAGTTAATTGATTAGCCTCTTCCATCTTTTCTTTGATGGATTGTTTTTGTTTGTCATTCTGAACATCTACTGAAGACTGCTGGTTTAGCTTAGTGCCGGTGCGAATACCATGTTCATATTTTGTGGGGTCGTAAAAGGATTCTTCTTCCTTAACTTCCGTATATCGTTGGGAAAAAGCGTTAAAACGGCCGGTTCTGTGACGAAGAAAATGAACAGCGATATCCTTAGGGACTACCAAGCGGAAAGTTACATTAGCCATTTCAACCGGACTGGTGTGATAGTTAACTAAAAGATATCTAAGAAGCTTAGCATCTGTAACGGGGTCTTTGAGACCAAGACCGAAACTGGTTCGAGCGGCTCTTACCATTAAATACTCTGGACCGTAACCCTTGGGACACATACGGGGACTTACATCTACTAACTGAACCGAGCCCTTACCATCCAGTAGATTATCGATTAATAGGTTTTTACCTTGTAAACAATCATGAAGTTCTTCCATTTTAATTTATAAATTTATACGTTTAAAATATAAATTTATAAATTTTGAGCAAATAACCAACCGTTTCTGCAACTATCTTCTAGAGTAAAAACAGGTTTCCAATTTAACTCCTCATAAGTTTTTTCGTTTACATTAGCATAAGATTCGGGTAAATCTCCAGGACGACGAGGTGCAAATGAATAGTTAAGTTTCAAATCATTTACTCTCTCAAAACAACTTAAAAGCTCTATCACACTAACACCCCTACCGATTCCCAAATTGTAAATTTTGAGATTCTCTTCTAGAGTATTAATCCTATCAATACTAGCCACATGAGCCAAAGCTAAATCATTAATATCAATATAATCGCGAATACAGGTTCCATCCGCGGTGTTATAGTCAGTTCCAAAGACTTTCATCTCTGGAATTAAACCTTTTGCAAATAAAACAACATTAGGAAACAGGTTATTGGGTATACCGTTAGGATACTCACCGATTAATCCAGATGGATGAGCACCGATAGGGTTAAAATATCTCAACATAATACATTTAAAGTTATAACTCTTACATGTATCTTTAATCATCTCTTCTATAATATATTTACTACGACCATAAGCATTAGTAATACCGTTTCCGGTAGGTGATTCAACGTTTAAAGGTGGAATACCGCTTCCATAGACTATAGCAGAAGAACTAAAAATTAACTTATTACATTCATACTCTTTCATATAACTTAAAAGCTTAATAGTTCCCAGGACGTTATTGTCATAATATATTAGAGGGTCGATAGTGCTCTCTTTGACAGATTTGAGACCAGCCATATGAATTACCATATCAATATAATGGTTTTCAAATACGTTTTGTAGGTCTATATCATTCCTAATATCACCAGAATAAAAAATAATTTTTTCTTCAGGTAATAGTGTTCGTAAAGAGTCTAGGACTTTAATATTGGAATTACACATGTTATCCAAAACAATAATTGATTCAAATTCGGAATTTTTCAAGTAGGAAATCACATGACTTCCGATAAAACCTAAACCACCAGTAATTAAAATACTTTTACCCATTTTATTTTGGATTTCCAATTAATTATAATTTACAATTAATTGGAAATTATAAATTGAATTTTTTGAAAAATGAAATTTTAATTCGTTTAAAGTTAAGAATTTAAAATAAAAAGTTTAAGGCCGAATAACTCAGGTATAGAGGAAAATGTCGCTCAAGGTTTCTTACAAGGATTTCAAGGTTGAAAATATGATTTTCGGCAAGGAAGAGGAATCGACCACAACCGATAATGCTGGTAACAAGATTAAATACTATCGTATTCCTATTCAATACAACTATGATATTATCGGAGATAATGGTCAAGTGTTCAAGTCGCGCGGCGAATTGTGTATCGAAGGTCCCGAGGAGATTTCCAGGGGCCCTCAAACCAGCGAGTTCAAGAACAAGAATACTGGTGTTGTCGAGAAGACAGTTCACAGTATTCTGACTCAGTATGATTTGTCGAAGCAAGAACACAATGATTTTGTGAATCGCACTGATGGCACTATTCATAAGCTATATATGAAGTGCGTTAATTACGTATTTCAAAACAAGGGCGCTGTGGGTATCACCTCTCGTTCTGAAGACGGTATGATGGACTTGTTCTACTATCCAATCAAATGGAAGATTGACGACAAGACCAATGAACCGGTTCCTGGAGTTAACCCAGCTGGTATTTGGAAGTTGTTCCGTTACGGAAAGGCTAACTATACCAAGGAGACCGCCTTTTATATGGTAGGTGCAGGAACTAAGATTCCATGGGAAATGATTTCTCATAACAAGATTAAGCACAAGCCTTTGTTCAGAGTCTCGAATATTACCATCGCTGGTAGTCGTCCAACTTTGAAGATTGATGTTTTATCTTCGGTGGTTCTGGATATTCTTCCAGGTGAGGGCCCTAATAAGCAACAAGATGTTATCAATTCTGTTTCCGCTGATTCAGAAATCGTAGCTAAGCTCAAGGAGACTTTGCGTCAGAAGGAAGCCGAGTTGGAAAAGACTCGTGAACAACTAAGTAATGTGTCTTTGACTCCACCCTCAGTGGAGAATCAAGATGTTCCAGCTTCTGTGATGGCACCGACTTCGCAACCTTTGTTAGTGGTTCCTGGTATTTCTCAGCAGGCACAAGTTGTTTTACCAGCAGCCATTCCGGCTCCGGTTGTAACACCAGCTCCTGCTCCAGCCGCTGTAAGTTTGGAATCTTTGGTGGCAACACCGCCACCATTGGCTGCTCCTCCAGCTGCTTTACCAATTCCAGGACTTAATATTCCAGGTGTCAATTTCTCAATTCCGCCATTGGCTTAAAAATGAAATTTACAAATAATTTGATTTACAAATAATAAAATTTGTAAATCTAAAAATGCAGTATGATTTTTATTCTCTAGAATCTTTGAGTGTAAAAGATCTGAAGGCAATTATCGCTCAAGAAAATATACATGTTAAATCTAATTATGGTAAACAAGATTTGATTAATGCTATTAGACTTCAGTATATAGAAAATTTGATTCATAAAAACTTTGTAGCTTCTTATGTTAATCCGAAAATAGTATTTCTAGATACTAGAAATGTATACATGAGATATTGGACCAAAACATACAACATAAATCATTTATTGGATGATTTGAGAAAATACAACCCGAGTATTTCTGTGTTACCGGGAGAAACAAAATCGAGTTTACAATATAATGATATTTTTGAAGTGAATAGAGTTATATACTATTCACCGGAAGAATTTTTGATTGCGGAGTTAAAAAACGGCATGTTTATGTTTGTAAACATCATTGATGAATATTACGCTGATAATATCGAATATGAAGTTTATGTCACCAGTTTCTATGATAAAATTATTCAACATTTAACACCGAACCAATATAGTGTATATTTCGAAAATACAGTTAGTGAAGAAGAGTTAAACGCATACGAAACACGTGATTTTAAAATAAGAACTAATAGGGTTCCACCAAAGCAAGAATTTTTGTATTTTCTAGAATTTTATCAAAAAATACAGATGGATACTCTCTATTGGGCCCATTTGAATTTATATTCAGATGATACAAACTATATTTTATACAAATTCGATAATAAATATCATTATGCTGAATTTGTAGTCAATGAAACGGGTAAATATTCTCGAATTCATGTTAACATTTTAGAGAATAAAAGTTATGGAACTTATAAAGAAGCTATTATGAGTATGTTACCCAATGATTACAATATGTATTTAGCCGAAACTACCACTTCTCGTGATACTAAAGTCCTAAGTCATATCTTCACAAGAAAGAATGTTAGAGAGTTTGAAAATCTTTTTAAGTCGATTCAAGGAGAAGCTATTGATATTAGGAATCTTACTAAAGAGAAAACTAAATTTTTCGGACTTGAGAATATCAAAAAATATCACATGGTCAAGCTTCATTTCGATACTTTTGAATTAAATAAGATTGTAAGTTTGAAAGATAGGAAAAAATCCGTGGTTATTTACGAAGTTCCGGGTTATTTTATCGCTTTTACATTCTATATTTCTTCTGTATGTAAAGGAGTAGAATTTGAATGCGTTTCAATGATGACAGATGTTAAACAATATGTCGCTTACACCTATGAAGATTTACTAAGAAGCTTTAGTGATTCTGATTATCAATCTTATTATGAATAAACTTTTGAAATTATAACAAATTTGAATTGTTATAATTTTACTATCTTTAAACAAAAAATACTTATAATATAAAATGTCACACGTAGCTGTTATTATCTCATCTGAAAGATGCGGTCATTGTAGGACCATGAGAGGCGATGGACGTCTATTGTCCAAAAATCAAACCAAGGATAAGTCTCC
>JACCDP010623358.1_pt1 | contig 27623 bp, 21 predicted proteins | sample 7445841 | NCBI WGS metagenome assembly JACCDP01 (sample SAMN15323441, study PRJNA562643) | freshwater metagenome | isolation source: river surface water | place: USA:Blue River Watershed | collected 2017-08-17 | reverse complement strand
TTAGGAGCATTTGCTAATTCCGACTTTAAAGCATCGGAAAATGGTACTTTATCCTGGATAATTTTATGAAGAATTTGACTCACTAAGGTATATTCAATCATGGGGATTAAGGGTTTTGAACTAAGCAATTTTTTTCTTTTTGGTTTTTGAAGCAATCACTTGTTGATTAAGTTTATCTAATTCAGTTTCTTTACCTGCAAAAATATTGCCATGGTAAATTTCAACTTTATCTTCTGTCTCATCTTCCTCAATTTGTTGGGCTTTAATTTGATTACTTTCATTAACAAATAGGGGATAATTCTTTTGGATAAAAGTGAAAACGGAATTAACATTTTGCAACACAAATTCATAATGAATATGAATGGTTTGATCTTTGAGGGCCTTATTGATAATGCTTCTTAAACCTTCTTGGAAAGGGGCTAAGGTGTCGGGCATGGAAATTTTGATAAAAGTATGCCAAGCATTTTGATCAACACCTGCGTGGAATAATAAAGTTTCATGAACAGAAAAAAATAAATTATTTTCATCAATTTTAGTCAATTGAATAATGGGTTTTTGCAGTTCTCGGCTTAAGTTTGCGACCACGTATTTATCTAATCCAAAAATTTCGATGTGCATGCTTGGACCTCATTTATCATATTTTAATCTAAAAAACTAAAAAATGATATGAAAAGCTCACATGTCATAGGGATCGATATTGAGTAAAATTTTCACTGTTTTCTTGGTTAAGAGTAATGGATAAATCATTTCTAAAATTGGATGAAGCAATTGATAATTTTTATACTTCAATAAAATACGTCTTCGATAGACGCCCGCATAAAATTCTGGATAAGGAATATTCGGTCCAATCACTTCAGCAATATTTTCCAATTGGGCTTTTAAAGATTGCTGTAATTCTAATGCAACTTCATCAACTAAATGTTGATCTTTAGATGTTAATTCAAATCTTGCTAAAAAGGTAAATGGTGGATATTGTCTTAGTTTTCTTTCTTTCATTTCTCGAGCATAAAATGCTGGATAATCCTGTTTTGCTCCTAATTGAATCGCATAATGATGAGGCATAGTCGTTTGGATGATTGCTTCTCCTGGTTGACTACCTCTTCCAGTTCTACCAACGACTTGAGCAATAAGTTGGAAGGTTCTTTCCGCTGCTCGGTAGTGAGGGACATGCAATCCTAAGTCTGCAAGCAAAACGCCGACTAAAGTAACATTAGGAAAATCATGACCTTTAGCTACCATTTGAGTTCCAACTAAAATATCAATCTTTTTTTCTTGAAATTGCTTTAAAATTTGAGCCACATTCGTTCGTACGCCAGTCATGTCTGTATCTAATCTAGCAATTCTAGCTTCAGGATAAATGCGTTGCAATGAACTGACGACTTTTTCAGTACCAAATCCTTCTTTCATCAATTGATGACTTTGGCATGATGGACATTGTGTCGGTAAAAACTCAAGATGATCACAATAATGACACTTTAAACTGTTAATCTGAGCATGATAGGCCAAAGGTACTTGACAAGCGGGGCATGTAAAACGGTAATCACATTGACGGCACACAACACTTTGGGCAAATCCCCGCCGGTTCACAAGCACAATTACTTGTTCTTTTTGTGATAATCGCTGCGTGATGCCATCCAACAAACGTTGAGAAAATATACTATCTAAATTTGCAAGATGCTGCGTTTGACTCATATCAATAATGGTGGTAGTTGGCAAAGCCTGATCATAGATTCTTTTAGATAAAAGTAAATGTTCGTAAAGACCCTTTTGGGCTCTAGCTCTTGATTCTAAAGAGGGCGTGGCCGTTCCCATCACCAACTGGCATTGATGGAACTGCCTTCGCCATAAAGCAATTTCACGAGCGTGATAATAAGGAGGTGTATCTTGTTTATAAGTCTCAGAGTGTTCTTCATCTAAGACGATTAAACCTATTTTTTGTAATGGGGCAAAAATGGCAGATCGCGCGCCAACCACAACCAACACCTCACCACGAAATATTCGCCGGTACTCATCAAATTTTTCGGCAGGTGTTAAACCCGAATGCAGGATGGCGACTTTTTCTCCGAATCTTTGATGGTAATAACTCATCATCACAGGTGTTAAAGCAATTTCAGGAACAATCATCAATACAGCTTTATTATCCTTTATTACTTGCTCAGATAATGAAAGATAAATTTCTGTTTTGCCGCTCCCCGTCACTCCCTCAAGTAAAAAAATCTTATTTGTGCTTTGCTTGATTTGATTTAAGACTAATTGTTGATCAGTAGACAGTATCGGTTTTGCCTCAACTTTTAAAGGTTTAAATTCAAAGCGACGTTTTTCAACCTTTTCTAATGTGGCTAATCCTTTATCAATAAAAAATTTAATTGCAGCCTTACTTTTAATTTCATGAGCTCTGACTTTTTTTAAATCTTTAACCAGTGTCCACCAATTTCTTTGCATTGAATTGAATTGATTTATGTCAGGTTCTTTGATAAAAGTTAACCATTCTTCATATGCCACTTTGGGACTCCGTAGACTTTGTTTACTGGGAAATAATGAAGGTGGAAGCATCGCCTGAAGTAGACCTATTTTGGATGAAAATTGTTGGGTAGCCAATTCATCAACTAATGATAAAAGTTCTAAGGATAAAATAGGTTTTTCATCCAAAAGCTCGATGACGTTCAAAATCGGATATGGACTCGAGCTTTGATAGGCTTCGTAATCGTCGATGAATTTAAAGTCTGTCACATATCCAATTAAGGATTGTTGCCGAAATGGCACACGTACTCTGATGCCTTTTTGAGGTTGTGTACTTCCGTGATAAAAGTAGGTAAAAGGGCGATTGAGTTGTTGTAATTGATGCTCGACAAAGACCTCTAATAAATAGGCCTTTTTCATCGCATTGATGACATTCTTTCTTTTATAATATCGATAATTTGTTGACTGGTTTTTTCAACATCATCATTAACCACTAAATATTGATAATCATGGTGAAGATTCATTTCCCGTCTTGCTTTCGCAAGTCTTTCTTGAATAATCGTTTCCGATTCAGTTTTTCGTTTGCGAATTCTAGCTTCTAATGCTTCAAATGAAGGTGGCATCAAAAAGATTGTTACCAAACCAGGTCCCGTCGTCTTAGTCATCACTTGTTTGGCACCATTAATTTCAATTTCGAGCAAAACATTTTTGCCTGCTTGTCTTAATTTTTGAATCTCGGCTTTAGGCGTACCATAGCGATTACCTACAAACTCAGCCCACTCTAAAAACTGGTTTTCATTTATTGCTTTTTGAAATGTTTCATGATTGACAAAAAAATAATCTTTTCCGTCTACTTCTCCTGGCCTAATCGTCCGAGTTGTCATTGAAACCGAATAAATCAAATTCAAAGATAAATCTTGCATAATTCGCTTGCGAATTGTGCCTTTACCAACTCCGGAAGGACCACTTAAAATAATCAATAACCCTTGCTTCATATGTTTTAAAAATTATCATATGATTTGGCCTAAAAGTCAATCAAACCTTCGTTTGTGATATACTTTTTTTATGGTTAATAACAGCGTTCTAATGGATAATATTTGGTCTCAATTAACCTTTCAAATCATTCAACAAGTCTATAAAATCAAACCAAATTTTTGGATTTTTATGATGCGGTCAAAATCTAACGGATTATTAATTTTTAATTTTGAAAATGAACATCCTTGTTTTTCAATTCAAAATAAAATAGACTCGCCGTTATTAAAATTTTTTTCTGAATCAGGATTAACTGACAAACTAAAAGGTTCTCTAATCCATGGCATCAAGATTAGTGAAGATCATGCCATTATCATGTCCTTAAAAAACGAACATCAAAGTTTTGTTTTAAAGTTTCAATTGGCGCCATCTGCCCCAAGATTTCAATTATTGCAGTCTGATGTGATTTTATATGATTCGATTTTAGGTTGGCACCCTAAAGAAAATATTAAATCAAAGGCTTCGAAATTAGTTATCGATCATTCTTTAGATGTTGATTTGATAATTCGTTATTCTTATTCACTCGACTATCTTCAAATTATCAAAAAAACATTGGCTCGAAAAAATAAACGCCAACTAGCTTTAATAGAGGATCTTCACACACACACTCAAGCGCTAGGATATCAGGCGATTGCCGAAGCAATCCAATCCCAACCAAATCGAGATTGGCAACACTATCCGAATCCCAATCAACTGCCAGCACCCGATGTAAACTTTAAGGCAAATTATGCTGGAATTAATCAATTATTTCAACTATATAAAAAAGCAAAAAAAGGTGTTAGTTTATCACAAATACAATTGAATCTTAATGCTGCATTTTTAGAAAGACTTTATCCTTTCTCGATCATGAACCCGCCTTTATCAAACAAGGATTTATCATCCCTAAAAGCTTTCCTCGAAAAGGAACATCTTTTGAGTGCCCTGGAACCTAAACCTACTGAAGTTTTTCATCAGTCTCCTTACTATGTAGAATTTCAAGGTGTGCGATTTTCTTATGGTAAAAATGCAAAACAAAACCATCAATTAACATTTTCAATTGCCAAAAAGAATGATATTTTCATGCATATTGAAGGAAAACCAGGAAGTCATGTTGTGATTCACCATTCACAATTTGATCACGATTTAATGATTAGAGGGGCCCAAATCGTTTTAGCATTAGCAAAACAAATGGCTGGTACAATAACCTATGCAAAAGTAGGTTCATTAAAGCAAACCAAAACCTTAGGCCAGGTTTTGATCAAGGATTCAAAAACAATTAAAGCAAATGCGGATCTAGAATTTAGCAGTAAAATTCTTGAAAATTCAAAACGTTATTGACCTAATTTGTTTTTTAGAAAATGATCGCCTTTTAATATTTCTTTGGTAGCCAATCCAGGGAATTTTTGTTGTCTAAGTACATCATAAAGAACCAATGCAACACAATTTGAGAGATTGAGACTTCTCGCTAAAATACTCATCGGGATCCGATATAAATTTTCTTGATTATTTTTCAGGATTTCATCACTTAAACCGCTCGATTCTGAACCAAATATAAAAAAGTGATCAACGGTATGATTACTTACCGGCATTTCTGTATAAATTTTATTACCATAACGGGTGATGCAATATAAAGTGGGATGGAGATTAAATTGCATGAATTGTTCATAGTTATCGTAATAAGCGTAATCAAGATGTTCTCGATAATCTAATCCACTGCGTTTTATCGTTTCATCGTTAAGCGTAAATGGTAAGGGTCCAATAATGTGAAGTTTGGCTTCTATTGCCATTGCTGTACGCATGATATTCCCAGTATTTTGCGGTATTTCGGGATGAAAAAGTACCACATGGTTCATGAGAAATTTTATCCTTCAAAATGTTCTTCGTACGATTTAATACTATGTTTGATGATTTCGATTGCCATCTGCTTTCCCTCGACTTGAGAAACAAAGGTGTCTTTACCTTCAAGCATTTTATAAACTTGAAAAAAGTGGCGCATTTCATTAAAAACATGATCGGGAATATCTTTTAAATCTTTATAAGAACTGAATACGGGATCAGACACTGAAATAGCAATAATTTTTTCATCAACTGTTCCATTGTCAATCATCTTAAATACACCGATTGGATAGCATTCGATTAGCGACAAAGGTTGAATTGCTTCTGAGCACAACACTAGCACGTCAAGGGGATCTAAATCTCCTGCATAGGTTTTGGGGATAAATCCATAATTTTGTGGATAGTGAGTAGAGGTAAATAAAACCCGATCAAGAATTAAAGCCCCGGTTTCTTTATCCAACTCGTATTTGTTTTTAGACCCTTTGGAAATTTCAATACAGGCGAGAAATTTTTCAGGATTAATCCTTTTTTTTGAAACATCGTGCCATAAATTCATAGTTTGACCCCTTTTATACATTATAAGCAGAACAGGACTTTTTGGTTTCACTAATGCTATAATTTTTCAAAATGAACCTTAAATTAAGTACTACTATTGCTTTCGTTGTGCTGATGTCTTCATGTGTTTCAAATTCGCAGATTGTTGGTATTGCCATGAATCCAAATTTACCTAGTGTTATCTCTAATAATGCATTGATTGACGATTGGACGATTCGCCTCGATATAGAAATGTTAGAAACTTTAAAACAATCCGATGAATATTTCCTTATGTATTTAGGCAATCCATCTTGTAGCAGTTGTAATAGATTTCAACCACAATTACTTAGTTGGATTGATGAAACCAATGCATTAGTCTATTATTTGGATACCCTCGAACATCTCCATCAATTAACCACCATTCAAAATCAATTCACTAATTATTTTCCTGAAGGGTTTTCTACACCTTCTTTATACATATTTTTAAGCGAGGAAAGAATTCATCTTATTGGCGCTTCAGAAGCGTTTTTTTCATATCCAAGATTCAAGGCGCTAATGGCAAGCTATATTGCGATTGAAAATTAAAAAATTAATTTAAGAAAAATTTAAATATATCCGATTTAATTTTTCAAAATGATTTATAATTTAATGTTCCTAAGTTATGGGAACAGGAGAAAATAAAGATGCCTATTAAACTAAAATACTTCGGTCAAGAGAAGATATTTCAAGAAAAAGTAGCACTCAAAAAGTTATTACCCGAGAACCATTCCTATTTATGTGCCAAGGTAAACCATCGTATTCGTGATCTAAATTATGAAGTTTATTTTGATGCGAATATTGAATTTTTGACTATCTTAGATCAGGATGCGGTGCGAATTTATGAAACCACGTTGAGATATTTACTTGCTATGGCAGTTTATCAACTGAACCCTGACTTTCGTTTTCGTTTTTCTTACCATATTTCTCGTTCTATTTTTATGGAATTCATTCATCCTAAAAAAATCGACCTTTCCTTCGTTGAGAAAATTAATCAAAAATTAACCGAACTTGTTCAAGAAAACTTATCCTTAGAAAGAGTGATTGTTAGCAAAGACGAAGCAGTTCAATTATACGAAAAATTAGGCTATACCGATAAAATCGATATTTTAAAATACCGACCGGAAAAGACCGTGCACTTATATAAAAGTAACGCTTATACCAACTACATGTTTGGCATGATGGCAATTTCATCTGGTTTCATTAAGGATTGGAAGTTAATCTATTATCCACCTGGCATTATCATCCAGTATCCACGATCGGAAATGAAAGGTAAAATTCCTCCTTTTGAAGATGCGCCGATGTTTGGACAAACCCTTAAAGAAAGTCACTCATGGTCAAAAATAACCCAAGCCGATACCGTGGCAAATATTAATCATTTTGTTAGTGAAGACAGGGTTGTGGATTTCATCAATCTTTGCGAGGCAAAACACTCAAGGATGCTTGTAGAATTAGGTGAAGCAATTGAAAAAAGACGTGATGAATTAAGATTGATTTGTATTGCTGGTCCGTCAAGTTCCGGTAAAACAACTTTCGCGAACCGGTTAAGAATAGAATTAATGTCTCGAGGTTTTAATCCAATCCGAATCTCCATTGATGACTATTATTTACCTAAGAATGAAGCGCCAAAAGATAACGATGGCAAACCTGATTTAGAAAATATTCAAGCTCTCAATTTAACACTCTTTAATCAACATTTAGCCCAACTGATTAATGGAGAAGTGGTCACCTTACCCCAAAGTAAATTCGATGCATCACTAGGAAAAATCAAGACCTTAAAAATTCAGGAAGACACCTTAATCATTATTGAAGGCATTCATGCCCTCAATGATGCTTTATCTTCACTCGTCCCCAAAACTCAAAAATATAAAATCTATATATCTCCTCAGTCGCAAATCAATTATGACTATCATAATCCGATGTCTTTAACAGATTTAAGACTGCTAAGAAGAATGGTTAGAGATAAAAAATATCGAGGTTCTTCTGCGGAACAAACTATTGATATGTGGCCTTCTGTAAGGCGCGGAGAGTTTACTTGGATTTACAAGACTCAAGAAGAGGCTGATTATGTCTTTAATTCCTTTTTACCTTACGAACTCTGCGTGATGAAGAGATATGCCATTCCCTTATTGTCTGCTATCGAAAAAGAATCCTCATACTTTCCAACGGCAGAACGATTGATGCGAATGCTTAAATATTTTGTTGATATGGAAGAAAAATGGATTCCTTCTAACTCATTAATTCGAGAATTTATCGGTGGTTCTTGTTTTAGAGAAGTTGAAGATTAAGCTTCAATTTCTTCAATGGATTTAGGAATATCAATCGATAAATTTTCACAACCCTTTTCGGTAATTAAAATATTATCTTCTATGCGAATACCGATACCCAAATCTTTAATATAAAGGCCTGGTTCTACGGTTATCACACAACCTGGTTCTAGGGGAATTTCGCGGCTAATCGGATCATGGGTGTCTAAACCTAAATGATGACCAACATTGTGATAATAAATCGAACCAATGTCTTCTGGGGTTTTAATTAGACCTTCTTTGACAGCAGCTTCGCTTAAAAATTTCAGCACAGCTTGTTGAAGATCGATGATTTTTAAACCCGGTTTTGCCAGTTGAATGATCAGCTGATTGGCTTTTAAAACGATTGAATAAATTTGTCTTTGTAAGGGATTAAACTTCCGGTTGGCTGGATAAGTTCGAGTGATATCACCACGATACTGGCCATAAGTAGCACCTAAATCACATAGCACCAACGCTCCATCGTTAATCTTATCTTTAGGGTTTGGATAATGTAAAACAACTGCATTTTTGCCACTGGCGATAATCGTTTCAAATGCTAAACCCATATTGCCATATTCTTTAATCGCGTATTGAAACAAAGCTTCAATCTGATGTTCAAATAATCCTGGTTTTAAATGTTTACGTATGGATTGAAGACCGTATGCAGTGCCTTTGATTGCTAAACGAATCGCCTCAACTTCTTTCACCGATTTAACCATTCTTAACTTCGTAATTAGCGGATAAATATTTTCAATCATCAGTTGTGGCGATTGTAATTTTAATTCTTCTCCATAGTTATCGGGCGTTTTCAATTTTCCATCAAGAATGAGTAATTTTTCCTTGTCCAAATAAGCATGGGTTATTTTTCCAAAGCCGTTTGTATCAAGGAGCATTTCCTTTAATCTCGTTTCAAACATCGAAAGCATAAACACATCATGAATGCCACTAAGCTTTGTGGCAGATTGCACGTCCAATTTTTTTCCTACCCAGCGAGTTTTTGCTTCATCAATTTCATCAATAAATAAATAGGTTTTAACCGTGGTTGGTGTTTTAACCATGACAAGAATAGAATTTTCTTGTTCAATACCCGTTAGATAATAAAAGTTTTTATTCACCACAAATGGATAGGTGGCATCCGCAGAAGATTTAATCAATCCTCCGGCAAATAAAATAATGATGGATTGCTCCATTACTTGAGCAAATAATTTTTCTCTTCTTAAGGTAAATTCTTTTGCATCCATGCTTTTATAGCCTCCATGATTGGATTAACTGACGAATACTGTCCATCTCAATCGTTTCTATCTTACCATTATCTATCACTTTAGGTAATTTTGGATCTAAGGGTAATTGAACTAATAATGGAAGTTCATACTTTTCCCAAACACGTTGTCTATTACTTGTGTGAAATAAAGGATGTTTTTTTTGACAGGAATCGCAGATAAAATAGCTGTAATTTTCAATGATTCCAAGAATTGGTTTGTTGAGCAATTTGGCCATTTGAATGCCTTTACCCACCATATCTTGTACGATTTCTTGTGGTGTTGTCACCATGATAATACTGTCAACGTTTAAACTTTCAAGAACGGTCATGGATACATCGCCGGTTCCCGGTGGTAAATCGATGAGTAGATAATCCAAATCACCCCAAATAACGTCAACATAAAATTGCCGAATCAAATCTAAAACTAAAGGAGACCGCCATACAATTGGTTCATCGGATTGATCAAGAAGTAATTGTGAAGACATCAAGCGAATCCCCAAGGTTGTTGTTATGGGTAAAATTAAACCATCCTCTCCATGTACTTTTGCTTGAGTAGCAAAAATTCGAGAAATGGTAGGGCCAATAATATCGGCATCGAGAATACCTATTTTTTTACCTTGTTTGCTGAGATGCGTTGCAAGCAAAGCGGTCACGGTACTTTTACCAACACCACCTTTACTTGACATAATCGCTATGGTTTTCTGAATTTGGCTTTTGCTATTGATTTGAAAGGACTTTTTCATATTCATGAAACTAAGCGAAAATGTATTCTATTTTTTCGCCTTCGATTTCAAAAACAAAATTGGTCGCATAGCAACTGGTAGCTAAATTTACTGGGAACAACGGATTTAATACCAAGGAACGGGCGGCGACAAGTTGCCCGAAGAATGTAAATCCTGGAGCCTGCACAACTTGTGAAGCATAGAATAATTTGGCAATTTGTGAATTGCCACTATTGGTCCAGAAGGTATAGTCGTAAGCATTGATATCATGGGCGGGACCAAAGGGGGCGGTTCCTGTCACCTGATTATTCGTTAAACTTCCCATGAGTACCATTGAAGCTTTCATGGTTGATATCCGAGTTGCGCCAGGGTCATAATTGGGATCAAATCCGCTGGCAATATAATCATCAGAGATGCTCGCAATGACATTTAAATACCGTAAGGAACCTTCAAGTCCGTCCGCTTCATAAGGATTGAGATTTAAGAAATCATTACTGATTGCGTTATTGGGGTTACCATCATAAAAGTTAATCCGCTTATTCAAATTATTTGCATCACCAAAGTAAGGCGCATTCACGTCCAAAACATTGCCATATTCTTCATTAAATATATCCGTAAAGAAGCCTGCGGATAATTCGGATACTAAGAAAGCTCGATCGGTTATCGTATATCCGGTGTTTGCATAAGTTAAAGTAATTAAGGAACGCATTTCATTAGGATTATCACTTAAGGATGAGGCATCCGTAAGCGAGGTGAAATCAGAAATGACGCTGATAAATTGATCAAGGCGATTAGCCTCAAATGTCGTATCAAAGTCACCAGCGAAAATATCTTCAATTCGGTCAACTTTCTTTTCTTTTTCATCTGTGGTTGTATTAAGGTAGTTAAAATATTTAGTAACGCCAGAACCATCCAATAAATTGAAGAATGTTAGCGCTCTGGTCTTAAAGGTCAAACTCGTAGGTTGGACGCCTAAAGCTAGGTTAGAAGGATTGCTAATGAATGCAGCCTGATTGCCAAATAAATTACTTCTTGCCAATAAATCAAGAATCGCAAATGTAGAATTTCCTTGATCCAGATAATCTTTCATATTGAAATTGGCACCTAAATCTATATAGGCATTGGTATCATCATCATAAAAATTATTCAATGCTTGGGCAATGACACCGGTTTGGACAATGATAGGAATCGCACCAGTATAATCCATTTGGTTTAAATCAGTTAAGGCATATTGTTTTGGATTTAAGTAATAATTTTCATTACTTTCTGTGTACGTTGAAAAGGAAATAAAACCAAAAGCGTCTTTTACTAAATCCGGTACAGCATCACTTGCTAAGGATGAATAATTCAGTGCAGCCATGATTCTGCTAATCCCATTTGGAGAAATGGTTCCAACATCGATACCATCAAGATTACCTACACCTGGTAAGTTTGCTTTCAACTCTTTAAAAATCGTAAAGAATCTAGTCAATTCACCAATTTTTGTTGGGGTGTTTAACCAACTTGAGGTAAAGTGAGTGAGATTATTAGTTGGGAATAGAGTTGAAAAATTAAGCACTAGGAATGCCGCTTTTTCTTCCTTGGTTGAAAATGCTCCAACATAAACTGGATTAGGATTGTTGATGTCATAAATTAAATCCGAAACACGAGTTTGATTCATCATCATCACGACCATTTGTTCAAATACAGTCAAATCCGTATTCAAAGCACTACTCGGGCCTTGTTGATGGAAAACATTAGAATCATGTAAATCCTCTAATAAGAACTGCATATCATCAATTTCATCATTCGTGAGTAAATTCAGATTGTTATATTCTTTAGTGCCAACATCTTTCACATTTTTAAAGATGGCGAGGATATTAGAGATTTCTGATTCTTGGTAAGGTAAATATTGATTACCCACTTGTAGGTTATTAGGGTCATTTCGATTACCACGATAACGCGTATTCGCTAATGAAAAATCCACATCAAGACCACCAATAGCACCAGCATTCAACATATTCGAGAATAAATTAGGAATAGAAGGATAAACAATCGAGGAGGCATTCATCGCAAACAATAAATTTTCAACAGAAGCTAAACCTTCTTCTGTTTCGGTTAAGTCAGATAAGACATCACTTGATCCGGCGCCGGAAAAACTTGAAAAGTCTGCAATATCTAATTCCTTAAATTTTTCTAGAATATCAATAATTTTTGCTATTTCTCCAGTCGTTCCCAGCCAATCATTACTAAGATTGGGATTGGCAAAACTATTAGTCAAATGCTCAATATCTTCGCGTAATAAAATTAATCTTGCACTATTGAGCTCACCATCATAAATAAAGGTGTCAATGGTCGAAGTATTGAGAATCATACTGATGGTTTGTTCAAAAATCGTTAAATCATCAAGCAGGTAACTGTTTCCAGTTTTAAAAGTATTAAAGACTTGTGAAACATACATGTTATTAAGAAGTTGATCAAATAATATTGGATCAATTTTATCTTTCGTAAAGGCTGCACCACCGGATAAGCCAATCGAAGAAATGTCACTGTAAATATCAAGGATAAGAGAAATTTCTTGGGCCCTATTAGTTTTTAATGGTTCTTGGTCAAAGTAAACGGTGTTAGAATCAGACATCGTTAGACCGTTAATGTTAAAGGAATCTGAATCAAAGATGTTACCAAAGAGATTCCCAATTGAAGGAGCTACCAATGTTGAATTATTCATCGATAACAATAAATTCTCAACTTTTGCTAATCCAGGACCAGTGCCCAGCAAATCGGAAATAGCATCGCCACCAAAGTTTGAAAAATCAATATCGGTTTCTTTGAAAGATTCAAGAATACCAATAATTTGATTTATTTCACCATTATTACCAGTCCAATCATCATCAGTTAAACCATTCCCAAAATTATTTTCTAAGTCAGCAATATCATCTTGTAATAATAACAATCGATTGGCATTGATCGGTTCATCATAAATAAACGTATCTAGTGTTGATGTATTTAAAATCATCCTTACGGTTTGTTCAAATATCGTTAAATCATCTAAAAGATAACTACTTCCGGTTTTGAAGGAGTTAAATACATTTGAATCATGCATTTTATTCAGTAATGCATCAAATAAAACTGGATTGATAAGCTCGGCTGAAAAAGCTGCACCACCGGTGATACCAATACTATTGATATCCCAGTAAATATCTAGGATTAAGCTAATTTCAGTCGCTCGATTTGCGCTTAGGGGTTCTTGATTAAAATAAGTTGTATTAGCATCTGACATGGTTAAACCACCAATATTAAATGCCTCGGAATCAAATACGTTGCCAAATAAGTTTCCTATCGCCGGAGAAATGATCGTCGATAGGTTCATTGATAGTAAAAGGTCTTCTACTTTCCCTAAACCAACTTCTGTATTCAATAAGTCTCCAATGGCATCGCCGCCAAAATTGGTAAAGTCAATGCCAGTATTGACAAACGCAACCATGATATCAACAAAACGTTGAATTTCCCCGTCAGCTCCATCCCAATCATCAGAAGGTTCGGTTCCAAAACCATTATCAAGCGATGTTAAATCTTGATAAAGTGCAGCCTGTCTTTGAACTTCAGTTAATCCTTCATAAATAAAAGTGTCAAGCGTTGCAGTAGTCAGTAAAAATTCATAAGCTTGTTCAAAAACAGTTAAATCACCATTAGCTCTAGAGCGACCTAATTTAAAAGAGTTAAATAGAGCAGCATCATGAAGAATCGTCAAAAGATCACCGACAGTGAGGATGGTAGATTCGTCAAAATTGGCAATATCAAAGGCGCCTCCGCCATCAAGTCCCATTTCCCCTATCGTATCTAATAAATCTGCGGTCGCTTGAATTTGTTGAGCACGACCAGCTTGATTTAAATCTAAGAAAACAAAAGTATTTGTATCTGATAAAGATAGCGAACCAATATCAAAATTTGAACCACCAAAGATCGAATCATAAACGTTATACACTAAAACTCTTAACGAAGAGGCATTGTTGAGCGCTAGTAAAACATTGGAAATAGTTTCACCACTTAATGCAGTTCCAGAGGTAAGATCAGCAATCGATACAGACTGTAATTCTGCAATAAATCCAACAATATTTTCTAATTCACCACCCACAAATTCAAATTGGATATCACCATTTAAATCAAGTATCGGATCGCCATTTCCATCTGTAATCATCGATTTAATTCCATACCAATTGGCTCGCGTTGAAACTTGATTACTTATGCCGTAAAAATCTTCGGTGATGATAGTGAAATTATCCGTTGGATCATCATCCCACGTTGATTGATATGGAACAGGATCTTCAAAGTAAGTTGCAAGATCTGCAATTCCCGTAAGTTGATCTAATAAGAAATCGGGAAAAACATAATCGCCGTTGGGTTTGATAAAAATTTGTGAAGCAGCAAGGCCTTGAAGTAGTTCTTCAATCATCGATACATCTGAATTTAAGAAATCAATATTTTCAAGCCCATCAGCAAAATTAGTTAATTGTTTGACTAAGTAGATCAAATTGGAACCTTCTTCAGTCCATGAAACAACATTTCTAAATGACGTCCCTAAATCTGGATCTAATAAACCACCCGTCGAACCAAATAAATTATCGAGAATTCCACCAAAGGCTGCAGCAATAATTTCCGAGCGATCGGCGTATGCAAAGATTTTATACAAAGTAGCCACATTAGGATCATCGATATCTTCACTTCCGCTCGTTAAGTCCTCTAAGGCAGCAAATAAATCCCCGGAAATATCAAGCAAACCAGATTCTAAAGCCGTTTTTAAGAAATTGATGAGGTGAAAATTTTCCCCTTTAAATGAAATAGTGTCAAATTCATCTAATTTATCGTTGCCATTAGTATCGACAAAAGTAGTGGTCCATCCATTTTCTAAACCATTAGGTGATACACGATTGAAACCCGTATCAATATCCGATTCTTCGATACCAATACCTTCAACTAATGAAAAGATGCCTTTAATAATTTGATTAAAATTAGTTGCCTTGTTGTTTGTTCCAGGATTTAAGTTGATGATATCCGAGTAGTAAATGTTATCAAGTAATCCAATCAAATCATAAGCAATCGTAGGAAACTGATTCAATAAATCGGTGCTGGCATCTAAAACATTAAACGCATAACCCATCATATCAACAACAATAATTAACTCCCTAGATAAGCTATCAAAATCAAAATTAAGATCAGCTGTTGTTAAGGAAATTAGACTCAAAAAGTCATCAAAACCAGCTCCAGTTAAGGTGGCTTCAAGGATTCCTGGTACGACCGTCAAAATAATTTGCGAACGATCAAGGGCAGGAATTAAGTCTGCCTTTAAACCACTTCTAAATTCTCCATCCTCTAATAAAGCGAGAATATCAAGCGTTTGACCAGGTTCAGGTTGAATTAAATTAATGAGTGTTTCATTTTCTAAAACTGCTCCTAAAATACTAAAAATACCGGCAAATTCACCTTTATAATCAATGCGAATGTCACCATTTGTACCATCATTAAATTCAGAAATTAATGCATTTAATTCGGTATCGTCAAATTCAGAGCCTGCCACACTTGTTAAAGTGGGCAATAATAAATCTTCTACAATCGTGGGTAAACCATTAACAATTAAATCTGAATCCATTAAAGATCGACGATTAATCGCTTTACCAGTTGTCGGATCATTGTTAATCGGCAAACCATCTTCATCAACTTCACCAAGCAAAACCTCGACAAATAAATCAAAGTGATTACTTAATAAATCAATCAGAGTCGGAGTCGGTTCATCCACTGATTTTCTACCAAGGGGAACTTGGTCATAATTAGATGGCAATACGACATCAAGTAAACCTTCGACGCCTTCATTTAACTCATAGACTAATTCATAAATTAAACTTAATTCAGAACCAAACGAAATCGATTCGTATTCACTCCATTGACTAGGTAAAAAAGTAGATAAGCCAATGCCACCAGTAGGACCTCCAGCATTAATTTCATCAGTAACTAACTTATATAAAACTGCAGGAATGACTTGTGATAAAAATGGAGAGGCATCAATCGTTTCTAAAATTCCAATCACTTCATCTTTAGCTTGTAGCGAGAACATAGTATTGATCAGAGTTAATGTATCCGTGTTTCCTGATAGAACAGGTGTTAAAACACCAGATCGAATCACACCATTAAAAATATCACCAAGATAGTGAAGTTCATCTTCCCAAACCAAATCATCTAGATTAATTAAATCTGGATCTAAAAAGGCAGAAACTTGATCTAAATTTAAACCAATTGTAACTGCAATAGGAAGGATTTTCATTATCAAAACTGATCCTGTTAAGGAATTGATGAGATTGGCGATGACGTCTTCGGTAATTAACAACGATGTATCAATAGTAGCAAAAGTGCTATCAACGGCTCCGCTGCCTATTAGTGTTGCAGCGATGTCAACAAATGAACCTAATTCGTTAGCGAGTGTTAATCGATACTCCTCTAAATCTTGACCGGTTACATAATCCATAAGTGCTGTATCAATACTCAAACCGTCATCTGTAATAGACCATGAGAATAATGTTTGGGCAAATGTTGAATCATTATAGGCGTTGACAAAGGACATGATTTCGTTATAAAGTTCAGCATCTATTTGATCACCATATTCCTCATCAAAATCCTTAAATGACCCTGTAATCGTATTCACCAATGAAGTTAAAGGTGAAAGAAACATTGTTAGGACTAACATCATCTTGAGACCACCAGCTAAACCACCCAAGAGACGCATTTTTACTTTTTTTCTTACATTTCTAGGAATTAAAAAGCGAAAGGGAATGAAATATAGGATTGCGGCAATACTTTCTCCGAGTAAGAAAATAATAATGGATAAAGCAATAAACACTAAATATCTAAGAATGACTAACGTTAAGCCAATAATTAAATCTGCAATCGCTGGGGTAATAAAAAAACCAAAAGCCAATAACGATTGTTCTAAAATTTCATATATGGTTCCATAAGGCGTCGTCACTGAAACGATTATAGGAGCGCCATTTAAATTTAAAGCGATTGAAGAAAATCCAGCGCTTGCCGCTAAATTTGAAATGTCGAAATCCATAGCAAAATCAACAATTTGCCTTGTAAACAATACGGAAGCAAGCACAAGCCCACCAACAAATATAAGCCGGAAACCTTCTCGCCATACCCCTCTTAAAAAGCCGAGAATAAAACCTAACGCCACCATACCGAAAATGCCATATAAGGCATAATCTAAATATTGTGCAACTTGGGTAGGATTAATTCCAAAACTTAAAAATAATATCATGTTAGACCTCCGATGCACTTTCCCCTTTTATTTTATATGATTTTGGTATGCTATCATATGAAAAGATATATAAATAAATAGATGTCACTTAATTCCATAAAAAATGATCTTATAACAAATAAACAATCGTTGATTCTTTTTTTTCTAGGATGGTTAGGATTATGGGTTTTTGCATTGGTTTTTGCAGTTATAATCCCCGTTTTTGTCTCCTTTTTTTTAAATGCAAGCGATGCTGTATTATTTATGGAAAGCCCTTTTTATTTTCAACTTATTAACTTTTTAACATACCTCACTATTTTCATCATCGGTATGATAATGTTGTTTGCTTTTATTCAACGCTCTTTTTTTACAGCATTAAAATCATCAAAGTGGTTATTGGGATTTCCGTTTATGTTTATGATTTTATTAAGTTCATATGCCTTAATCACCTTTTATGATTACCTTGGGATTGTGATAGAAGATAATCAAAATCAAACTGCAATCGTGGCCCTGGTTCAAGATTCACCGATTATTTCAATCGTAACCTTTGGTTTCTTAGGACCAATTGTTGAAGAATGGACTTATCGATTAGGAATCTTTAAGTACCTTAACAATAAAAATAAACTTTTGGCCTATTTATTAACCCTAACGATCTTTGGTTTTATCCATTTTGATTTTACAGCCGCAAACCTTACGAATGAATTATTAAACTTACCTATTTATTTGCTTGCTGGAGCTTGGTTTTGTTTTCTCTATGATCAATTTGGTTTACAAGTTGCTTTGTCAACCCATGTGATGAACAACTTGTTTTCAGTCTTAGCAATTATAATCGAGTCTAATATTGTCAATTCTTCAGGGTTTTCAATATGAATCAAAGTAAAAGTTTTAGTGCTTATCAATTAAAATGGTTAGCCATCATTACCATGACAATTGATCATTTTGGCGTGTTGGTTTTATTACCTTTTACGCAAACCGAATTGATAAGTGTCTTATATTTAATTGCAAGATTAATTGGGCGTCTTGCCTTTCCCTTATTTGCTTTTATGATTGCAGAAGGTATATTTCGTTCTAAAAAACCCACAATTTATATTGCTAGACTTGGTTTGATGGGATTGTTGATTGGTTTAGCAATGTTTATACTGGCAGAGTTTGGCATCCAAACTTTATCCGGTAACATTTTTATCGATTTAACGATGGCTGCATTAGCCATGTATTTATTGAAACAAAAATCCTTTATCTCCCAAGCATTGTCCTTATTACCTATGATTTATGTTTTGTTAACCAGTTTTAACAACCAAATACCAAATTATCTAAGTGCAGATTATGGTTTGTATGGCTTACTGATGATGGTATTGTTTTTCCTTTCTTATCAAAAATTGCCAGACATTTTCTATTCTTTCAATCCATTTAAAGTGAATTCTAATGAAATTACAATCGAACAAAAACGTTATCAATTTGCCAGTGTAATTTTTATCCTAATGCATATGCTTTGGTATATAATTAGCGTTGTTTTGAATGAAGGATTCAATCTTTCAGGTCCTGTTCTTTCTTATATGAATCAATTTGTTGGTGCCCAAACATATGCGGTATTTGCTGCTTACTTTATATATCACTATCGCGGCGTAAAAGGATTGTCACCCAAATGGTTTCAAACATTCACTTACTTATATTATCCTTTACATTTTGTCGTGTTATATTCTATTTATTATCTTATTAGTTTATAAATTCATCTAAGGAGGAAAAAAGATGATTAAAAATATTTCTAACGTCAAGGAATTCAATGAGATTCTTGCAAAAGCAAAAAGTAAGGTGATTGTAGATTTTTACGCTGATTGGTGTGGTCCCTGCAAAATGCAAGCTCCTGTACTTGAAGAATTTTCAAAGAAAAAACCCGATGCGGTTATTCTCAAGGTTAATGTCGATCAAAATGTTGACTTAGCTGAAGCGCATGCAATAATGTCCATTCCGACGATGATGGTATTTGTCAACGGTAAACAAACCTATAAGAAACCTGGTTTTCATGCTTTAAACTTGCTGGAAAACTTGTTGAATAATTAATGCATTTGCCTAAGATTTTCTTAACTGATAATGTATGTTAAGATAATTTCGTCTTCTTGCAGGTGTAGTTCAGTGGTAGAACATTAGCCTTCCAAGCTAATTACGCGGGTTCGATTCCCGTCACCTGCTCCAAAACAAGCTTGAAACTTGTTTTTTTTTACTTAAATAGTTGGTAAAATAAAGGTAATGAACTATGAAATCGTTTTAGCAACGAATAACCATGCTAAAATTCTGGAAATAAAGGCTTTCTTTAAGGACTATACTGTTACTTTTTTGACTTTAGATGATATTAAATTAAAATTAAAACCTAAAGAAACAGGGAGAACTTTTTTAGAAAATGCACTTCTTAAAGCAAAAGCAGTCAGTAATCATGTAAATAAAACGGTAGTGGCTGATGATTCTGGATTGCAAATTGATGCACTCCACGGATTTCCTGGGGTTTACTCTTCGCGATGGTTAGAAGACAAGTCCTATGAAGATAAAAATAGAGAAATTTTAAGATTAATGGAAGTCCATCGAAACAGAAAAGCTCAATTTACAAGCGCATTTGTTATCTTGTATCCTCATAAAGAAATGCGTTTTTTTGTCGGGACTACGATTGGAAAAATTACCCGTGAAATTGACTCATTTCAAAACGGTTTTGGCTATGATCCTATTTTTTTCAGTGACGAACTGATGAAAACATTTTCCCAAGCAACGATTGAGGAAAAAAACAAAGTTTCACACCGAGGTAGAGCTTCTGCGAAGTTACTTCAATGCTTATTGGACAAACATTTGATCACTAAAATTAAAGCCCGATGAAAAACCGTACAACACAGTGGTTTAGAATCGATAATGCTGGAAAACTTTTTCCAATCATCACGGAAACAAGACGATCCTCATATTTTCGAATGAGTGTAATTTTAAATGAATTAGTTGATCCAGTTATTTTACAAATTGCTGCCGAAAAAACCTTAATTCGATTTCCTCACTTTAATACTAAATTACAGAGAGGTTTATTTTGGAATTATTTAGAAAATCAATCTCGACCTTTTAAAGTTCTACCTGAGCCAAACACCTTTGGTTCGAATAGTCGTCCTTTTGATAGTTCAAAACATTTAATTGAGGTTTATTTTCATCGTAATCGTATTTCAATCGAGGTATTTCATGCTATTTCGGATGGCCGTGGAGGTATGGAATTTTTAAAAACGCTGACGTTGTCTTATTTGAGAGAAAAAGGTTATACCGTTGATTCTGAAGGCATCATGTTTGATGCCGATGATCAAGTCACGCATGCAGAACTTGAGGATAGTTTTGCCTCTAAAGTAAGCAAAGGTAAGAGTGCTTGGTTAGCTAGCAATAAAGCTTATCATCTTAAAGGAACTTATTTTGAACATAATGGCCATTACCTTACCCATCTTCATCTTAATACAGAGGCTTGTATCCTAATTGCAAGACAATTGCAAACAACGGTTACTGGTTTATTTGCCACTATTTTAATTTTAGGTTTAATCAAGAAACAAGAAATTGAAAATCCAAGAAAGCGAAAACCTATTATTTTGTCTATTCCTGTTGATATGCGAAAATACCTTCCATCGAAAACGATGAAGAATTTTGTAATGACAATCAACATTGGCAAAGTTTTTTCATCTCAATCAACTTTTGAAGAGGTTCTTCAAGAAGTAAATCTCCAATTAAAAGAAGGACAAAAAATTGAAGTTTTGGCACCACAAATTCGGGCGAATATGAAGGCTGAAAGAATGCTTCTTTTGAGATTTGTTCCATTATTTATCAAGAGATGGATTGTAAAAAGTGTGTTTAATCGTGTGGGTGAACCAGCCTTAAGTTTTACGATGTCAAATTTAGGAAAAATTGAGATGCCTACAACTACCCAGCCATATTTAAACCACTTTGAATTTATGATTTGTTCAACTCCGATTATGCCGATAAACTTAGGAATCGCTTCCTATAAAGATGAACTCGTATTATCCTTTTCTAGAATTATTGATGATCGCACTTTTATCGAGTATTTTGTTCAATATCTCGTAAACCAACTCAAACTTAAAGTAACAGTATCAGGCAATCGGTGGGAGGAAAGTGAATAATGTCAACTTGTAAACGTTGCCGTGTTGAGGTTGACGATAGTTTATCGCATTGCCCAATTTGTGGAAGTTTTCTTCGTAAAGTCGAAGCTAAAGACCAAGAAAAGTTATATCCCTCACCCAATTACGCATACATTGAAAAACAATCCGCCACTCAGCTTCACGCTTTTTTTGCTTTTCCTCTTCTATTGGCATTATTAATGACTTTATTTATTGATTTAGCCCTCATCGCCAACGAACTTGGCACAACATTTATGATGACTTTTATTGTTTTCTACGTTTGGGTTTTGATCTATAAGACCATTTACAATCGACAAGGTATAGGTTATATCATATTATGGCAACTTTTTAGTTTAAGTATTGGCACAATTATGATTGCATTAGTGGCAACAAAAACCTTGAATACATGGCCTTTACAGTATGTTGTGCCAATACTAATTTCATTGAGTAATATCTTGTTCTTCATCATTACAACCGTAAAGCGAAAAACCGATGTAATCCTTTTTCAAATGTTCATCACAAGCTTACTCGGTTTTTTTCAATTTTCGCTTGTTTATTGGTTGATTGATTTTGATGTCATGATCCCCTCATTGATTGCTGGAATAACTTCCATGATTACCTTGACTTCTTTAGTAACCTATCTTCGAAAGAAATTTATTGATTATCTTCAACGTTGGCTTCACATATAAAAAAACCATTGCCCAGGCAATGGCTTTATAATGTCAGCAATTTATCGTTTAAGGCTTAGCTTTTAGCGAATCAAGACCGCGATAAAGGCTCTTATTTCCTAATTGGTCTTCGATTCTAAGAAGCTGATTATATTTGGCAACACGATCAGTGCGTGACATTGAACCGGTTTTAATTTGCCCGGCGTTGGTTGCAACCGCTAAATCGGCAATTGTGGTATCTTCTGATTCACCTGAGCGATGAGAAATGATGGCAGTATATCCATTTGCCGCAGCAAGTTTCATTGCTTCAAGAGTTTCACTTAAGGTACCAATTTGATTAACTTTAATTAATATAGAGTTGGCAATCTTTCGGTTAATCCCCTCTTGAAGAATTTTAGGATTGGTAACGAATAAATCATCGCCTACAAGTTGCACTTTTTTGCCTAATTTTGCTGTTAGTGCTTTCCATCCATCCCAATCTTTTTCTGAAAGGCCATCTTCAATCGAGACGATAGGATATTTATTAATGAGAGTTTCATACCAGGCAATCATTTCTGCCGTCGTTTTTTTACCTTCACCACTCTTCTTTAATTCGTAGACTTTGCTTTCTTCGTTATAAAATTCAGAAGCTGCTACGTCCATGGCAAGGAAGATATCTTTTCCAGCAATATAACCCGCAGCTTTGATTGCTTCCATAATGACATCCAAAGCTTCTTGGTTACTTTTTAAATTAGGTGCAAAACCACCTTCGTCTCCTACGGCAGTGATGTGCTTTTTAGCTTTTAAAACTTTTTTAAGAGAGTGAAAGACTTCGGCACCCCAACGGACTGCTTCTTTTAAGGAAGGAGCACCCAATGGCATGATCATAAATTCTTGAAAATCAACCGAACTATCCGCATGCGCCCCACCATTAATGACATTCATCATGGGCGCAGGTAAAACTTTCGCTTCAGTTCCAAATAATGTTGCAAGGTATTGATATAGTGGTAGATGTAGTTCTTCAGATGCAGCTCTAGCAACTGCTAAGGAAACGGCAAGGATAGCATTGGCACCCAGATTGGTCTTGAAATCGGTACCATCCATGGCGAGCATGACTTTATCAATTTCGGATTGATGGGTCACTTCTAAACCCACCACTTTATTCGCGATGAGTTTGTTAACATTATTCACGGCTTGACTAACCCCTTTGCCCATATATCTTTTGGGGTCTTGATCTCGTAATTCCATCGCTTCCCGTTCCCCGGTAGAGGCACCAGAAGGCACAATAGCGCGACCAAAAGAACCCTTATCGGTTAAAATTTCCACTTCAACTGTTGGATTTCCTCTAGAATCAATCACTTCACGAGCATATACTGACTTAATTTTAGACATTTTGAAAGTCCTCCTGTCCTAAACATAGGTATTATAAGAGATTTAAAAGCAAAAGTGGTGAAAGTTTACTGAACTTTAATTTTTTTTGATTTTCTAGTTAAAAAATAATGATATATTGAAAAAATTATGATTAAAATTGCTAAAACAATCAACAAGGAAGGCCATCCTTGAGTGACAACGCCAACGAAAAGTAAGAGGGGAAAACCTAAAGGAATTGCCATCGAGGAACCGTAAACAATATCATTAGCGGCTGGGGTTTCAAAATAGGGGTCTTTTTCTCTTAATAAGGCAATACCGGTTGAAGCTGTACCGGTCATCGTCCCATAAAAGACAAGCCAAGCTTCGTGGGTATAATTCGGATATACGATTTTGGTAAGATAGCCCAAGTAATAATAGGTGATAAAACCTCCACCAATAACCAGTACTAGCAAACTCACTAGAAAACCAAGATCTCCAACTAAGGTCAGATCAATTGCCATTATGGAGGCAATCATCATCACGTCAAAAGCAAAACCTGCTATTCTGTTCAAAAGAAAGTCATTTGTATAGATGCGTTTCATCCATTTGGCCTTTAAAAGAGTCCTCGTCATGGTTTTGTAGAACAGTGCGACGAATACCACAATAATAAAATTAAATCCATACAGTAATGGTATTAAGTTATTGATTAAAAAGACAATACCGCTATTCAAAATCAGTTGTTCTGTTGTATAGATAAATAACCAAGAAACACCATAAACAAGAAATATAATCGCAATTTGAATGCTCAATTTATCAACGGCGTCTACAAGAGGAATTTGTCCATTTCCCTCTAAAACCGTTGATTCTTCATTACTTTCTATGGAAGTATCCTGTATAGTTTTAAGAATGCCTAGTCGTTTGAGTTTTCTTAAGTAAATCACGCCACCTATGGAAGCAGCTAAAAATCCAATGGAGGCAATGGATAATCCAAAATCTCTTCCAAATGTAAAACCTACCCCTTGAAAAACGGCCCCAACATTTAACGCTTGACCAGGGCCTTGCCCGTAACCCATTGGTAACAAGAAACCGACGTATGCAGGAATATTCAAGAAAATGAAACTCAGTAAGATCGTTACAAATAAGCCAAATATGCCTTGTATTAGATAAGAATTGACAATCACCATCCCGCTTTTGACGGCGAGAGGTTTATTGCGAACCCGGCCTTCGTTAAGACGATCGATACCTTTTAATGTTAAGGCTCCAAAACCAACTGCAATCGCGTGATAAGTAAAAGCACTTAACGTATTTGCGTCAAATAAACTAGTTGAATCAATTTCTAAGTTAAGGATTGAAATATCACTACCATTAAATAAATATTTAATGATAAGACCCAAAAATCCTCCAATAACAGCGACTGGTAATAATGAGGCCTTTAACCATTTAAATCTTCGTCTTAAGACATTTGCCAGTAATAAAATAGTCATAATTAATGCGAATTGAATTAGACTACTCCAATAAAAATTAAAGTCCCAAAAAGGTAACGGCTGAACGTTTGCTAAAACCATCATGGATTCCCCCTTTTAATGATTCTTTATACCACTTGATAACATTGAGTAAGCCATAGTGTGAGCACTCTCTAGGAAAACGAATTAATAACATAGGACCTTCTAAAGGATAAATTAGCAATTTGGTGCGAACTTGAATGGCTTCGGCATAAATTTGATCATAAGTATAAGTTAATTCATGATCAAATAAGAGTAATTTTACACCATTTCGGTTAATTGTAATGTTGGTTTTTTTAAACTTACTTCTTCTACGATCATTGCTTTGCCAAAAAGAAACTTCACATGGGTAGGAGACTTGAAAAACTTGATTCATTTTTAGCATTTGATGGTGAAATCTTTCGAGATTAGCATGATCGTGTTGAATTAGATTTTTGGTATCTTGATGGATTGTTAGCAACCCTTTTTCATCATAGGTAGCATCTAAATCACATTGATGACACTTGAAACTATCACCGAGACTGTAAGTTGAAAAAAGTTGATGACAACTAGGGCAAGTAAAAATCAGTTTGTGTAGACCTTCAGCCATTTTCTTTCCTCGATAAAGTCCTAACGGTTTTTCATAAGCAGTAATATTTAACTTTTCTTTTACGAATTGTTCAATCTTTTCAGGATTCATCGAATGATAATCTCTTGGGTATAAAGTGGTAATTTCACTCATTTTAGAGGGGCCGAATTTTCGATGATAAGACCATCTAGGAGCTGATAAATACAATCCTTCAATTTTAATAAATTTAACCGGGATTGCTAAAAATTTAATTAATCGACCCATGCCCTCGGGGATGGCAGAGGGTCCACCATTCATCGAGGCATTCCCCTCTGGAAAGATACAAATGTTACCACCTTCATTTATCACAGACTTCATGCGTTTAACCAAAGCAAGGTCTGATACAGATTTGCTTTTCGGAATAGGATTAAAGAATGTCCTTAAAAACCAACTTCCTATTCCAGAATTAAGCAGTTGGTCACTGGCAACAAAATATAATGGCGCATCAAATATCATATCGATAAAGATGATGTCAAATTCTGCAGTATGATTGGCAAGAATTAAATATGGCCCAGTCTTTTTAATCGAAATCGTTTTTGCATTAAATCGATAATAAAGTCGAAAGAAAGGACCTAATAAAAATCGAAAAATTTTTAAAAAAAAACCATGGTGCCATGAGGTATATCTTTTTGCTGACATCTAAACAATATCTTTCACAAACGCACTTCTTGTTTTATGATGGCGATGTTCAAAATTTTTCCATAAAGATTGGACATGTTGGTTGTTTTCTAGTTCTGGTCCTGTTTCAGCGATTTGAATACCATTTTTTACTGCGTTTTTGATTGCTTCGGTAAACACAAGCGCTAGTACTCCTGAATTCTTTAAAGAAGGTTCGACTGCCACCAAAAGCATATCGAGAACCTTACTGCGTTTTAACTGGGAAAAAAAATCGATAAATCCAAAAGGAAATAAATGACCTTTTGAACGCTTTAGGGCATCTACAGGAGAAGGAATCATTAATCCAAATGCAACAACCTTCTCTTGAGCATCACACACTAATTGTATGTAATCTAAATTTACAAGTGGAATGTATTGTTTCGCCAACATATCCATCAAATCTTCTTTAACTGGAACATATCCATATAAATGATCATAAGTTTTATTCATTAATTGGAAAATTTGCTTAATATAAGGCGCCAATATGGCATAGCGCTTAGATTTAACTTTAACCAAATGTAATTGATTACGTTCAAGAACCCGTTGAGATATTTTTTCTAATATGGGTGGGACTTCTTTGGGGACTTTGATTTGGTATTCATTCCAAGTGGCATCAACCTTAAATCCATAACGTTCAAAATGTTTGACATAATAAGCCGCTGTATAAAAAGTGACAAACATGTTTTTTTCTTCAAAACCAAAGGTAAGTAATCCTTCTTTATCTTGATCGGAATATCCTAGAGGTCCTGCTAATTGGGTCATACCTAATGATTTCCCATAATCATTAACAGCCTGCATTAATGCATCAAAAACTTCAACATCATCGATAAAATCGATGCGATTAAACCGAACTCTTTTTTCTTGATATTTTTCGTTAGAATATCGATTAATAATCGCAGCAACTCTTCCAACAATTGCACCGTCTTTTAAAGCTAAAAATAGACGAAAATCACAATATTCACTGGCAGGATTAAATTTTGGATCTAAATTCTTCATTTCATCCTCAAATATATAGGGAGTGAAATAAGGGTTATTTCGATATAGATTCGTCGGAAAATCAATAAATGCCTTCAAGTCTTTTTGGGTTGAAACAACCTTAATGGATATCATTTAAAAACTCCGTTAATATCATCTTAATACTTTATGGGCAATTCGTAAAATAAAAAAGACTCACAGCTATCTATGAGTCATGGCGGAGTAGGAGGGATTTGAACCCTCGCACCAGGTTTCCCCGATCTAACGGTTTAGCAAACCGTCCCCTTCAGCCTCTTGGGTACTACTCCAACGCTACCCATAGTAGCATAGT
>JACCDP010805863.1_pt1 | contig 27631 bp, 23 predicted proteins | sample 7445841 | NCBI WGS metagenome assembly JACCDP01 (sample SAMN15323441, study PRJNA562643) | freshwater metagenome | isolation source: river surface water | place: USA:Blue River Watershed | collected 2017-08-17 | reverse complement strand
GATCACCTTGAATCAGATAGGCGACCCCAGCGGCAAAGGCGAAGGCGAAGATGCCGTAGCTCAACACCGCGAGGCCAACATGAATAGTGAGCAACAACGGATGTTGTAGCGCAGGGACGAGTTGCACCACCTCATTCGGAAGTGTTGTGGCATAGGCGAGGAGTCCGAGTGCAACGCCAATGGCGATTGCGCCGAGTGCGCGGAGTCGACCGCCGCGATCGAAGTAGATCGTTGCTGCGCAGATGCCAAACGCGAAGGAGATACTGAACTCGTAGAGATTCCCCCACGGACCGCGTCCAACAACGAGTGCACGTGCGATGAGCGAGAGCCCGAGTGCGGCGGTGCCGACATACGTCAGCGCTGCAGCAACATCACCAACACCGCTGCGTCGCTCGGCATCAGCAACGCTACCGCCAGCGATCGCCTCGCCGAGCGGGCCACTGATGTTGACGCCAGCGATCGCCGCTGCGCCAGATGCTCCTGCTGTCGGGGCACGGAGCGCGCGATCATTTGATGCAAGCAAGACGAGGTGCGTAATTAGTAGAGCGAAGGCGGTGGCGAGTGCGATGCCACCAACAACGACGAGGTAGAAGGAGAGCGACGCCACCTTATGCCCGCGCTGCGCCGCCGGGTGGCGGACCGGCGGGTCGTGCAAGTTGGACGCGACCGCGGAGACGGATCTCCATGCCGCAGGCGGTGCAGCTGCTCAGCTCGGCGAGTCGTACCGCACCGCAGCCTGGGCAGCCCATCTGGAGTGGTTCGCCGCTCAGTGAGCGGAGCGCCCCGATCGGGTAGATCTGCGCACTGCGAGCGTCATACGGTCGTCCAGCTGGGTAGATCGGCAGTCCTGCCGCGTCCCGCTCGGCCGCCTGTGGCGCCGCGTCGACTGGGCGAAGGTTGGCTCGCGGCTTGGTGAGCGCCATCAGGCTCCAGGCCGCACCGGTGCTGAAGAACCAGAGGGCGACGATCGGCACGATGAAGAGGGGGAGGAGGCCGATCAGCGCCCCCCAGTCTGGGGTGACGATGAGCGCGATGAACCCCATTAGTGCGTCGATCAGTTCGGCGATGCGGCTGCCGATCTCACTCATACGAGCACCGTAGTAGTAAGGGTCATGGATGAATCTTAGCGTCCGCGTGGTGGGCGCGCAGAGGGGCCGCGCTTCTTCGTGGCACCCCGTCCCGGCTGCCAGCGTCGCTCCTCGGGCCCCTGATCTTTTTCAAGGTTTGCTGGTGGCTTTGGTGCGACGCGGCCAAAGCCACCAGTTGCGCGCGTCGTTGTCGGTGCCAGCGTGTTCGCAGCGATGCGGTCGCGGAAGTAGCGCGCGGTGATGGTGGAGGTGCCGAGTCGGCGCGCGCGATCGCGCAGCTCGCGATCGTCGGTGACGATCACGATGCGGTCGGCGCGACTCGGATCTGGTCGCCCTACCGCCTCAATGATGCGGTCATCAGCGGAGCGACCGCCGCCGTCGCGGAAGACTTCGAGCTTGGCGGTGGCGGGGAGGGAGCGGTGGATCGCCGCCTCATAGGCACGCAGGCGGACCTCGTCCCATCCGCCGACAAGGTTGTTCCCGTCAACTAAGACGCGCTCGGCTCGCCCCAGCAACTTCCACTCCTGATCTACCATCGCACCATGCTCCTTTGCGTTGACCTTGACGGGGTTGTCTACCGCGGCAGTGAGCCGGTCCCTGGCGTCGGCCCGCTCCTCACCGAGCGTGTTGCTGGTGGCGACCGCGTGATCTATGTCACCAACAACAGCTTCCTTCGCCGTGTTGAGTATCGCTCACGGATCGAGGCGTGTGGCGCTCCGCTCTCAACGCACGGCATCATCACCGCCGCCTCAGCCGTGGCGCAGCGTTTTGTTGATGAGGGGTATCACCACATCTTGGTCTACGGGGCGGAGGGCCTCGTGGCCGAGTTACGTGAGGCTGGGCTTGACGCCTGCCGCACCGCCGAGTTTGATGGACCAGAGTCGCTCGCCACCTGGGGAGTTGATGCGGTGACGGTGGGCCTCGATCGCGAGTCCGATTGGCACGACCTTGCCGTCGCCACCGACGCCGTGCGTGCTGGTGCCCCGCTGATCGTTCCGAACCGCGACGCGAACTATCCAGATCCCGGTCGTCTCGTGCCGGGCACGGGCGCAGCCGTGGCGGCACTCGAGGCGGCGACCGGTGTGCGCGCGACGGCGATCGGCAAGCCGGCGCCCGATCTGTTGCTGCAGGCGGCGGCGCTTGACGGGAGCGACATTCACGACGCGATCATGATCGGCGACTCTCCCGCGACCGACATCGCTGCGGCAAACGCGGCGGGGTGTCGATCGATTCTCTTAATGACGGGTGTTGGCGCGGGCGTTGGCGCCGTACAGATCAACGACCTACCAGCGGCGCAGCGGCCGACCTGGGTCGCGCGCGACGCGGCGGAGATGGCGAGCATCCTTGCTGCAGTTACTGCGAACGGTGCTGCACGTGGCTAACAGCTTTCTTGACCTCTGGCGCGCAGCGGGTAAGGAGCGCCACGCAGGGAAGACGGGGTCGCTCCCAGCTCCCCTCGATCGCCTGAACGGCGAGACACTTGCGGCACGCGACGGGGCGCACCCACTGGCATTCCTGACCGGGGCTGAGCTCCTGACGCCCTGCACCGACGCGCTCTCAGGCTCCATTGAGGTGACGCCAGGGAGCGTCGTTGGCGGTGAGATTCACGCCCGTCTTCGTGTTCGCGCGACCAAAGAGATCAAGGCGCGGGGAACGCGTGTCTCTGTAAAGGGACACCTGGTGCGCGAGGTCACGCAATCGCTGACGGAGAAGGTCGGCGATCAGGAACACACCACGACCTGGATCGAGGTGCTCGCCACCGAGATCGCTAACGTGCCGCTGACGGAGATCGCCGTGCCGGCGACGCTGGCTCTAAACGACGAGATCGATCTCAAGATCCTTGCGCCCGCTCCAAAGCTTGGAGCACCCTCTATGCATCTTGGTGTCTACATGGTGGTGTGGACGCTACAGGTGGAGTGGGATATCGCCGCAGGTGGTGACGAGCGCGTGGCGGCCGTGATCAACGTTGCGCAGAATCCAGACCTCTTGCGATCGGGCGTGATCTCGCTCGGCCCATCGGCGATGATGGGCGCATGGTCTGAAGGTGAAGTCTCTATGGATGTTGAACCGGCACCACCTATCGCTCCGGGTAGCGCCTTGCAGGTCAACGTTCGTTGGCCGAGTGCATCCGGTGGCCGCGGTGCACGTGTTGAGCTCTATGCCGACCTGAAGATGGCGCCGCCAGTGCGCATCGCCGCAGCAGAGTTGCAGACGAGTGACCTAGCGAAGGGGAGTCTCGTTACTTTTCAGATTCCAAGCGATGCGCCCCCTGTGTTTGACAGTGAACAACTTTCGCTGCGCTATCGCATTCGAGTGCTCATTGATCGTCCACTACGCAGTGATCTTGCTGCGGAGCGCAGCGTGGTGATCGGCTAGACGTCGTTTTCGGCGACTTATGCGACGCTGTGCAGCGCTGTTGCGGCGATACTCGTACCAAACCCAATAATCAGCACCTGGCCAACGATGCGCGTCGCAGCGACCGCGCGCTCTGGAAGAATGCGACCTGCAGCGGCACCGATCGCCCCTAACAAGAGCTGCCACGAGAGGCTTGCCCCAGCGGCACCCGCCGTGAATGCAGCGGCCTGGAGCGGATCACTCCCGAGACCTGGAAGTCCAACGGCGAGCGCCAGGAAGTAGAGCACCGTTGCAGGATTCAGCGCGGTGAGGACGATGAAGCGCAGATAAAGTTGCCACGCTGAGCCGCGCACGCGCGGATCGTTGAGATCCGCAGCTGGAACGCCGCGGTGACTCCAGAGTGCAGCGAGCCCGCGCACGCCGATCGCGATCAACACGCCACCAGAGAGCACCTGCAGCGGGACTAAGACCAGGGTGAGCGCCTGGCTCAGCAGGCCACCGATCAACAGCGCACTCGCGCAGTAGAAGAGGTCAACGGTGGCCGCCCCCGCCCCTGCGGCGAGCCCGCGGCGGAGTCCCCCCGCCATGCCGGTCTCAATGATCAGCACGGCGATCACACCCACGGGGACGGCGATCGCATAGCCTGCGAAGATACCCGCGAGCAGTGCGCCACTCATCGGCGCATCATAGAGGGGTCGAGCCGTAGTAGAGAGGGGTAACCAGTGGCACGAGTCTTCGTTACTGGTGGATCAGGGTTCGTTGGGAGCCATGTTGTCCCCGCGCTGATTGAGGCGGGGCATAGCGTGGTGGCACTCGTGCGCACTGCGAGCGCTGCGACCGCGCTGCGCCAGCGCGTTGGCGTGAGCGAGGCGGGACTTACCACGCGCATTGGCGACGTGACTGATCCGGCAACGCTCGCCTCGGGACTCGAAGGGTGCCAGGCGGTCGTTCACCTTGTTGCGTTAGCGCGCGACTGGAACAACGGGAAGGATCTTGAGCGCGTCAACACGGGCGGCACCGTCAATCTTGTCGCCGCCGCAACGGCAGCTGGCGTCACACGATTCATTCAACTCGGTGCACTCGGAGTAGAGGAGCGCGCCGATCTGCACTACGCCAACTCCAAGGCGCGCGCAGAACGCGCAGTCCGCGAGTCGTCACTCGACTGGACGATCTTGAAGCCGAGCCTTATCTGGGGAGAGCGTGACGGCTTCTTCAATATCGTTGCGGCACTCGTCAAGATCCCAGCACCCGTGGTCCCTGTCCCAGGGAACGGGAAGAGCCGCTTCCAGCCGGTTTGGATCGGCGATGTTGCCCGCGCCATCGTGCAGGTGCTCGGTGACCCATCAACGGTGCGCCGCTCGTATGAGCTCGGCGGCCCGCGCTACTGGACCTATACGGAGATCACGCAGGAGGTGGCGCGCGCCCTTGGGAAGCGTCGCGCCGTGGTGCCAATGCCAGTCCCGCTCATCTCACTCGTTGCTGGCGCTTCGGAGCTGATTCGCCTCCCGTTCCCCGTCGCAACAGATCAGTTGCGACAGTTGGCGCTGGATAACATTGGGGCAACCGATGCGGTAGAGCGCGAGTTCGGCTTCACCCCGCGCGACATGGGGGGTCGTCTCGGCTATCTGCGTCGCAAGGTTTCCGCGCAGTAGCGCGGAGGAGTAGCGCGAAGAGGGAGGGTCTAGTGCGTATTCAGGTCAGTGCCGGCGGTCTTGGCGGCGCCACCGCGAAGAGCGGCCTTCTCGCCATCCCACTCATCAACGGGAAGGGAAGCTCGGAGAAGGGAACATCAGCGCACCTGACTGAGGTTGATCGCCGCAGCGGCGGTCAGCTCACCGCACTGCGCGCCGTTGGCGACGCCCCATCAAAGCGCTTCTCCTTCTCAACGGCACCAGCCGGCAGCCTCCCCGCTGAGCAGCTCCTCTTCGCCGGACTCGGTAGCGCCGAGACGCTCGACCGCCAGGCGATCCTGCGTTGGGCCGCGGCGGTGACGCGCAAGCTTGCTGGGCGCAACGTGCGCCGCCTCGCTATTGATGCAACACCCATCGTTGCGGCGCTAAAGGCTGATGCGCCGGCGCTTTACGCCAACGGCGGTGCATCATTCGGCGCAGGAATTGATGCGCGCAGCAAGGAGCGGCTCGACGCTGGCGTGCTCGCCGTTGAGCTGATCGTTCGCGGCGTGATTGAAGGTTCATTCCATGAAGGGCTCGACGGCAAGAGTCACGTGGAGGCGTTCCCTGCGCCACTCGAACTTCTTGAAATTCTTCTCCCATCGAGCTGTGATCTGAGTGCCGCAAAGGCTGCGGTCCGTCGTTCAGAGATCATCGCGGACGGCACCGTGCGCACCAAGCGCTGGTCGAATCGTCCGGCGAACGAGATGCCGCCGCTCGGCATTGCGGAAGAGGCGCGCGATCGTGCCCGCGCCGTTGGGCTTCGCGCGCGCATCATCGGCGTTAAGGAGTTGGAGCGCATGGGGGCGGGGATGCTTCTCGCTGTCGGTCGCGGATCAGATAATCCGCCGTGCATGGTGGTCCTCTCTGGCGGCGCACCGCGGAGCAAGGATCCGCTCGGTCGCCGACTCGCGATGGTGGGGAAGGGCGTCTGTTTTGACACAGGCGGCATCTCCATCAAGCCTGCCGACGGCATGGAAGAGATGAAGATGGATAAGAACGGCGCAATTGCGGTGATTGAGGCGGCCGCCACGGTGGCGCAGCTTGATCCTGGTCGCGTCATTCACGCCGTTGCGGCCTGCGTTGAGAATATGCCGTCGGGCCACGCAACGCGACCAGGCGACGTGGTGACGGCGCTTAACGGGAAGCGCGTGGAGATCACGAACACTGACGCAGAGGGGCGACTGATCCTCGGTGACGCACTGCACTTCGCCGAACGCGACCTTGGCGCAACGCACCTCATTGATGTTGCAACGCTGACCGGCATCGTTAACTCAACATTCGGTGGTGAGGTGGCGGGTAGTTGTGGCACGAATCCAGACTTCCTCGCCGAGACGCACCTTGCGGCACGCCGGGCAGGAGAGGTCTACTGGCCGTACCCACTCGCCGACGCCTACATGAAGAACATGGACAGCTGGGCGGGTGACTTCCAGAACTCGGGGACACGCGAGGCGATGCTGATCCGCAGCGGCCTCTTCCTGCGCGAGTTCACCACAGTCCCGTGGGTGCACCTTGATATTGCAGGGACCGCCTATCGACGCGCCAACGCACCGTGGGCCGGTCGTGGCTCAACTGGGGCGGCACACTCCACGCTCGTGGAGCTCGCCATGGGTGGTGGCGTCCGTCGCTGAGGCTGATACGCTGCCTATCAGAGGATAGGAGGCAGCGATGGTAGCCCGCACTGCTCCGAACCGAATACTGTCGACGTGGCGCGCGCGCCTTGCTGCGCTGCTCGTTGCCCCACTCTTAGTTGTTGGACTCGGTTTCAGCCAGGTCGCCCCTGTTCGGGCAGACCAGCTTGATGACGCGCTTGCACGCCAGAAGGAGCTTGCAGCGCAGCTCGCTGCGCAGCAGGCGGCGCTCAACGCGCTGATTAGCCAGCAAAAGGATCTTGCGGCGCAACTGAAGGCCACCACCGCAGCACTCGCAAAGAACACCGCATCACTCGCCAACATCACCACCGAGGTTGCACGCCTCAGCGTTGTTGTTGACAAGGCGAAGGCCGAACTCGTAACGCTCGAGGCGGCGGTTGAGCGTCTTGATGCGGAGATCTCGCGACTCGTTCGACAACAGGAGGAGAAGGCGCGCGACCTCGCGGCGCGACAGGCGATCCTCGCCGCGCGGATCCGGGAGGCGTATATTGCCGACCAGACACCGCCACTCTGGACCCTCCTCTCAAGCCAGAGCTTTACCGACCTTCTGATTGACCTTGCCGGCTTCTCTGCGCTCGGGAAGGCTGACGTTTCTCTCGCCGAAGGGATCAGTCGCGACGCGGCGCGCCTCGCCACAATTGAGGAGCAGGTGCGTCAGAACCGTACTGAAACGGAAAAGTTCCGTCGCGCTGCTGCACAGCAGAAGGCGGCACTTGATACGCAGGTAAAGCTGCTCGAGGCGGCAAAGGTGCAACTTGCACAGGCGATCGCTGCACAGCAGAAGGCGATCAGCGCGCAGAAGGCGGCAATGGACCGTGTGCTGAATGACAAGGCGAAGCTCGCCGCCGCCGTTGCTGCGCTCAAGGCCGAAGAGGCGCAGGTGAGATCCATTGTTGATCGTCTCTTAAAGGAGCAGTTTGGATCATCGCTGCCGACCCTTTATCAGGGTGGTTGGACCTGGCCGATTGCACGTACTGCAGCGGGATTCGTTAAGCCGGGGAATGGATACCGTCCGTATATTTCCCAGAAGTTTGGCTGCGTCAGCTGGAAGATCTATCCACGCAACACAAGTTGCCCAAGCAGCATGCCATATTTTCATAACGGTGTGGACATCTCGGCGCCAGCAGGGACGCCAATTTATGCCGCGGCAACGGGGAAGGTGATGATCGCCGGTACCTGTTCGTACTGCGCCGTTTGGAGAGGGATGCGCCCACTCGCCTGGGTCTGGATTGCGCATAGCAAGTCAATGGTGAGCATCTACGGACACATTGGTGATGGCTCGCGATCGAGCGAACCACGATGGCGGGTGAAGGCGGGTGACTACGTCTCTGCTGGGCAGCTGATCGCCTTTGTTGGATCAACCGGTAATGTCACCGGTGCGCACCTGCATCTTTCGCTCCTCTCTGGTGGAAAATATGTCTGTATCCAGAAGTACCTCCCCGCCGGATCCTGCCCGGCGAATTAACGCGCTGCGTCACTGCGAAATGCTGACCCCGTCGGAAATCCCCACGCTCCTCGCCCCGCTCGGTGTCACCACCTCTGCGCCGCACCAGCGAGATGATGCAACCGTCTGGGATCTAGAGCTCGACGGAGCGAAGCGGCGCGGCCTTCGCGTCAGCCTCATCTACGACGCCCGAAAAGGGGGGGCGCTGTTGATCTGGGCGCACCTTGCCCCACCACTCGGTGACGGCCTGCGCAAGGCGTATCGGCAGCTGCTTGAGTGGAGCGATCGATTCACCTACGCAAAGTTCTCGATTGCCACCGACGGACGACCGACGTTGAGCGTTGAACTTCGCGCTGAGGAGGCGACGGGCGCCCAGCTCGTTGAGGGGCTCGCGCGCGTGGTCTTAATCGCCGATGCAATCGTTGCCGAGACCGCTGAGTGGATCTGGATCGGCGGAAAGATCCCGCCCGACCCTGGTACCGAGCGCCGCAACGGCGCACTTCTCGCAGCCGCTGGCGATCTAGCCGCGCGACTCGAGGGGTAGCGCACCCCGCCTTAGGCGGGCGGAGGGCGACGGCTACACTTGCCGCATGCCTGAACTCGATCGCCCCACGCGACCCGTCCCAGGGCCACTCCCAGCAACGCTGAGTGGCGCAAACGCCGACGTCTACTTCCTCCGGACGCAGGCGGTCCTGAAGCACGACGGCCTCAACCCGATCGTGACGATGGAGGTCTTCTGTCGTAAGGAGGGGGCCACCCTCTGCGGGATCGATGAGGCAAAGGCGCTCCTCGCCGTGGCGCTGAAGGACGATGCAGCGGCAGGCCGCGCGACGGTCTGGGGGCTGCGCGATGGCGATACGATCGCGGCAAAAGAGATCGTTCTCCGCATCCGCGCGCCGTATCTCAGCTTCGCTCACTTAGAGACCGCCTACCTTGGCGCCATGGCGCACGGCACCGGCTGGGCAACCGCCGCGCGCGCCATCGTTGATGCGGCGACGCCAACACGGGTGATCGCCTTCGGCGCGCGACACGTGCATCCAAACGTTGCGGATCGGCTTGATCACGCGGCACTGATTGGCGGCGCCCTCGGCGCATCAACCTCCGCGGCGAGTGCGCGACACCAGATCGCTCCCGTCGGAACCATGCCGCACTCGCTCGTCCTGATCTACGGCGATACGGTGGAGGCCGCACTCGCCTTCGATCGCACCATGGACCCAGAGGTGCCGCGCATCGTCTTGATTGACACCTTCCGTGATGAGGCGGAAGAGGCGACGCGCGTTGCAGCGGCGCTTGGTGACCGACTCGGTGGCGTGCGACTTGATCGCGCCAGCGAACTGGGCGGCGTCACACCAGAACTTGTCGCCGAAGTGCGCGCCGCACTGGATGCCGCTAGTGCACCGCAGGCGAAGATCGTCATCTCTGGCGGGCTCACCGTGGAGCGCATCGCGCAGTTTAAGGCGGCGAAATCGCCGGTAGATACCTACGCGGTAGGGAGCGCGATCTCTGGGACTCGCCCGATCGACTTCACCGCGGATATTCATGAGATTGACGGGACGCCGATCGGAAAGCGCGGCCGCAGCGGCGGCCTCACCGATGCGCCGCGCCTGCGTGAGGTAGACCTGGCCGCCTGGCGTGATGCGGCGCTGAAGGGGTAGGGCATAATCAGGTCATGTCACCACTGCCGCTAACGATCAGCACGCCGCCGCCTGATGCACGTGACCTCCTGACGCACAAGGAGGCGATCGCGCGCGCAGCCGCAGTTAGCAACGTCTCGTATGCGCTGCAGCTTGACTTCAGCGCCGGATCAGATCGATTCAACGGGCGCATCGCGATTCGCTTCAGCCTTGCCGCAGCGGCGAGTGGTCCGATCTTCCTCTGCTTCCGCGGGGAGACAATTCAGGCTATGCGCCTCAACGGCGCCGCAGTAGCAAACCCGCAGTGGAACGGCTTTCGACTCACCCTTGATCGGGCGCAGCTCAAGCCAGGCGCCGAGAATCTACTGGAGGTTGAATACGAGAACCTCTTTGATACGGGTGGTGATGGTCTCTTCCGCTTCGTCGATCCAGAAGATGGTGCCGAGTACATCTACTCCAACTTTGAGCCGTACGAGGCACACCGTATGGCGCCGCTCTTCAATCAACCGGATATCAAGGCGCGACTAACGCTTGAGGTGCTCGCCCCCGCCGAGTGGGCGGTTATGGCGAACGGTGCGGAGCGCGCAGTTGGATCTATTGATGCGAATGGACGTTCGCTGCGCAGCTTCGCTGAGACTCCGCCGCTCTCCACCTACCTCTTCGCCGTGACGGCGGGGGCCTTTGTTGGTGAGCGACGCGAGGTTCGCATTCCTGGCCGCGCCGAGCCGATCCCCGTCGGCCTCTGGTCGCGCCGCTCCCTTGCGAAGTACCTAGAACACGATCGATTCCAAGAGATGACACAGCAGGCCTTTATCTATTTCGGCGAACTCTTCGGCCGTGAGTATCCGTTCGACAAGATGGATCACGTCTTCTGTCCAGAGTTCAATGTTGGCGCCATGGAGAACGTGGGGCTCATCACCTACACCGAGCGCTACATCTTCCGCAGCACGCCAACGCCGAGCGACATCACTGGCCTTGCGGAGGTGGTCTTCCACGAGATCGCCCACATGTGGTTCGGCAACCTTGTGACGATGCGCTGGTGGGATGACCTCTGGCTCAATGAGTCGTTCGCCACCTATGTCTCCTATCTCTGCTTGACTGAGGGGGCACAGTATCCGAACGCCTGGCGCGACTTCAACGTGCACCTGAAGGCGTGGGCGCTTCGCGAAGATGACGCGCCAACCACGCATCCGATCGCGGGGACGGTGCTTGATACCGATCAGACCTTCCTCAACTTCGATGGGATCACCTACGGCAAGGGGGGCGCTGTGCTGAAGCAGCTCGGTGCGCGCCTCGGTCGCCCAGGCTTCGCCGCCGGCTTGCGCCTCTACTTCCAGCGGCACGCCTTCGCCAACGCCACACTCGCCGACTTCCTCGCCGCACTTGAAGAGGGGAGCGGCGTCCCACTCAGCGACTGGTCGGCGCAGTGGTTGCGCACAAGCGGGCCAAACCGACTCGGCGCAGAGGTTGTCGCCAGCCCAAACGGCACGATTGGTTCGCTCACTGTCACCCAAGAGGTCGCCTCGGGTGATCCAGTGCTGCGCCAGCACCTCCTCCGTGTGGCACTCATCTACGACGGCCGGAGTGGTCTCGTGATTGAGCCGCACGAGGTGCTGCTCGATGGTGCCGCTGTGCAGATCCCTTCGGCGGTCGGTCGACCGCTGCCGCTCGCGGTAATCCCAAACCACGACGATCTTGCTGTGGGCAAGGTGGCGCTTGATGAGGCAACGCTGCGCTTCGCCACGGCACGCCTCGAAGAGATCCCCGACGGACTGCTGCGCCAGGTGCTCTGGTCGGCGATTTGGGAGGAGATGCGTGACGGTCGCTTCTCTAGTACCGAGTACGCCGCACTTCTTGTGGAGCGACTTCCAGCGGAGCCAGACGATTCCATCGTGCAGCAGATCGTTGAGTCAACCCTTGGATCGCTGCTTCTCCGCTACCTCCCAGATGGCGAGCGCGAGGAGTGGGGGAGCCGTATGGTTCAGGCGGCGCGAGAGCGGCTCGCACGCGGCGGCAGTGAAGCGATGCGCATTGTCTGGTCGCGCGTCTTAGTCCTTGCCGCAGTCACGCCGCGCGACGTAGAGGAGGGCTGGCAAGTTGCCGTCGGCGAGACGCCACTCGATGGTGTTGAGATTGACCAGGATTATCGCTGGGCACTCCTTATTCGCGGCGCATCGTTCGGCCTCCCTCAGGGTGCAGAGCGCCTCCGCGCCGAAGCGGCGCGTGACCCAAGCGATCGAGGCGAACGCGCCATGCTGAGCGCCGCATCTGCAGCGCCCACGATCCCAGCGAAGCGCGAGGCGTGGGAGAAGATCTTCACGGCAGATGGATATGGGAGCGTAAAGCGCACGCTTGCCGCAACGGCCGGTTTCGCTTGGCCGTGGCAGCGGGAGCTCTTGGCCCCATACCAGCCACTCCTCGCGGAGGCGCTGCAGACGCTTGGCTCAACCGATGTCACCTTTGCCCGCGACTGGTTCCGCTCCGCATCGTTTGCACTCTGGGGCGATCCAGCAGCGATGATCAGCGTCGCCGATCAGCTCCTTGCCCGCATTGATGATCCGAAGAGTGGCATCCCTGCGGTTGACGCGGCACGTCTGCGTCGCTTCACACTTACAGAACGCGACACGCTGGTTCGCGTTGCTCGGCAGCGAGGTCCGCGCTAGCGCGTAAGTTCGGAGGCGAACTCCTCAAAGACGCCGAGATAGTGGTCAACATCGGCGTTGGTCATGCCAACGGAGAGCGTCCACTCCTCGTCTCGGCCAGGTGTACTGAAGACGCCGCGGTTCATGTTCCAGAGCCAGAGGAGATCGATCATCTCCTTCTGCTGCGCGTTCTTGTAGCTCTCGTAGTCCACCACCTTTGAGGTGGCGAAGGTGATCACACCCTTTGACTCAATGCCAACCGGATAGGCGGCGAGCTTGTAGCGATCGATGATCCCCTGGGACCCGTCAAGGAGTCTGGCGTTGATTGTTCCCAGGTGCTTGTATGCCTCTGGTGTCATGACGCGTTCAAGGTTCGCGCGTGCGGCTGCCATGACGAGTGGATTGCCGTTGAAGGTACCCACCATGTAGACATCGCCAGAAAGTACGGGCGCCCAGACCTCATCCGTTGCGCCGATCGCACCCGTTGGCAGCCCGGCGCCGAGCGCCTTGGCGAGGCAGACCATGTCTGGCTGGATGCCGAAGAGCTCCGTTGCGCCACCGGCGGCAACGGTGAGCCCTGTCTTCACTTCATCAACAATCCATACGATCCCGTACTTCTTGGTGATGCGTCGAACTTCAGCGAGGTAGCCGGGCTCTGGAAGGATGACGCCGCAATTCATCATTGCCGCCTCCATGATCAAGCAGGCGGGAAGCTTCCCTTCGGCTTGCAGGTTCTCCAGTCGTCGCTCAAGTGCTGGAGCATCGTTGTATGGGACGGCGACCGTCATCTGCGTCACCACATCTGGGATGCCTTTGCCGTATGCAATTGATGGGTAGTTGTTGCGATCTCCCATGTCGTATGAGTTGAGGCTGATATCCACCATCACGTAATCGTGATGACCGTGGTAGCTACCGAAGATCTTCATCACGCCGTCACGGCCAGTCAGCGCACGTGCAATGCGAATTGAATCCATGGTCGCCTCAGAGCCGGAGTTAACGAAGCGCCAACGTGGCAGCTTCCATCGCGCGGCAAGGTGTTCAGCCACGATGTAGGCGTCTTCCGTTGGGGCGGCGAAGTGCGTTCCGAGCCGCATACGGCGCTCTACCGCTTCAGTGATGATCGGATTCGCGTGCCCCTGCACCATGCTGCCGATCCCGTTATGCACATCGAGGTATTGGTGGCCATCCACATCCCAGATGTACTGGCTCTGACCACGCTCAAGGTAGATGGGATACGGCGCGCGTCGCTGGTAGCTGGATGAGACGCCGCCAACGAGCGTCTTCTCGGCGCGGGCGTAGGCGGCGGCCGAAGCTTGGGTGCGGCCGTCGAGGCGTGCCGACTCAGCGGCGGTGATCGCCGCAATTCGGGCAGGGTCAATCTGTACGGTTGGACCCGTTGGTGGTTCGTTGCGATGGGGGACGGAGCTGCTCGTTGGAGCGAGCATCTTGAGCGGTTGGATTGCCATACTTCACACCCTTTACTGCGGAATTCGCACCGCAGACTTCCTAGGGGGCGAGATTAGCACGGAAAGTGCCACATGGGTGTGGATATCGCAGGTCGTGCGTGATCTCCTCGTGGGGAGAGGGCCGCAGAACGCGCCCAGAGCGATAAATTGTTACAACCCCATGCGCGCCACTTCGCCCAGGATCTGGCGCGCTCCCTGATAATCCGCCTATGTCCCTGATGCGCAAGCTCCTGCTCTGGGCCTCCACCAACGCCTGGTTGCGCGAGCGCGCGATGCGCACCCGATTCGTGCGTCTCTCCGTCCGGAAGTTCATGCCAGGGGAGCAGGTTGAGGATGCGATCACGGCGGCGGTTCAACTGCAGCCGAGCGGCGTCAACGCCATCTTCACCAAACTCGGCGAAAACATCAGCCACCTCTCAGAGGCCGAGGAGGTCTACGCGCACTACCTGAAGGTGCTCGATCTCATCAAGAGCGCAGGGATCAGCGGCGAGATCTCCATTAAGCCGACACAGCTCGGCTACGATCAGGACCAAGAGGCCTGCTTCAACTACTGCATGAAGATCCTGAAGGCGTGTGAAGCGCAGGGGACAATCTTCTGGATTGACATGGAGGGCTCCGCCTACACGCAGGGAACAATCACCCTCTTCAAGCGTCTGCGCGCCCACTCCACTATGGTCGGCATTGCGATTCAGGCGTACCTGATCAGCACCGATCGCGACCTTGAAGAACTCGTCGCACTCGGCGCTACGATCCGCATGGTGAAGGGCGCCTACCTGGAGCCGACGAGCGTCGCGTTTGCGGAAAAGTCCAAGGTGAATGAGCAGTACTACAAGAACTGCATCCGACTACTTCAGGCCGACGCGGATAAGCCTGGCGCGCTGCTGCACATCGCAACGCATGACACGGGGATCCAGGATCAGATCTTGGCCTACGTGGCGCAGCACGGCATTGAGAAGCGGCGCTACGAGTTCGCCATGCTTTACGGCATCAACACGGGACGGCAGTTGAGCTTGGCGCAGCGCGGCGAACGTGTTCGTTGCCTTGTGGCCTACGGCGAGTACTGGTTCCCCTGGTATATGCGCCGTCTCGCCGAGCGCCCCGCGAATATCGGCTTCGTCCTGAGGAACGCGTTCAAGCGATAGCGTCCCCTGAGGGCCGCTAGGGCCGAGCGGCCCTGGGCAATCAGCGAATCGCGGCGCCAGTCTCGGCGTCGAAGAGGTGCAACTTCTCCAGAGGGAGTGCGAGCTTCACCTTCGTGCCGCGCTTCGTGGCGTTCTCAGAATCAACCAGGGCCATGACGTCGCCTGCGCTCGTGGAGAAGTGGAGCAGCTCCTGCGCACCGAGATACTCCACCACGTCCGCCTCAAGCTCAATCTGCGCCTCGTCCTTCCCCGCCTTTCCAATGTGCAGGTGCTCAGGACGGAAGCCGATCGTGACCCCCTTCCGGTTGGTCAGCGCCTTCGCGCGATCGTCGCTCACCTCAATCTCAATCCCGCCAGCCACAACCTTCTTCCCGGAGACGTTCGCCTCCAGAAGGTTCATTGCGGGTGAGCCGATGAAGCCGGCAACGAAGCGGTTCACTGGCAGGTCATACAGGTCATGCGGCGTGCCGACCTGCTGGAGGAGCCCTTCGTTCATCACAGCGATCCGCGTCCCCATCGTCATCGCCTCAACCTGGTCGTGGGTCACGTAGACCACGGTGGTCTTGAGGCGGGCGTGGAGTCGCAAGATCTGCGCGCGTGTCTGCACGCGCAACTTGGCGTCAAGGTTGCTGAGCGGCTCATCCATTAAGAAGACGGCCGGTTCGCGGACGATCGCGCGCCCGAGGGCGACACGCTGGCGCTGGCCGCCTGAGAGCTCTTTCGGTTTGCGTGCAAGGAGCTTGGCGAGGTCAAGAATCGCCGCCGCCTCATTGACGCGTCGGTCAATCTCATCCTTCGGGACCTTGCGCAACTTGAGGCCGAAGGCGAGATTATCCTTCACCGTCATGTGCGGGTAGAGGGCGTAACTCTGGAATACCATCGCGATGTCGCGATCCTTCGGCGCCTTGTCGTTCACCACCACGTCGCCGATCTTCAACGTTCCGCCAGTGATGTCTTCAAGTCCGGCGATCATGCGCAGCGAGGTGGTCTTGCCGCAGCCAGACGGTCCAACGAGGACCATGAACTCGCCGTCCACAATGTTGAGTGAGAGGTTGTCGACGGCGAGCACCTCGCCGTACTTCTTCGTCACGCCTTCAAAGGTCACCGTTGACATATTCTTCCTCCTTCGCTGGCTGGCCCCTCTATGGGGGCATCCCGCCGCGCGCGGAGTCTAGCAACGGGGGGAGGGCCTGCCGCCACCTGTTCCGCTCGCCGGCACCGCTCGCGGCACGCCTCGCCGAACCCCTCTCCTCACGAGGGGCTAGAGGGTCTTGGTGACCTTGGTGAGGCCCTGGGGGGCGTCGGGGTTGAGTCCGCGCCCCGTGGCAACCGCCTCAATGATCGCTAGGCCAGCGATCGCTGTGACGGGGGTGCAGAGGGGGCCGCTCGGACCCTTCGGCAGTGCGAGCTCTTCGAGCGCTCCCACCCCGCGACTCCCGGCGGCACCGCTATGCACCAGCAGAAGTGGGGCACTCACCGCGCGGAGTCGCTCGAGACTACCGCTGATGCTCTTCTCGGTCGCCGGATCCGTTGCGAGGACGATTGTTGGAACCTCTGCATTCGCTGATGCGATCGGCCCGTGCAGTAGGTCAGCGGCCGAATAGCCATCGGCGAACATTGCCGTGGTCTCGCGCAACTTCAGGGCGAGCTCCAGCGCGTTCGGATACTCGAAGCCGCGTCCAACTACCAGCGCGCGATTGCCGTGCAGTAGTGCGCCAAAGACTGGCGCATCAGCGGCACTCGCAATCCACGAAGATGCGGCATCAAGTGATCCCTTCATGCGAGCGGGGAGCGCCTCAATCTCGTTCGCCCATGCGGCATCACGTCCAACGGCGCGTGCCGCAGCGGCAGCGATGAGCGCCACACTGATCAGCTCAGCGATATACGTTTTAGTTGCGGCAACGGCGCGCTCTGGTCCGGCGTCAAGGTAGGCGGTTGCATCTGCCGCCACGGCGAGTCCAGAGTTCGCGTCATTAGTAAGTGCAACGCTGTACGCGCCACGCCGCTTCGCCGACTCAACGAGGGCGATCATGTCAGGGCCAGCGCCAGACTGGCTGAAGGCGAGGAGCGCACTCTGCGGCGACGCACTCTCAATGCCGTACTGCGTGAGCAGGCTCGCCGCCGCGAGTGCTACCGGAACGCCGAGTGCATGCTCAAGGAGGTAGCGGGCATAGATCGCGGCGTGATCGCTCGTGCCTCGGCCGGCGACCACGATCACCGCCGGGTTGCGCCGCGCCAGTTCCGTGCCAATCGCTTCGAATCGAGCCAGGTCAGCGATCAGGCGTGTGGCAACGCTGACCGACTCGGCGATCTCGCTGCGCATGATCGCCCCGTTCCCTTCGCCTCCCGCCACGTGCCCCCCAATCGTTCGGTGGGTGCCCCACCGCTCTCCACGAGGCTAGCACCACGTCCCCAGTGGGAACCCCGTCTGCACGCGTGACGTTAAGGTGATGAGGCACACCTCGTGCCTGAAGGGCTCCTCTGCGGGCCAGGTGAAGCGCCCAGACGGGCGAAGGAAGGGGATACAGATGCGAAAGCGACTCCTCACCGCCCTCGTGGCACTCAGCCTCTTTGGGGCGATCTACCCAGCCACGGCGGTCCGCGCCGCCTCGGACGACCCGTGCGCCCCGGCGGAAGACGGAAGCGTCCCAGAGATGTGCCAGAGTGGCGTCGCCTTCCCTGAGATGGGAGGCCTCTTCTTTAGTGAGCCCTTCACCCAGCTTGTGACCGGCGACTCGCTCTCCCGCGCCGTCTTCAACGTTGAGAGCGGCAGCATCGACTACGCGAACGGGAGCCTCACCGCATCCGTTGGCTGCAACACCCTCTCTGCCAGTGCTGACGTGGCGATGGGGGCGGATATGGGGACGGGGACGATCACGCTCACTGGTCCACTGGCCAGCACCAAGATGTTCTGTGAGGGCCTCATGGATGCTGAAGGTGCGCTCGGCAAGATCCTTGAGGGTGAGAACCTTGAGATCGTTGCCGACGGGATCACAAGCGCAGATGGTCTCATTCGAATTGAAAATGGTGTGCACTTTGCCATGGCTGACGGAGTTGCCCCAGGTGGCGGCAACCCACCGCTCTGGGTCGACTATAACGGCACAACGTATGACGTCGCGGGCGGCTACGTCATCATTGACGGCGATCAGCTGAGCGCAAGCGTTGGCTGCAACACGATTGCCGGTGGCGTTCGCATTGAGGGGGATCAGGTGATCCGCGAGGGCGAACTGATCTCCACCGAGATGTACTGCGAAGGCCTGATGGACGCCGAAGGCGCAATGGCCGCTGTGCTCAACGGAGCGAACCTGCACTGGGCTGGTGCTTATGAGCTTGCCAGCGATGCCGGTGTGATTCGCATTGCGCCAACCCTCTGTGGGGACTGCGTGACACCGCCGACTGAGCCAAGCGACCCAACGGGGATCACCCTTGCGGTGCTCCTCCTCTTCGTGCCGATCGCCTCAGCGGCGTTCGCGCTCTCGCGAGGGCTCACGACGAAGAGCTGATCTACACAACGGATCAAGAGAGGCGCTGCGCTAGGTGCGTGGCGCCTCTTCTGTAGTCGGCATCTCCTTGATGTGCCAGACAGGGCCGAAGAGGAGCGGGATGAAGGCGAGCGAAGCGCCCGCTCCGCCGACGAGAATCGCTGCACGCACGCCGAGCGTCTCGCCAATAATGCCGCCGATGATGGAGCCGATCGGCATCGTCCCCCAGACAAACCAGCGCATGGTGGCATTCATCCGGCCCGACATCGCCTCTGGGGTGATCGCCTGGCGCAGGCTGACCTGGTTGATGTTGTAGATCGTCCCTGAGCCACCCATCGCGAACCCAGCCGCAGCAATGAGGGCAAGGTTGAGAGCATCTGCACCAGCACTCCCAAAGCCAACAGCAAACTCAAACGGTCCCCCGAGCGCCACCGTTGCCACGATCACGCGCCCCACGCCGAAGCGTCGGCTGAGTGGTCCAGCAGCGAGCGATGCCGCGAGGCCGCCAAGGGAGCCGAGCGAGAAGGCGAGGCCGATCAGTGCAGGCGACATCTGCAGCTCGTTGATTGCAAAGATCATGAAGGCGGCGCCACCAATGCTTGAGAAGAGATTGGAGGTGGCGGTGGCGGCGCCGATTGTGCGCAAGACGGGGTGCCCGAAGACAAAACACAGACCTTCTGCAATTTCGTGCCGCATTGCGCCTCGGACTGGCGCCAGTGGTCCACCGTCGCGCTCAGTCGTGGGTGCGCTGCTCGCCGCCGCCGTGGCAGTGGCGTGGTCCTTGATGGTGGCGAGAAAGAGCGCCGAGGCGAGGAAGGATGCGGCATCAACGAGCATGGCCACGGGTGCGCGGAGCAAATCAATAAGAAGTCCGCCGAGCCCTGGGCCAAGGAGTCCAGCGGCGGAGCGACTGAACTCCAACTTGCTGTTCCCTTCAACGAGATCCTCACGTCCAATCAGGGAGGGGAGATACGCCTGGTACGCCACGTCGAAGAAGACGGTGAGTACTCCAACCAGGAACCCAACAGCGATCAACTGGGGGAGTGTCAGAACTCCGCCGAGGTAGGCGAGTGGGATTGTCAGGATCAGCAGGGCACGACCGAGATCACCACTGATCAGCACGGCGCGTCGCGGGAGTCGATCCACAAGTGCGCCAGCGAGTAGTCCAATGAGCAGGAAGGGGAGGAAGTCGGCGAGGTTGAGGACTGCCACCTCAAGTGGACCCGCCTGCAGGAGTGTGATCGCAACAAAAGGGAGTGCAATCCCTGTAATGCTTGAGCCGAAGTGGCTGATCGTCTCTGCCGCCCAGAGGCGGAGGAATCGCGGATTGCGAGTCAGTGGTTGGCGTGTCGCTGCTGGTGCGGTCATCGCGCAACCCTAGACGAGTTATCGGCGATTCACCCCACGGATGCAAGCAGCGCTTGATCCCCTCAGAAGGCCCCGCTCAGGGCCGCGAGGGAGAGGGTGGGGTGGCCAGAGGGAATTGAACCCTCATCTGCGGCTCCACAAACCACGGTCCTAACCATTGAACGATGGCCACCATGCCCAGGGGCAGTATGCCGCATCTCTGGCAGAGAGCCCACGAGGAGGGGCGTCAGCACGCTCCCTGCGGGGTAGAATCAGGTCAGCAGCGAGAGGGAGGTCTTTATGCAGATCAGGCGATCGATGCCAGCGGTGGCGCGGATTCCGGCGGCGGAGCATGGCGTGACGCTCGGCGACTTCTTCTTCCCCGTCTTCCTCGGCGAGCGACTCGGTTCTCGGCTGCAAGGGCTCGCCCTCGCCGTTGTCGGCGCGCTGATCATCGGCGCGGCGGCACAGGTAGTCATCCCGCTCCCGGGCACACCAGTGCCGATCACGGGACAGACCTTTGGCGTCCTCCTCGTTGGCGCGGCGCTCGGTGCCCGACGCAGCGTGGCATCGCTCGGCCTCTATCTGGCGCTCGGTGTCATCGGCGCGCCACTCTTCAAGTCAGGTGGGAGCGGCATCGACCAGTTTGCAGTCAGTGGGGCTGACGGCGCACTCGCGCTGGCGCCAACTGGTGGCTATCTCATCGGCATGCTCTTCGCCGCCTGGCTTGTTGGGCGACTCGCCGACCTCGGCTGGGATCGCAGCGTAGTCGGCACCGTTGGCGCGATGCTGATCGGCAATCTCATCATCTATGCGTTCGGTGTGAGCTGGCTCGCCGCGGCGTTGCAGATTGACTTTGGTGACGCCATTAGCAAGGGGGCGACGCCGTTCCTCATTGGCGATGCGATCAAGATCGCGCTCGCAGCGGGGATCTTCCCGAGCGCCTGGTGGTACGTCAACAACGGCCGCAGCGCCGGTCCGCGCTGAACCGTAGCGCCATCCGCGCGGTTGCTGCGCAGTGACTTCTCAGCGCGGCACACTCCTCTCGATTGATCTCGGCAGCACCGCCGTCAAAGTACTCATCGTTGATGCGGAGAGTGGACGTCCGCTTGCGTTGACGCGTCGCGCGAGCGGCGTGGCGCTCAGCACTGCGAGTGGCGCCGTTGAGCAGGATCCAAACGTTTGGTGGGAGGCGATCCGTTCTGCGGTCGGTGAAGCGGTTAAGGCTGCGGGGCCTGCGATTGAGATTCTTGGAATCGCCGCGGATGGGCATGGACCAACGCTCGTACCGATGCGAGAAGATGGAAACGCGGCGAGTGCTGCGCTGCTCTGGCGCGATCGTCGCGCTGCTGATGATGACGTGCAGCTTGTGGCACTTTTGGGTCGGTCGGGCTGGCTGCTTGCTGAACTACCGAAGGCGCGCTGGTTCCTGCGCGAGCGTGCGACGGCTGCGGCGGAGACCGCCTGGCTCCTCTCAACGTGGGATGCGCTCGCCTTTCGACTGAGTGGCGAGGCGGTCGCCTCGTTCTGGGATCCGGCGCGATCACTCTCTCCTTCGCAACGCGCGCTCCTGCTGAGCGAAGCGGGTGGACTTGACGAGCGTGCGCTTCCGCCCGAGGTCTTCCCTGGAACTCGGATCGGTGCGTTGCGTCCGCTTGCCGCGAGCGATCTTGGGCTGCCGATCGGCATCCCGATTATCTCGGGGACGAACGACGGGATGGCGGCGGTGATTGGCGCTGGGCTGATGCATCTGACTCGCGGCGTTGATGTTGGCGGCGCCGCGGGCGGCGTTGGCATCTCCGTTGAGCGAGCGACCGCCGAGCGCATCACCACGGAGGTCGGTGGCGCACTCTGGTCGGGTCCTGCGCCAGCTTCGTTCGGCGAGGCTCGCATCATGGGTGGCGCCCTTGGTGGGACCGGTCTCCTTCTTGATGCCACGATCAGTGAAGCGATTGAGCAGGGGAGTGATCCTGCCGCACTGATTGATGCGGTTGCAGCACTCCCACTCGGCGCCGATGGCGTGCGCGTAGAACGGAACGGCGAAGGGGTGCGGTTTATTGGGTCACGCGGCGATGCGCACCGCGTGCGTGCCGTCATGGAGTACGGAGCGCTTGCGGTTGCGGCGCTGCTCGCACCTGCACGCGCTGCGGGACTTCCACTGAGTGAGATGTGGCTCTCCGGTCCGGCGACTGGCGCAACGAGCGGACTCTACGCCGCACAACTCAGCGTTCCGAGTGGAATTCCACAGATGCGCGCCGATCTACTCGGTGTGCCGGTGGTGCTGCCACGCATCCCTGAGGCGGCGGCGGCGGGGAGCGCCGCGCTCGCTGGACTCGGTGCTGGCCTCTACGCCTCACTGAGTGAGGCGGCGGAGCTGATCGCTGTGGCGGAGGAGCGGATTGAGCCGAACCTAGGGAGTGCCGCGATTGCGGCGAGCCTACTGGAGCAGTTCAGGCGCGCGTAGTTCGGCGCGCGTCAGGCGCGCGACCGGGAGAGAGTTAGGCCTTTGATTTCGCCTTGGAGGAAGCTGCCGCCGCGGTGCGGCCAGCCTTTGTGGTTGCGGCGGCACCGTCCTCGAGTGGGAAGTGGCAGGCAACGGCAACGTCAAGATCGCGCGGCGACGCGGCGAGTGCAGGCTCTTCTGTAGCGCAGCGCTCTGGGTTGCCGAGCTGTTCGCGCAGCCAGCATCGGGTCCGGAATCGGCAACCGGATGGTGGGCTGATTGGCGACGGGATCTCGCCTTCAAGGATCAGTCGGTCGGCGGTGTCGTGTGCCTCAATCTTCGGTACCGCTGAGAGGAGGGCGATCGTGTACGGATGTTGTGGCTTGGTGAAGACGTGATCCACAGGGCCAGACTCCACCACCTTACCGAGATACATCACCGCGACGCGATCGGCGAAGTAGCCAACCACATCAAGGTTATGGCTGATGAACATGTAGGTGAGCCCCTGCTTCGTGCGGAGGTCGGCGAGTAGGTTCAGTACCTGGCTCTGGATGGAGACGTCGAGGGCAGAGACGGGCTCGTCAAGTACCACGAACTCGGGGTCAAGGGCGAGCGCACGGGCAATGCCAATGCGCTGCCGCTGTCCGCCAGAGAACTCGTGCGGATAGCGCACCGCATACTCGGCGGGGAGCCCAACGAGTTCAAGCGCGGAGTGCATACGATCTTTTCGCTCAGACGGAGTCCCCATCGCGTGTGCAACGAGGCCCTCTTCAATCTGGTCGCCGATTGGGAGGCGTGGATTGAGCGAGCCGAATGGATCCTGGAAGACGATCTGCATCTTGCGGCGCAGCTTCCGCTGCTCCTCCGCACTACGATCGGTGAGGCGTGCACCGTCAAACCAGACCTCGCCCGCGGTCGGCTTCTGTAGGCCGAGCGCGACACGTCCAAGCGTCGTCTTCCCAGATCCCGACTCTCCAACGATCGCGAGCGTCTCGCCACGAGCAATCGTGAGATCTACACCGTCAACCGCCTTCACCGTCTTCCGCTTCTGGATCAGCGGGATGGCGCTGCCGATCGGGAAGTGCTTCTTCAGGCCGCGAAGTTCAAGCAGGTTGGCCGACGTTCCGGATGCGGCGCGCTTCTCGCTCACTTCGCACCTCCTGCAATCTCATCGGCGCGGAAGCAGCGGACCGAGCGGTCGGCACCGCGTACGTCAAGGCTCGGCATCGTCGCAGCGCACGCCTTCACCGCAAAGCGGCAGCGTGGGTGGAATCGGCAGCCGCTCGGGAAGTTTGCAGGCGAAGGAACTGCGCCTTGAATCGTAGAGAGGCCCTTCCCACGACGCTCGTATGACGGGATCGAGGCGATCAAGTCGAGTGCGTACGGGCTTGCTGGAGTGCGGAGCACTTCGCGTGCGGGGCCCTCTTCAACGATCTGCCCTGCGTACATCACGGCGATGCGATCGGCGGTCTCAGCGACAACGCCAAGATCGTGAGTGATCAGCATCAGTGCTGTGCCGCGCTCTTTAGTGGCGCGGCGGAGAAGGTCTAACACCTGTGCCTGGATCGTCACATCAAGGGCGGTGGTCGGCTCGTCGGCGATGATCAGCTCTGGTTCGCCGGCGAGCGCCATGGCGATCATCGCGCGCTGGCGCATGCCGCCTGAGAGTTGATGTGGGTACTGCTTGACGCGCTGCGGCGCCTGCGCAATCTCCACAAGCTCGAGATATTCGATCGCCTTCTTATTCGCCTCGCGCCACCCTGCGCGGCCGTGCGCTACCAGCACTTCGGCAATCTGCTCGCCAATGGTCGTGACGGGGTTGAGTGCGGAGAGCGGCTCCTGGAAGATCATGGAGATTCCGCCGCCCCGAATCTTCCGCATGTACGACTCCGGCTTACCGAGCAGCTCCTCGCCGCGGAAGAGGACGGAGCCGGTGACAACGGATTGATCCTTGACGAGGAGGCCGATCGTGGCGAGCGCAGAGACGCTCTTCCCAGAGCCCGACTCGCCAACCACGGCGAGACACTCGCCCTTGCCGATGGAGAAGGAGACGTTCTCCACCACCTTGATCACGCCCGCCGCGGTCTTGAAGGAGATGTTGAGGTCATTCACCTCAATCACCGGTGCCCCCTTTGCGCCGCTCACTTGCGACCTCGAGGATCAAGTGCTGAGCGCAGGGTGTCGCCGATCATGTTGATCGAGAGTGAGGTGAGGACGATGAAGAGGCCCGGGAATCCGATCCACCACCAATTTCCCTGCTGCAAGAACTTTGCCGACTCGGAGAGGATGTTCCCCCAGGTTGGGGTGGCAGGGTTCACGCCGAAGCCGAGATAACTAATGAAGGCCTCGCTGACGATAGCGCCGCCCACAATGAACGGTGCAGATACAACGAGTGGGCCGATGGCGTTCGGGAGGATGTGTCGGAGCGCAATGCGGAGCGGCGGGACGCCGAGCGCGCGCGCCGCCTCAACAAACTCCATCTCGCGAATGGCCAGTACTTGACCGCGAACCAGGCGCGCAAGCCCCATCCAGCCGAAGCCAACAAAGACGATGACGAGCGACCAGACGCCGCCGCCACCTTCACCCTGGAAGATGCGGGCGAGGAAGAGGATGACGAAGAGTGAAGGGATCATGAGGAAGACGTCGGCGAGGCGCATCAAGAACGAGTCAACCTTCCCACCGATGAATCCCGCAATGACGCCAACAAAGGTGCCGATGCTGATCGAGCCGATCGCGGTGGCGAAGCCGATGATCAGCGAGGTGCGCCCGCCGTTGGCGACGAGCGTCAGAACGTCAAGCTGCAACATTCCGGTCTCGCCGAATGGGCGACCCCATGCTGGTGGCCGACCGATGAAGTTGATCTCGTCGGGCTGCGGCACCTTATAGAAGTCGTAGGGGAGCAAGAGTGAGCCGAGCACGACAAAGATGAAGATGCCGATCAGGATCATCAGGCCGGCTGGTCCCATGCGTGTCTGCATGAAGCGCTTTCGCGCCTGCTGCCATGGGCTCTCAGAGACCGGGAGTCGGTCCTGCACGGCGCCGCTCACAGGCGAATCCTCGGATCAAGTGCGGCGTAGAGGAGGTCGGAGATCAGGTTGCCAATGGCAACGGCGGCGGCGCCAATGGAGAGGATGCCCATCAGGAGTGGGTAGTCAAGATTGCCGATCGCAATCAACGTCAGACGTCCAACACCCGGCCAGCTGAAGATTGTCTCCGTAATCAGGGCGCCTGAGACGAGGAAGGGGAAGGCGAGCCCAATGTTCGTGGCGAATGGGATGAGTCCAGTGCGCAGGATATGGCGACGATTGATGCGTAGGCTGCTCAGCCCCTTGGAGCGAGCGGTACGCACATGCTCCATCCCCATGGACTCCATCACACTCTGTCGCACGTAGCGCGCATCGCCCGCAACGCTGATCAGCACGAGCGTTGTGACTGGAAGGATGAGGTGGCGCGCCAAGTCGGCAATCGCCGTGCTTGGGCTGTACGCGAAGTATTGCCAGTACTCGTTGCTGCCGAAGGCGGGGGAGAGGCGACCATCAGTCATGCCGCTGACCGGCGTGATGCCGAGCCACACAGAGAAGATGGAGATGAGGGCGAAACCGAGAATGAATGTGGGGAAGGCGGCGGTCACGTAGGTGAAGACGCTGAAGAAGTTATCGAAGAGACCACCGTTCTTAAGTGCGGTAATCACGCCGAGGATGACCGCGAGTGAGAGCCAGAGGGCGGCAGAGAGACCAGCCAGGATCAGCGTGGGAAGGAGTGCACCGCTGATACGTTCAATCACGGCGTTGCCGTTCTCATAGCTATATCCAAAATCACCGTGCACAATGCCGCTCTCAACACCCGAGAGGAAGCTCGGGAAGATGCTTGGGAAACCAGTCGGTCCGATCAGCGCCTCAACTCCATCCGCATCACGGCGGCAGGCGCCGAGCCAGCGGCAGTACTGAACAGGGACCGGCTTATCTAGGCCGAGCGCCTTCACATACGCCTGCTGCTGTTGTGGGGTGAAGCGGGGATTATTCGCGTACTTCTGTTCTGGCCCGCCAGGAGCGGCAAGGAGAAGCGCGTAGATGAAGACGGTGGTGCCGAGCAGGATCAGGAGACTTGCAGCGATGCGGCGTAGCGCGAACTTCAGCATCCCAGCCCCCTCTCTGCACCCCAGTGGTACCTGCAGAATCCTAGCCGATTACCCCTGTGGAGAAACAACGAGGGGCGGGACTTGCGTCCCGCCCCTCGTGGCTACATCACCCGAAGGTGAAGAGAACCCGTTCAGTTCGCGAGGGAGAGATCCCCTGCGTTCCAGAGCGGACCGGCCTGCGTTGGGTTCGAAAGGAACCCGCCCACCTTGTCGCTCACGAGCTCGATCCCCATCCAGTAATAGAGAGGGATCTCAACCGTTGTGGCAGCCATGATCGCCTGAGCCTTGGCTGCTGCAGCGGCAATTACATCAAGATCAATCGTGCCCTTGATGATGTCCAACTCGGCATCAAGTGCCGGGTCGTTTACCTTGGCGTCGTTCTGACCGTCTGGCTCAAACTTGCTTGAGTGGTACACGCCGTAAAGCGAGACCGCCTCAATGCCCGAGCTGTAGGCGTGCAGCGCAACGTCAAAGTTTCCGCGGGAGAGGTTGCACGAGAGCGTCTCGTCCGACTCTGTCCACGGCGCGAAGATGGTGCCGCCGCCGTTGTACACGGCCTTGATCCCGATCTTCGCAAGGTCACCAGCCACGTAGGCAATGGTGGACTTTCGCACTGGCTTCATCGTCGTGCAGAACTCGAGGATGGCGGAGACGCCGTCCTTCTCCACGATGCCGTCGCCATTGGCGTCAACCCAGCCTGCGTCGGTAAGGGTCTTCTTTGCAGCGGCCAGGTCAAACTTGACCGGGCTCTGCTCCTTATAGAACCAGGCGAGTGGGGTGACGCTCGAAGAAGCGATCACACCAGCTTCGCCAAGGATTCGGGTCCAGATGGCGTTCTTGTCAGTGGCCTGAGCGATTGCCTTGCGGATCGCTGGGTCAGAGACTGGGCAGCCACCACCACGCGTCGTCTTGAGCGGCTCAAGGATTGAGCAGTCATCTGGCGAGTGGTTTGGTCGGAAGAACTCGTAGGTGAAGACGCTCTGCGCCTTCTGCTGCGCGCCAAGATCCTTGGTCGTCGCAAAGCTGTTGCCGTCGAGGTCGGTCACAATGTCCAACTCGCCAGCGCGGAACTTTGCAATACAGGTGTCTGGGTCGCCGCAGACCACGTACTTGATGCTGTCAAGCTTG
>JACCDP010453945.1_pt1 | contig 27638 bp, 17 predicted proteins | sample 7445841 | NCBI WGS metagenome assembly JACCDP01 (sample SAMN15323441, study PRJNA562643) | freshwater metagenome | isolation source: river surface water | place: USA:Blue River Watershed | collected 2017-08-17 | reverse complement strand
GTTGCAGTATCTGTGGGTGTTGCAGTATCTGTGGGTGTTGCGGTATCTGTGGGTGTTGCGGTATCTGTGGGTGTTGCGGTATCTGTGGGTGTTGCAGTATCTGTGGGTGTTGCAGTATCTGTGGGTGTTGCGGTGTCTGTGGGTGTGTTGGTATTTGTCGGTGTTGCGGTAATGGTGCGTGTATTGCTTGGTGTCAGTGATGGTGCATCAAGTGGCACACTAGTGGGAAACGATGTATTGGTGGGGCGCGGTGTATTTGTCCCTACTGGGTTCGGTGTGTTGGTACGTGCAGCACTACCGACATCATACAGTACACAGCCCGTACAACCTGGGATGGTATTTGGGCTACCACCAGCACCCCCCATGCGAATAATCGGTTCTGCACCATTAAATGCACTATCACCAAACACGTATGCATAGTTAAATGAAACGCTTGTCCCCGCAGCAATGCTGGTGAACCGTTTTGCGATACCAATGGTATAGTCGCCGTTCCCTGCATTGACTCCGTTGTAATAATCTGTTGCACTCGTTGACCAGCCACTCGATATGCCCGTATTGACATTCGCGCCGTTCTCACCCGTGTAGTATCCCATCACGGCTTTAGATGAGGTGGTTTCAGAAAAAACGAGATACTGGGCAGGAATATTCGAATACCCACGTGCATTATTGGTTGCCGAACTATCGGAACCGCCAATACGTGCATCAGAGTCGATGCCACGTGCAACAAATGCGGTACTCACGTTGTTTGTGGGCGTAATATACGTGGTTATTTCCACATACTGCGAATACTCATTGAACCGAATATCGTTTTCTACGGTGAGACGCGGCTCAGACATGATCGATACTACACGATAGTCGTAGACACTACCGCGATAGGTCACTCCGCTATAGTTCGTCAGCCGTTTCGTCGGTGATGACCACCCTGTAGCCGATGCATTATTGTTCGTATTATTGACGATAAACTGTGTACCATCGAGTGTGACATTAAAGTTTTCCCATGGTGTGCCTGGAGTCAAAAAGTCAAACGAATTATTGAATGTGCCACTACAGGTGAAGTCATATTGAATACCCGGATTGGTGTTGCCACCGACCCCAAGGGTGCCGTCCGATTTGGTCCCTATTTTGATACAGCGTCCCGCCAGAATGAAAGTGTTCGCTGTTGGGAGTGGTGTACGTGTACGTGATGCCGTCGCTGTATTGGTGGGTGTTGTGGTACTCGTAGCTGTGTTGGTGGCAGTATCCGTGGGTGTAAAGGTATCCGTTGGCGTAAAGGTGTCAGTGGCTGTGGCAGTATCCGTGGGTGTAAAGGTGTCAGTGGCTGTGGCGGTGTCAGTAGGCGTATCGGTTTCAGTAGATGTCGGTGTGAATGTATTGGTCGGTGTGCTGGTGTGCGACGACGTTTGGGTGGCGGTATCGGTGGGCGTAAAGGTATCGGTGGGTGTGGCGGTGTCAGTAGGCGTATCGGTTTCGGTAGATGTCGGTGTGAATGTATTGGTTGGTGTGCTGGTGTGCGACGACGTTTGGGTGGCGGTATCGGTGGGCGTAAAGGTATCGGTGGGTGTGGCGGTGTCCGTGGGCGTATTGGTTTCGGTAAATGTTGGTGTGAACGTATTGGTTGGTGTGCTGGTGTGCGACGACGTTTGGGTAGCGGTATCAGTCGGCGTATTGGTGAATGTGCGTGATGGCGTGAGTGTGTTTGTAAACGTGGTCGTTGCCGTATTGCTTGTGGTTACCGTACTTGTACGTGAAGGGGTGAATGTTTGCGTCGGGGTAAATGTGGAACTTGGGATCGGCGATTTGGTGACTGTCGGCGACCCAAAGTTGAATTCAATCGACGATGATCCCACGTTATTGACCAGTGTACTGGGCGTTAATCCGGTTGCATTACTACTAGCAATACTGACGGTTGTCGGTGACGGTACACTGACCGGCACAGCAATGTTACACGATGTCAGTGCACTGCTCGAGACCCCTGAAACCACAATACTCGTAGCGCCTACTGCCGCACTGACACTCCCACCACACCCGTTGGTAATACTGCCTGATACTGTCATCGGTGCGGGAAGGGTAAATGTGTAGCCAATCCCCGTCAGACTGCCCGACGTGTTCGTGTTTGTCAATAGCAATGATAATGTACTACTGCTATTGGTAATGGCGGTAGCAAACGATGCTTCAAGGCTGGCTGCCTGAAAGTTGGTCAGTGTTTCCATTGAGCGTGTTACATCACCTGGTGTTGCGCCAAGGGTAAATTGTGCCCACAGCTCGGTATCGTGATTGGTGAGTGTGACGGTGGTCCCGATGTCGGCACCCGTGCGTACCGCCGTGCGTAATGTTGATGTATTGTATGCCCCAGAAAATATACCAGTGAACGTACCACTCACATCTTCACGAAAGCCGAGGATTTTTTTGGAGTTGGGTTCCACCGACAAAATCGTATTGACCGGTGTGGTGACACGATTGCCGACCCCAGAATCCGACCCACCCGGCATGGTGTCGCCACCCTTGTAGAGTCGTATCGTTGATGTATTTCCACTCGGTATGGTGACGGTAAAGTTTTCGGTGAAGTAGCGATTGGGATAGGTATAAATAATCTCGCGCAGCACACGGTAGGTTAGTCCACCAGAAACAGCGGTGTACTCCAACAACGCATACCCACTCCCTACCCCACTGTTGCCGGTGATACTTGCCGTACCCGAAAGTGCCAGAACATTTTTACTCGTCCAATTATTGGTGGCATAGATGGTACCAAATGAGTTGCTTCCGACGGCCAGCACAAAGGTTACATTTGAACTGTCTGATCCACCATAGTAATTGGCACTGTTGGCAAATCGTACCTGTTCACCTACCCCACCCGCATTGATGATGATTTTTTGCCCGTCTATTCCTGACGTGTTGACGCCACCACCGCCATTGATGATAAGCGTCGAAGTGCCAAGTGCTACCGTATTTTGTGGCGCTGCTAGTCCGCGCGCATCAACAACTACCCCATTGCCTGAATATATACATATCCATGCAATAAAGCATATCTTATATAAATTCATCAATATTTTGGAGTGCATAAATCCTTAGCAAGCACTATACATACTCATCATAATGCAATATGCGCCGAAAAGAAATGAAATATTATGAATATTTGCTGTATAAATGTAAATTTTGTAGACAAACATTACACAAATCATGCCACAAGGCGTGACATAGCGTGTTTGTACCGGTAGACGGTAGGTACAGCTGCTATCACGCCATGCAGTTTGTGGTGCAGTGTCAAGCTAGGGGTGTGTACAACGATGATGTCAGTGGTATGTGTGCAGGCAGTACTACTGGTAGGTATTTGCATATAACCGCTACGCTCATTGATTCAACGAGGCTTGTTGTGCCTGAATATCTGCAGGCCAGGTGCTTTTGATGTAATCGATAATCGCCTGTGCTTGCGCTGGAGTGAGTTGTTGTGCAAATCCAGGCATCGCATTCTGTGGATTCCCAGTGATTGCAGCACCACCCTGCAGGGTCACTGCGACGAGATACGCATCGGGGTGATGCCAGGTATGCCCACTTGCATCGTGGGGTGGTGCAGGGTAGCTGCCATCCAGACGTGCCGTTTGCCAGTTGGCTTGGCCTTCGAGATTGGCGCCATGGCAGGCGGCACAGTAGCGCACGTAGAGTGTACTGCCATCGGTGTTCCCTTGTGTGCGTGGTGCTACCGATAGTTGTTGGCGATTCACACCATCGATGCCCACAATAATGCCGATCAAGAGCATGATTGCAAGCATCACGTAGTGTAGTGGTTTCATGCAGCACCTCCAAGCATAACAATCCCATCTTTGATGAGTAACACGCCTAGAATGATCAAAAGTGCGCCACTGCCGATGAGGATGCGCTGATAGAGTTGTGGTGAAAAAATGCCCCGGTTGCGCCCAATCACGAGCGCGAGCGTGGCACGTACACCGACGAGCATCAGATAAAAGCCAAACACGAACGCGGCTGCCCCACCCACCCCATATTGGTTCCACGCTTTGACCAGATTGGGGCCACCCGCAGTCCCCCAAAAAAGATATGGATTGGGATTGAGGAAATTAATAATCATGGCTTGGAAAAGGGAGCGTAGACTCCCATCATCAGTCGAACCACGACTGACACTCAGGGCGGCCAAGTCGATTTGCCGCCCGAGTGCATCGCGCACCCCTTTGATGCCTAGCCACACGATGTAGGCACCCCCCACCACTCCGAGCCAGCCAAATGCGCTATAGGGTAAACTCCCCACCAACAACGCGGCAAGTGCAATGATGGGGGCATCGGTACAGAGTGGGGCAAGGGTGACGATGACGCCGGCACGGGCTCCATCACGCAGTGCCCGTGAAATGGCCAACGTCAGCGAAGGTCCCGGATTGACACTCGCAGAGAGCCCAAATGAAATCCCCAACAACAAAAACGCCAGCATGGCACGACCCCTGTCCACACAATCTTGTCATGATTGTAGCACGGCATAGCGCCATCATGATGGTGTGGTGGCAGCCACACACTCCTCCTGGCACCGTTGGCAGCCGTGCAGCGCAATCTCGTCGTGGACGGCGTGGATGGCGCTGGCTGCATCCCAATAGAAGTGGGTCGTCCCAATGAGGTCGTCGATGCGCAGGCGCTCGAGCATGGCGCGTACCGCTGGTTGCACGCCGGCGAGGAGCACCACACCGTTGCGCTGCTGATACTCAGCGATGATTTGGCGCAATACCTCGGCCCCCATCACATCGATCATGGGTACGCCACGCATGCTGAGGATGAGCGTATGGCAGGTTTGCTCTTGTTGCAGGGCTTGGCGCATGGCTGCCGCATTGCCGAAAAAGAGCGCCCCACTCACATACGCCACCCGCACACCCGGACAGGCAGTGGTAAAGCGTGCATTGGGTAGGCGGGTGGGGTCGATGGGTACGATGGTCACTGAGGCAGCTTCGGCTTCGAGGCGCAGATGAATGATGGCCGATACTGCCAGCCCAATCAAAATAGCCTGGGTCAAATCCAAGGCGGCAGTCGCCAGCATGGTCACGATTACCCCAGCCATGGCGTGTTTGAGGCGGGCGTGTGCATAGCGCCGCAGGGTGGCCCAATCACACATATGCCAGGCTGTCCAGAGCAACACTCCTGCCAGGCTCGCCAGCGGAATCAGCGCAATAATCTGACTCAAAAAGATGACGCTGAGGAGGAGGGTGATGGCATGAAAGACGCTGGTCAGGCGGGTCGAGGCCCCACTCCGAATCGCCACAGCCGTGCGCGAAATCGCTGCACTCGAGGGGACGCCCCCAAACCAGGGTGCTACCACGTTGGCCGCTCCCTGGGCCATCAATTCCTGGTCGGGGTCAAACGGTTTGCCACTCAGGGCGGCACCCGCAGTTCCCGTCATCAGGCTTTCGATGGCTGCGAGTGCTGCAATCGAAATGCCAGCACTTACGATGGTGCTCAGTTGCTTCCAGGGGATGAGTTGCCATTGCAAGTGTGATGCAAGCATGATGGTATTGGGGAGTGATCCGATGCGGGTCACATCCCACCCTGCTGCCACACTCACGAAGGTGATGATGACCATGGCACCGAGCGCATCGGGGATGCGGGGTAGCCAGCTACGCAACACCCAAATCACGATTATCGTGCCCAACGTACAAGCAATCGCCCATTGATTGACTGCTGGATGCCATGTGAAATATTCCGTGAGTTTGGCGAATCCGGTATCGGCAGGGGGTGTCATGATGCCCAATGCAGGGTCGATTTGCCCGATTGCAATAATCAAGGCAATGCCACTTGTGAATCCGGTAATCACTGGAGTAGGAATAAATACGACATAGCGCCCGAAACGAAGCACCCCCATGATGATGAGGAACACTCCACCAATGAGCGTGGCTGTCCACATCCCCATGACCCCAGTGCGATGTAATACGACAAGCAGTACTGCAGACATGGCCCCGGTGGGTCCACTTATTTGGAACGCGGTGCCACCCAGCATACCGGTAATGACACCTGCAATAATCGCAGTAACAAGTCCTGCGGCAGGGGTCATGCCCCCTGCGATCCCGTAGGCGAGTGCGAGCGGTAGACATACCGCCGCTACGGTGATACCGGCAAGCACGTCGGTGCGTAAACGATGGATGTCGTAGCCGGAAAATTCACGACGTACGAGCTGAGCAAATTGTGTGATGCGCAGCATGGATGTACCTCACAACATAGTGCCTGCATTATAGTACGCAAATTGATGGCATTGGCGTACAACGATACATATTTAGGGAGTCTTATGGGCGTTTAGTACGAGGTGTCATGGTAGCGTATAATTTGCCCTAGCAGATATCAACAAAGGCGAGTGCAATGAAGCAACAGGCAGCAGTGGTGATTATTGGCGCAGGTGCCATGGGGGCATCGGTTGCCTGCCATTTGGCAATGCGTGGGTGTACGGATGTAGTCATTCTCGAGCAATTTACCACTGAGATCCAAGGTAGTACGGCACGTTCGGCAGCGGGTGTCCGCCACCAGTTTTCGCATGAAATTAATGTGCGCATGTCACAATATGGCATCGAGCGTCTCAAACAGTTTCATGCAGAAATCGGCGGTGATAGTGGGTTACGTCAGGTCGGCTATCTTTTTCTCATCAACGACATGCAAAACTGGCAGGGCTACTGTGATGCGACTGCCATGCAACAGCGCCTCGGGGTACGCACACAACTCCTGAAGCCTGCTGATGTGCATGCCATCGTCCCCGATGTCAATCTGGATGGTTTAATTGGTGCCACGTTTGGGCCCGATGACGGCTTTTGTGATCCGCACGGTGTGGCGCTCGGCTACCTCAATCGTGCCCGTAGCCTCGGTGTCACACTCGAGCGCGCCACACCTGCCACCGGCATCGTGGTGGCACATGGGCGTGTGGTAGCAGTCGAAACACCCCGTGGTCGTATTGACTGCGAAACGGTCATCAACTGTGCCGGTTCATGGGCGGGGGCGGTGGCAGCTCTTGCTGCGCTAGAGGTGCCCGTGCAACCGTTCCGGCGCAACGTGTACGTGACCCAGCCGACCCAGATTATTCCCGGGCAGATGCCATTGACGGTGGACGTGGAGTCGGGTTTTTGGATGCGCAAAGAGCACGATAGCCTGATTTTTGGGCTCTCCAAAGCCGATGAACCGCCGGGATACAACACCAACGTGGACTGGGAATGGCTCGATACCGTGCTGGATGCCGGGTTTATGCGCTTTCCGCGCTTGGGTGATGTGCAACTCGCCGAAAAGCAGTGCTGGGCGGGTGCCTACGAAGTCACCCCCGACCACATGCCCATTTTGGGGCGGCACCCGCAGCTGCCGTCGTTCATTAATGCGGCAGGGTTTAGTGGACATGGCATCATGCATGCGCCGGCGACGGGTTTGCTGATAGCCGAGGAAGTGCTTGATGGGCGTGCGCACACCATCGACATTGATCCATTGCGTATCGAGCGCTATGCGACTGGATCGATTTTTGAGCGGAACATCATCTAAAAGGACTTCTGCATGACAACGCGCCTGCATGCTGGCGAGTTTGATGTTACTCCCGAGATAGTGGCGGAGCTGATCGCGACACAGTTTCCGCAGTGGTCTGAGATGCCGTTGCAACGGGTTGCATCGAGTGGCACCGACAATACTATTTACCGCCTCGGTGATACACTGGCGGTGCGTCTGCCACGCATCGATTGGGCGGCACCCCAAGTCCCCATCGAATATCGCTGGTTGCCCTACTTGGCACCACAACTGCCGATCGCCATCCCCACGCCACGTGCACTCGGTCAGCCCAGTGCCATCTACCCGTGGCCATGGTACGTTTACCCATGGTTGCCTGGGCAGGCCTTGGCACATGCCACAGATGTCGATATGCCACAGTTGGCACGTGACCTCGCCCGCTGGGTGCGGGCACTTCATGCCATTGAGACACACGATGCTCCCCCGGCTGGTGTCGCCAATCATGGGCGCGGTCTGCCATTGACGCACGAAAATCGTGATAGTCGCACACGCCAACACATCGTGCAGTGTGGCGATGTCCTCGATGTGCCACAGGCCATGCACATGTGGCACGATGCGCTGACTACCCCTGCCTGGACCGAGACCCCTGTTTGGGTGCATGGTGACCTCAATGCAGGCAACCTGCTGGTTGCGGATGGGCGATTATCTGCGGTGATTGACTTTGGGTGCATGGGGATTGGTGATCCGGCTGTCGATCTCTTGGCGGCATGGGATACGCGTGGTAATGATGTATATCGTGCCACATTCCGTGCTGCTATCGGCTACGATGATGCCACATGGGCACGTGGGCGGGCCTGGGCCTTTTCGGTGGCGGTCATCGCCTTGCCCTATTATCGCACCACCAATCCAGTGATTACTGCGACCGCACAAGGTATGATCACCGCCACCATGCATGATTGGCAGCACCACCGCTAAGCAGATGAGGTAGCGGTGTAGTGGGTGCGTAAGAGTGCCACTCCACGGTTGCGCAGTTGTTTGATGGCACCTTCGCTCCGGTTGAGGAGCTGGGCAATTTCACTAATCGAATAGTCATCGCAGTAGCGGAGCAAAATGACTTTGCGCTGATCATCGTTGAGTCGTGCAAGTGCGTGCTGGAGCACGGGGTCACTCTCGACTGTGGTGTGGTCGAGCATTGTGGCATGGTGTTCTTCGATGGTTACTGCAGGGTAGCGCGCCATGCGTCGAATTGCATCGACTGCTTTGTCGTGGGCAATGCGGTAGAGCCAAGCTTCGATCGGCAACCCGCGCTCGTCGTAGTGGGGCAACGATTCGATGATGCGTACAAAGACATCGTTGCACAAATCATCGGCTAGGTCCATGTCGCGTACGCGCCTGAACAAGTAGCGCCGGATGCTGGCAGCATGGTTGTGGTAGAGGGTGGCTGCGTTGTGCTGATGAGTCATGGTATTCCTCCTGTATCTACTATGCAAAAGCCAAACCATGACATTACTATGCCGTAGGTGCATTACGCAGGCATTACGTGATGCAACCTCATACCTGTGCCATAAAGGGCCTCATCTGCTATACTAAGAGGGGTGTGCACACCCACTGGGTTACCCTGAAAGGCAACACAATGAATTATCCGCCCGTGACATTGGGTGGTCCGCAGCATGATGACATTGTCGAATTAGCCAAGGCATGGGCAGGCACCACGGTTGCCTATGCGATCGTGTTAACAGGGGCTGCCAATCTGCTGAGCATACAGATTATCGAAGCGTTGTTGGTTTCAGCCATCGTGTGTGGTTTGGGTTTTGTCGTGCACGAATTGGCGCATCGGCAAGTGGCACGCCGCTATGGTGCCACGGCACACTTTGCCGCAGATATGCGCTGGCTGGGGTTGTCCCTGCTGTTGTCGTTCACTGGTATTTTTATTGCAGCACCGGGTGCGGTGTGGCATACGGGCGTCAATGATGCACGGCGCTTAGGGCATATTGCGTGGGTTGGACCCGTATCGAATTTACTGCTGTCGTTGCTCTTTCTGTTGCTCTACCCTATCGCCTATATCGTGCAACTGGATTTTGATTTGTTGCTCCGCATTTGTGTGGTGGGGGTGGGGTTTAATGCCTGGTTGGGGTTGTTTAACCTTATCCCTGGCGGACCCTTTGATGGCGCCAAAGTATTAGCATGGTCAACGCCCGTCTATGTTGCGACTGTGGTTGTGGCGGGGGCGATGGCTTTTGGGTTGGCTCGTCAGGATGTGCTGATTCAGGTATGGGGTGCCATCATTCGTATGGCATTCGGGGTATCGTAATTTTCTACAAAAAAGGAAACATCATGCGGCGTAAACTGATTGCTGGTAACTGGAAAATGCACAAAACAATTGCGGAAGCAGTGGCTCTGACTGATGCCATCGTGGCCGGTTTGGGGAGTATAGCCGCAGGGCGTGAGGTATTGATCTGTCCAACATTTACGGCACTCAATGCGGTAATTGCTCGTCCACGTGGTGTGGTAGCAGTTGGCGCACAAAATGTCTACCCCGAGGCACAAGGAGCCTTTACGGGTGAGATTGCGCCGGGGATGTTGACCGACATTGGGTGTACGCATGTCATCATCGGTCACAGTGAACGGCGCCAACTCTTTGGTGAGACAGACGCACTTATTGCGCGCAAAACGGTTGCAGCCTTGGCCGCAGGATTAACCCCCATCGTGTGTGTGGGTGAAACACGCGCTGAACGCGAAGCAGGGCGTGCCGAAACTGTCGTGCTCGGTCAAATCGCAGGGGCACTCGCGGGTGTGGCAGCGCAGTTGGCACACGTGGTGGTCGCCTATGAGCCGGTGTGGGCAATTGGTACCGGCTTGACTGCCACATCAGCCGATGCCCAAGCCATGCATGCTGCTATTCGTGCCGAATTACGGCGCATTGGTGGTGACGCAGCTGATGCGGTACGTATTCAATATGGTGGCAGTGTGAAGCCCGACAACGTGGATGAGCTGATGGCGCAACCCGACATCGATGGGGCACTCGTGGGTGGGGCATCATTGGTCGCGGAAAGCTTTATCCGGATTGTGAACTACCGTTAAAGGACGGAGTGCGTCGGTGGGGTGGGTTGACTACCCCACCGCAAAAAATAACACAATTCTAGTATTTTTTCATTTGCAAAACGTACGGTATTTACCGACAATGAAACTGTGGGATAGACGCATCAACTTTTCCCTCTCAGTGCACGTCTAGAGCATATGTACTTTTGATTGATAGGAATACACCATGACCGACGCAGTGACGGACAACACAAATGGCGCGCAGATGTATCCACTCGTCGTCCTCGGCGAGATGGTCATCATGCCCAATATGACCGTGCCCCTGCAAATTGGTCAGGGGAAATCGTTTAAGGCGATTGAAGTGGCGTGGGAAGCGCAACAAACGGTGTTGCTGATTTTTGTGCCCGAAGAAGAAATCGAAGGCTACAAAAGTGGTACTCCCCCTGCACTCCCAAGCGTGGGTGTGGTGGCACGCCTCGAAGAATTCATCAAACTGCCAGATGGCACTGCACGCATCATCCTCGAAGGACAACAACGGGCGCAGATTGACACCATGTTGCAAGTAGACCCCTACTACCAGGTGGTTGCACATACGATTAGTGATGCCGTAATCATGAACATGGATGTCGAAGCACTCATGGAGACGGTCAAACAGCAGGTCGACGAGTTCGTCGACCACCTCGGCGAAGTCCCCCAAGAAGCAGTCGCTTTTGTGCGCCGCATCGATACACCGGGGCACCTTGCCGATATTGTGACCTATGCACCTGCCTTCGATTTCAAAGAGCGCCTGGCGGTGCTCAATGAGCTTGATCCCCTGAATCGCTTGCATATCGTGTACCGCATGTTGGCGCGCCATCTTGAGCTGATGAAAATCCGCCAGAAAATCCAAATGGATACCAAGGATATTCTGGACCAGAGTCAGAAAGAATACTTCCTGCGTGAGCAGATTCGTGTGATTCGCCGTGAACTCGGCGAAGACGAAGAGCTCGATGACCCTGTCGATGACCTCAAAAAGAAAATCCAGGCCATGGTGGCGCCCGACTACGTGCGTGACCAGGCCATGCACGAATACCGGCGTCTCAGCCAACAGGGACCGGGGAGCCCAGAGGCCGGGGTTATTCGTACGTACATCGACTGGTTGATGACATTGCCATGGAACCTAGAAGAGCTCAACGCTATCCAAATGGATGAAGCCCAAAAAGTGCTCGATGAAGACCATTATGGCCTCGACAAAGTCAAAGAGCGCATTCTGGAATACATTGCGGTACGGAAACTGGTCGGTACCAATATGCGCTCTCCGATCTTGTGTCTGGTTGGCCCTCCAGGTGTGGGCAAAACGTCGCTGGGGCGCTCAATCGCTCGTGCGCTGGGGCGGACATTTGTGCGCATGAGTCTCGGCGGTGTGCGTGACGAAGCCGAAATCCGCGGGCACCGGCGCACCTACATTGGCGCCATGCCAGGGCGTGTCATCCAAGGCATGAAAACGGCCAAATCCCGTTCAGCTGTCTTTGTGCTCGATGAAATCGACAAAGTTGGTCAAGACTTTCGTGGCGATCCAACCTCAGCATTGCTCGAGGTACTCGACCCCGAACAAAACGGTACCTTCTCAGATCACTATCTCGAAATCCCGTTTGACTTGTCGCAAGTGGTTTTTGTGGCCACCGCCAACCAGCTCGACACCATCCCGGCACCACTCCGTGACCGAATGGAAATTATCGAGATGAGTGGCTACACCGAAGAAGAAAAACTCGGTATCGCCATACGATTCCTTGTCCCCAAACAACGTGAAGCACATGGTCTGTCAGAGCGCACATTGACCATCAGTGATGCAGCGATTTTGCAGGTCATCCGCGCCTACACGCGTGAGTCGGGTGTGCGCTCGCTCGAGCGTGAAATCGCCAGCATATGTCGCAAAGTAGCACGCCAAGTGGCTTCCCTTGAGCATGAAGCTCCACTGACTCATGTCGATACCAATGACGTCGAAACGTACCTGGGCGTGGAACGCTTTAGCTACGACAAAGCCGAGGAACAAGACGAAGTCGGTGTGGCCACGGGTGCCGCCTGGACATCGGTGGGTGGTGAGACCCTCTCAATCGAGGTCTTGACTATCAATGGCAAGGGGGCATTACAACTTACTGGCAAGTTGGGCGACGTCATGAAAGAGTCTGCCCAGGCTGCAGTCAGCTACGCACGTTCACGGGCCGAATCGTTGGGTGTGTCAACGAGTTTCTTCGATGACCATGTCGTCCACATCCACGTCCCCGAGGGGGCTGTCCCCAAAGACGGCCCGTCAGCTGGCATCACCATGACTACCGCACTCATCTCGGCCATGACGGGCCGCAAGGTGCGCCGTGATGTGGCCATGACGGGTGAAGTCACGTTACGTGGCAAAGTATTGCCAATCGGTGGACTGAAAGAAAAAACGCTGGCAGCACATCGGGCTGGTATCAAGACATTCATTTTGCCCCAGGCCAACACCAAGGATATTGCTGATATTCCACAACGCATCCGTGACGAGATCCAGCTCATCCCGGTGTCGTCGATGGATGAGGTCCTCACCATCGCCTTGCGTTAGGCGTGTCGACACATACACCACGGCGGGATTCCCTCACAGGGAATCCCGCCGTGTGCGTTTGGTGGCTATTTGGCGCGGGTTTGACTAAAGAGGATGATACCACCAGTAATCAAGAGGGCGGGGATGGCATAGCGCCATAATTGTGGTGCAAAGATATTGATGAGCATGTACACACCAACCAGCATCAGCACAACGCCGACAAGACTGCGATTACGATTGGTTGCCGGTGCATCAAAGGGATACGGCTCTACAATCATCCCGGGTGTTTCGAGGGGCATGAGCATCCACAAAATGAAGTAGAGCAATACCCCGGTGCCAAATCCGATAACGAGTATCAAAAAAATGAGTCGGATGACCCATGCATCAACATCGAGGGCCCGCGCAATGCCACTTGCGACTCCAGCGACCATGGATTCGTTGCGCCGCCGATAAAACCGTGTATGTACATTCATTGGTTGTCTCCGTTCCACCAAAAGCTGTCGAACGACATACTGTTCTGACGAGATGAGTCATCCTTTGGTTGCACTAACTCAGATTAATCACCATTAATTTGGGTTCGGTCATCTCTTCGATGGCGTAGCGTACACCTTCGCGCCCGGTGCCTGAATGTTTGACACCACCATAGGGCATGGGGTCAAGGCGCCATGTCGGCATGTCGTTGATGATGACACCGCCAACCTCGAGTTGGTCGTATGCCGCATAGATGCGCCCAATGTCTCGTGTAAAGACGGCAGCCTGCAAGCCGAAGTCGCTGTTGTTGACTGCCGTAATCGCCGCATCAAAGTTATCATACGGCTGCACCGTGACGACTGGCGCAAAGACTTCGCGGCAGTTGACATTGAGCGTGGCAGCTGCGTTGGCAATGATGGTCGGTTGTACGACCCCGTCGTGTACTGTCCCACCAGTGAGAAATACGGCACCAGCAGCCTGCGCCTCGCTAAACCATGCATTGATGCGCTGGGCTTCTCCTGGATTAATAAGTGCACTTAAATGTGCCGTCTCGTCGAGTGGATGTCCCACCACTAATTTTTGTACGCCAGCAACCAGGTGGTGCACGAATGCATCGTAGACGGTGGCCTGCACAAAAATCCGTTGCACGCTGATGCAGCTCTGCCCCGCATAATTAAAGCCACCGGCTACACACCGTGCTGCCGCATCAGCGATGTTGGCATCGTCGTGCACAATCACTCCCGCATTCCCACCGAGTTCGAGGGTCACCCGCTTGCGCCCTGCACGAGCACGGAGCGACCAGCCGACTGCAGGTGAGCCAGTGAATGTCAACATTGCCAGCCGCTCATCTTCGATGAGGGCATTGGCATCGCGACTATGCATGGGGAGCACACTGATTGCACCTGCCGGCCATCCTGCCGCCACAATCAGCTCGCCGAGTAACAACGCCGCACTCGGGGTCTGTGAGGCTGGCTTGAGCACCACGGGGCACCCAGCCGCCAGCGCAGGCGCCACTTTGTGGGCCACGAGATTCAGTGGGAAGTTGAACGGAGAAATCGCCCCAATTGGCCCAATTGGAAAGCGTCGTACCACGGCATGTCGCCCTTCGCCACCCACGGCACGGTCGAGGCGCAATACTTCGTCGTGACTCTGGCTACATTCGTCGGCAGCAGTGAGAAAGGTGGTGATGGCACGTTGCACTTCACCGCGCGCCTGTACAATCGGTTTGCCTGCCTCGAGTGCAATCACACGAGCAAACTCATCGTTGTGCTGTTCGATGCCGTGTGCCACTTGGCGTAGCATACGGGCACGCGCATGTGCCGGCAAGGCACGGGTTTGGGCAAAGGCATGTGTGGCGGCTGCAATGGCTTGGTCGAGGTGTGCAGCGCTCGCCCGTGACACTATACTGACCACTTGCTGGTCGTATGGGCAGGTCACGGTATAGTGATCGGTGCTTGTATGGGGCGTACCTGCCAACAAAAACGCCCGTGGTGTATCACGCATCTGTGTCCCTCCGACTGCAATCATTTATTAGCCCCATTATAGATGAGGATTGCCAGCGCACGGGTTCCTATTTGGCGAGAATCCACTTGTTGTAGAGTGGTTGGATGTCGCAACCGCAACTTTTTTGTACGGCACGCACAAATGCGCTGCCATCTACTAGTGCATAGCGATTGGTGGTGTAGTAGCTCTTGAGTGCCGCATTGAATGCCTTGGTGCCGATTTTGCTCCGAATCGCATCCACGTACAACGCCGCCTTGGAATAGCTCAATGTGCTGTACTGGGTATCGCTCATGGTGCTGATGGGGCGATCGACGACGCCATCTTTTTTCTTGGCTTTGAGTGCCGCATAATCATCGACAAAGATACGTTTTTCGTCGATGCCAGCCTGTGTGCCATAGACCGTTTCTTGGTAGAGGACTTGGCTGTAGCTGGCCATTCCTTCGTCGACCCAGGCGTGATTTTGTACGTCGTTGCCGATGACACCATAGAACCACTGATGGGCGACTTCGTGCACAATCAGGCTTTCGTAATCGGCCGATTCATTGAAAAAGGCCTGCTCGATGAGTACAAATCCGGGCAATTCAATCCCTTCAAAAGAACCAGCATCCACGGTGACAATATCGAGCTCGTTGTAGGGGTATTGCCCATACAGACCATTAAAGGTACGCAACGCTTGACTGGCGTATGTCAGTGTGACCTGCCCACCCGTGCGGTTGCCATGCGGGTAATAGACGCTGATTTTGGTGCCATCTACAGTAGCGTTGACGCTGGAAAGTTTGCTGACGGCCAAGGCAAAATCACGTTGTAACCCACTCACGATGCGGACCGTCTGATTGGTACCGGAGGTACTTGTACTCAGTGCGGTCCCGGTGCCCACCACGGCGTATGTGCGCGGTGCGGTCACAGTCACATCGTAGAATGCCACTGCACTCGTGATGATGTCGCCGGTCGTATCGGGGACCGTCGTATCCCACGTGCCATTGGTATTGATGGCGAGCAGGGGATACGCCATTGCGAGGGCAACTGTCTGTCCATCGCTATTGAGCGTGCCATATACGTCTGTACCACCGTTGTTGGCCGCAGTGGTGGTGAAATTCACGACAGCGGTGACGCTGGCATTGGCTGCAATAGGGGTGCTGACATCGAGCCGTGCCAAAAAGCGATTCGCTTCGTATTTGACCGACGTTTTGTTGCCGTTGATACTCGCGTTGCTGAGTGTGATGCTCGCACCGATATCGGGGAGATTGGCATACAGTCTGAAGTAGATGGTGCGCAGCGCCGCACCGGTTTGATTGGTGAAAATGAGTGTTTGCGTGCCCTGCCAGGTACGTTTGCTGGGGTCCACGGTACCCACAATCTGATAACGAGGCACAGTTGCATGTCGTGTCACGTCGCTGCGCGCGCTGGTATGCATGGCTGCCTGTTGATCGGTCACTGTGCCGGTGGCTGCGCGTACCATGAACTGGAACGATGCACACAGGATAATCCCTACCCATACGAGTGAAATAAGCCGAGACATATGCATGACGGCACTCCTTTTGTGCAGATAAATATAACACAAATGCCGTCTATTGTATGAATTCGTTCATCCTACTAGCGTGCCAGCACCCACGAGGCATAGAGTGGTTGGATGTCGCAGTTGCACGTCTGCTGGATGGCATTGGTCAACGCACTACTATCAACATATGCATAGCGATTATCGTGGTAGTAGCGCTGCAAAGCAGCAAAGAACGCATCATCGCCGATTTGCGCACGGAGTGCGGCCAGATATAATGCAGCTTTGTCATAGGCCAGCACATTGTACGTGTACAGGGTAAAATCACGCATATGGCGTGCGATGGGACCATCAGCGTTGCGTGTTTTGAGGCGTTCGTAGCGCACCACCCAATCATCGCCCTCGATTTTGGCAGCAGGTTGCCCCCATACCGCCTCACGGTAGATGACCTGCGCATACGTTGCCAGACTTTCATCGACCCAGGCATGCTGTTGCACATCATTGCCAATGACGTTGTAAAACCACTGATGGGCAATTTCGTGCGCAATAATGCTTTCGAGTAGCCACGATGTTGCAAACAAGTCCCGTCGTATCAGAGTCAGACCGGGATACTCGACTCCATAAAATGTACCAGCATCGACGGCCACGATATCGAGCTCGTTGTATGGATATTGCCCAAATTTGACGTTGAACAGCTGTATTGCCTGCCGCGCAAACTTAAGTGCCAAGCGCCCGCCGCGGATGTTCCCTGTCGGGTAATACACGTTAATGCGGGTGCCATCAATACTGCCACTAACCCGTGGTAGGGTGGTGGCCACGAGGGTAAAATCGCGCTGCAAGCCACTGACGACGTGGATTGTTTGTGTGTTACCGTTTTTGATTATCTGCGTCGTTGTGCCAGTCGTCACAATACTGTAGTTGCTCGGTGCGGTGAGTGTCACATCGTAGAGTGCGACAGGACTATTGACCATGTCGCCTTTCGTATCGGGAATTTCCGTTTCCCAGCGTCCATTCGCATAATTCGCTATGATCGGATATGCTGACGCCAACGAGAGCGATGCGCCGTCGTCATTCATGGCACCATACCACTGTTGTCCCTTGTTGTATGGCATCGTTGTTGCAAAATCGAGCGCTACGACGATGGTTGCACCACTTGCGAGGGGTTCGGCCAAATCAATGCGCACCAGATACTCACCCGCTTCGCTGGTAAACGGCACCGCTTGCTCGTTGATACGGGCTGCGGTGATGACGACCGCACCCCCCATGTCATCCAAATTGGGGAATAATCTGAAATAGAGCCGATCAAGGGGATCTGTGCTTTTGTTGACATAAAACAATTTTTGTGTTGCCTGCAGGGTCTGGGTTTGTGGGGTGATGACCCCGGTAATCTGATACCGGGGTACATCACCATAATGCTCAATATCGCTACGTGTGCTGTTGTGCATGGCAGCACGTTGGTCGTGCTGCATTGGTGTCTCCTGCTCCTGGGCTGTCCCCTGCTGTGGGAGTACTAGCAAAAACCACAATAGTACGACACCAATGCGCACGCGTTTGCCCACGACTACCCCCCAAAGATACCAACAATTTGCATCATTCCTATTAATACTACACCAGTTAGTAATAAAATGCTAGTCGTCACTGACGTCCAACGTGATGCCTCTTGTGTGCGGAAAGCACGCAGCGCCAGTATGATACCAAGCACCAAGGCCACCACATACGCCAACCCTGTGGTAGCGAGATGGTATGACGTAGGCACGCCAAAGAATGAATGATACCCGTAATTCCCATCGGGATTGATGATGTCGAAGTAGACATAGATCACATATCCCAGCCACACTAGCGTGGACACAATCATCAGCCATTGCACGCCAAACAATGAACGTGTGGCCGCAGTCGGCTGTGGTTTGCTGAACACAACGCGTATCAGCCATGCCAATGGCCGCAACACGGCTGCTATCAGCATCACGATTAGCCCGGTTGCCATGATCCCGAGCGGGATGTAGACGGACTCGTTGAGGCGGATCAGCTGAATGGTGAAGGGTGTTTCAGCCACCGTATCCGGGGTCACAAAAGTGACTTTTTGATCGGTCACACACGATGGATTGGGGATGTCCTGTGGATTATCGAGGAAAGCGGTGCCAATCTGTGCCGCACACGCATTGTCGATAAACGCACCATGAGATACATTAGGGAATACCACGTGGGTTGCATTGGGCAATGTGCTAGCGACCGTATCGCCCATGCTCGCAGGCGTGATGGGGTCATAGCGCCCCGACAACAGGAGCGTTGGGGTGTCTGTGGTAAATGCATCATTTGCTTTGGTATCAAGCGCAGGCACCCCTAAAACCGCACACATATTGGCATACGACTGAACATCGGTTGACTGTGTGTCTGCATCGAGAGGGATGATTGGATTCTGCGGTATCAGGATTTCTGCTGCTTGTGGTAGTTTCTCTTCGCTACATGTGGTTGTTCTGTACATGCCTTCACTGATTGAGTCATAAAAAACGATGAACGCAGTGAGCATTTTAAATACCGTATACTCTTCGTTGGCGACTTGCGTGATAAACATCGGCAAGTAGGTGACGAATTCACTGTCGTAGTGCAGTTGGAAAACCATCCCTTCAAATGAATCACCATCGATTAAGGTAGGATACGATTTATCGGTTTCAATATCGATTAAGTCGAGTGTAATGGGATCTGCTTCGAGCTTATTGTAGACATCCACATACGTTTGCTTCAAATTGGGGTAGTATGCGTTGCAGTCCGCATCAGCCGCACAATCTGCAAACATATTGTTGAATGCAGCGTCTTTGGATACATAGTATTCGTAGTTTGGCTCACGATCTTTGGGGACAACACCATCGAGAATCACGGCATGCACGAGATTCGGGTAGCGCTCAACCACGTGTTGTGCCAGCAGCGAGCCATACGACACCCCATACAAATCGATGCGCTCGTGCCCCAGAATCTGTGCAATCGCTGCCACGTCACCTGCATTCGCCAGACTGTTAAATGCAGCAAGGTCGACACCTTCATCGTTCAAGCGGGTCACACATGCCTGCCACGCCGTCTGACTGAGCGCTTCGGACTCATCGTCACTCAAGTCTTTATCTAGGTTCGCAATGTCGTTTTCATGGATTTCTGGACAATTGAGGCTCGGTTTGCTCAACGTCGTACCACGCTGTTCGAAAAAGACCATATCGCGGTCGCGGGGCAACACGCTATCTGCTTCGGTTATCGAAGTGCTGAACGTATCAATCGTATCGCCACCAGGACCGCCTTGGAGCAGGTACAACGGCAAATTGCTATTCGGTGTCTCACTGCGGATAATCATGATTGGCAACTCTACCACACCCGCTGTGCGGTTGTCTGCGTAGAGTGGTACCGTGACTACACCACATTCGTAGGCGCGATCTTCTGGGATATCAGCATCTGCGAGGCAAGCTCCTGGCACAAATCCCTGCTGTTCGGCTGCTTGTATCGTGGTGAGTGGCATCCACATGAGGATTGTCCATGCGACACATATACTGAGTAATAAACGGTTTGTCATCATACCCTCCATACCTTTATCTATAAGTATACCGTGATATTTTACAATACTATATCACAAGGTATTAAATAATGCAAGGTAGTAAAACGTAGCATCACTGAGATGCGTTTTACGGTACCCAGATGCCCGATATGGTCACAGTGCCGTTTGCACCTTCGGCCACGGGATCGAGTCGCAGTTGCACGAGGCGTGTGGGTGGGGTAGTGAGTTGTTGCAAGTCAATGATGTATTCATGCATGCCTGGTTTAAGCTCCCAGCGTAGTGCATGGGTTTCGTTGAATTGGTTGATTTGGTCTGTGACAAACAGTTGTGCGCTGCCATCTGCGGTGCTATCGGCCTGCATACGGATGCCAATATAGCGTGGGAGTGGCATATCGAGGATCGGCGACACCAGTGCAGGGTCGCTCCCCACACGAAGCTGCCAGGCGGTCGTTGATATGGTCCGCGCATTGGTGAGTTGCCAGCCGAGTGGTGCTCGTGATAGATTGCGCCACATCCCCGCATCGAGTTGTACCACGGGGCGTGGGATTTGGTAGTGTGTCGGGATCGGTTTCGCAAACGGCAACGGTTGCATGTATGCATATTGGAGTGCCAGGCAGCGTTGTACGACAGTGCGTTCGATGTTAAAGCGCTGTTGCATGGTGTACGATGGCGTAAGAAAATCGTCAGCAATCACTATCGCAGCACCAGCCTGTTGGGTGCGTTCGAGTGCTCCCTGTAACTGTATGCATGCATCCGACCACTGACCGTATTGGGTCATCAGGGCATTGACCGACAAAAATTGGCTTCGCTGCTCGTAATAGGGCAGATAGAGCTCTTGCAGTCCATCGGGTATGAGCAGCAGATCGGCTGGTTGACTTTGTGCGGCCACTGCACGGGCAATATCACGTTGCAAATCAAGGCGTGCATCGCCACGCATGGTGATGGCGTGGTAATTGGCAACGACCAGCCCACCCGCTAGCCCCAACGCCACACACAAGCGCCAGTGCCATGGTGGCATGGTGGCAAGCACGGCACCCCACAGCAACACACAGGCAGGGATCAATGCAATCCAAAACTCAATGTTGTCAGGTTCCCACCAAAAAAAGAAGCTGCCATAGCAGAGAATCCACGCAACCAGCCACCAATCTCGGTCTGTGGGACGATATATGCGCCTAATGCCGATGAGCAACGCGCTGAGTAGCAGCCACCCACCGTTGTAGGCAGATATCGTGTAACTGATGCCGGATGCGAGGTCTACCACCGTGCCGCGCCCACCCCACCAGCCGGTATCAGCATAATGAAAGAGCCAGGCTCGTATCTGTGCTACATCACGAAATCCACTAACCGCAACCATTACCACCGCATAGGCGACTACAACCAGCCCACCTGCAACGAGTGCAACAATCAACCATGGCCGCCATTGCCGTGGGTGGTGGCGGATATCGGCGCCGGCGCTGACCGCCAGCGGGATGAGCATCAGCACGTTGGTTTGGTGAAACAACACGGCGCCACACCAGGCAATGCCGAGCAGACATGCCCGTCCGCTGTGCATGGGGCGGGCATCATCGACGAGCCACACCATCCACAGCAAAAAAAAGGCGGCCAACGTATAGACTTCGACTTCGACGGCATAGTACCAAAAGGCGTAACTGCCGCCGAGCGCAAGACTAGCAAGCAGACTGAGGTCATGGCGATGCCAGCGGCGCCCCACGATGGCCACAAACAGTGCTACTCCGGCAGCCCCGGCCAGGGCGTTGATTTGTTGCATCACAATGGCTGCATCGCCACCCTGTGCCACCCATGTGGCAAACACGCCGACTGGGCCGTAGGCGAGGTGGTGTGGATGAAAACTTTCTTGCCACGGTTTGCGTGATATATCAAAAATATACGACAGTGCATCGAATGTATGCACCTGCGTCAATGTGGTGAGATAAATGATGGTCCAACCAATGCCACTCAGTAGCGCGAGATGGATGTATGAGAGTGCATTGAAACGGTCACGCATCGAGACGCCTTCCTGACTAGGGTGATGCAAAATCGGCACCAAGAAATTGAATGCCCAGTGGCCGACGATCGTGCTGCAACGGGTCGACTTCGGCCATCACCCACGGCACACTCCGTAGTTTGACAAGTATGGCACCGGTCGCATTGCTGGCAGATGTATCGATGACAGGTACCGTGACTGAGATTGTTTGGATGGCGGTGCTGGCGAGCTCCATACAATCGAGTTCTTGCCATGTGGTATTGGCATCGGTTTGTGGAATCACCTGCGCGGCCACATCGATGCATACTTTGGCAGCCCCGAGCAGTGCAGGGCGACTCCCTGCTGAGACACGTAGTGTCAATGGGCGTGGCGCTGGTGGTGCATCAAAACGCAATACAGCTCGTCCAGTTGTCCAGGCAAATGTACGCCCCTTGATTGTTTCTTGCGTATAAAACCCGCCGACTTGGGATGCCGTATCGCTGACGTCAATGCGTGTTGCGAGTGGTGCATCACCACGGACCAGCTCGTAGCGTTGGTAGGTGACTGCGAGCTGTCCCACTGATGCGGGTTTTTGATTGAGGAGCTGCGAAAACTCCGGTACCACAAAGGTGATGGGCTCTTGTTTGACGAACGACATCCCTGGAATCCAGAGTGCACCGTTGGCTCCCAACAGAAAGAAGATGCGGCGATCTTGATTCATCCACCGCTGGTACAACGTGGCGAGGTCGCGGGCATAGTTGTCTGGGTATTGACTGCGCACACTAAACACTTCACGCCCATGGATGGCGGCCAACGGCAGCGCGATGACATCGCTGGCATCCCGCGCCATGACATAACTGGGGGCGCCGCCGCGGATCAGTACCACATCGCGCTGGGTACTGGTAGCTGCTATGGTTGCTACTTGACTAATAGCGCCCGCATACTCGGGAATTTGTAGCACGGGACGCATGGTAGCGATGAGAAAGAGTACGAGCACCGCAGTGGTACCACCACTGATGAGGCGACGCCACCACTGTGTATTCCAGATTACCACAATCGCATACGCACTCAACAATGCGAGCCCCGGGTAGATGGTGGGCAAATAACGGCGCATGATGTAAATATAGGTTTGCGCACTGGTGCCGTAGCTCAGTTGAATAAACACGATGGCGGTGGTCAAGGTGACCACCATAAAAAACCAATCGCGTCGGGTGAGTCCATGCCACAACCAGAGTGCCAGCCCGATGGCACTTGCCAGAATCCCGATGGGCGAGATATACCAGCCGATGCGTACCAAATTGGCCATCGAATTCGCATACATGTCACGTAGTGGCTCGACTGTTTGGTCTTGCCCACGCAGCAACTGCAGGATGCGACTCAACCCTTGAGAGATGATGTCTGCATGCATGGGTGGGGCAATTGGTGCCCCAATATACCCTTGTAACACCAGACATGAGTCTGTCGGGGTGCTACGCTGTGTGGCACTCAGACACGCCGGTGCATCTGCAATAACCGTCGGTGTCAAGATTTGTGGGCGGATAACGTAGGCATATGCAACGATGACGAGGCTGGCGATCGCTGCGACACGCAGTGCTGGTTGATACCATGGTGTGAGCCACGCTAATATGCGTGTCGGTACAGTGGTACGGGTGCGGATGACCCAAATGAGAGCCACAATGCCGATTAACGCGACAAATTCCACACCAATGCGCCCGTAGCGCCACGGCGCGTCGGCAATACTCTCACCCGGGCACGGTTGCATGGTGAGCGGTGAGCAGGGACGCACGAGAAAGACGCGTTGTAAGGTCGGCGTCAAGAATGGAAAGATGGCAAGTGCCGTGAGGGCACTTTTTTGGAAGAGCGCAAAAAAGGTATCAATGAAATAATTCTTGGAAATAGTGAGCAAGTGTACCACGCCGTGTATGCCACAGATGACCAACCCGCCCATGAGCCACCGTAATGGACTGTCGAAGCGCTGTGTGACCCAGCGCCACAACATCCATGCTATGAGTGGGGCAACCACGAACACGAAATCGAGGCGCGTCAGAATGAGTTGACCGGCTGCGGCTCCCGCAAGCAGTGCAGCATAGGTGGCATCGTGTGGTTGTGGGCGTTGCGCTATTCGCGCCATGCCATAAATGACCACAAAAATGAGCCACTGTGCGGTTGTTTCTGACATGGGATAGCGACTAAACCAGATTTGGACGCTGTTGAGGGTGAGCAACACCATTGCAATGACCCCGAGCCATGGTGAATGCATGGCTCGCCCTGCCATCCCCACACTCCAGATACCCAGCACTCCCGCAAATCCAGTTGCCAATAATGCATATTGAATGCCGAACAGACTCGCAAAAATGGCAATCCATGCAGGAAACAGATGCAAAAATTGTGGCGTATATTCGCCGTTTATGGCGTTTGATTCACTGATAAACAAGCCTGCCAGCCGCATCCGTGACGACATAAAGCGCATGCCTGATTGTACACCGAGTAAATTGCTCCAGCCTTGTGCTGCATCGCTCTCTTGGTTGCGTCGCTGTGCCAGATCAGCAACAAGCGGGTCGTACTGGCGAATACTGCCTGTGCGGGCAATCATGATACCCGTATTGGCGTAGATTCCCGCATCTCGACCACCCAGAATGACCTCACTCGGAGTACCAGAAAGGATGATGGCTACGAGCAGTACCCCAGCGGCGACCATCACCGGCATCCGCTCACTGGTGGTGATGGTGGGGATACGCATCGAGATGTGTTGCTGTCGACATCGTACGATGGCTAGGACAACTATCACGGATGTGATGCCAAGCTGGAGTGGTAGCGAAAATACGCCAATGGCAGCCAGGGCAACCGCAATACCACCGTGTACAACTGCACCAGTGATGGCTGCCTGAAACAATGTGTCGACCCCGTTGTCATGTGCACCTCGCCATGCGCGGATAGGCCATCCTGTCAGTGTGACTACTACTAGTGCAAGCAACAAATATAAAATCGACACACGCAACCCCATTGTATGAATATTCCCTGCGAGGTATTGTAACTGATATGCATTTGTGATGGTATTTTGTGGCAATCTGGTACTGATACACTGAATTGCTTGACAATGATGCGATACTACCCATATAGTGTGTAGTATTCTGCTACTACCCCTGTAGTGTGCGTCCTCAGCATCAAGGAATACCTGCATGCCCGATAAATTGGTTATCGTTGAATCACCGGCCAAGGCCAAAACCATTGGGAAATATCTCGGTGCTGGCTATCGTGTCCTCGCATCTGTTGGCCATGTACGCGATTTACCCGAAGGAAATGAATCCATTGATGTTGAGCATGATTTTGCTCCTACCTATGTCATCATGCCCGACAAAGAGCAGGTCGTGTCACAGCTACGCACATCCGCCCGAGCTGCAAGTGCCGTCTATATGGCAACAGACCCTGATCGCGAAGGTGAAGCCATCGCATGGCATATTGTGCAGGCTATCAATATTCCCAAAAAGACACCCATTCATCGTGTCACATTCACTGAAATTACACCGAATGCGGTAAAACAGGCCATTGAACGCCCACGCGACATCGACATGTCCTTGGTCGATGCCCAACAGGCACGCCGTATCCTTGATCGTTTGGTTGGGTATCGGCTTTCACGTGTCTTGTGGAAACGGGTGCGCCGTGGTCTTTCGGCGGGGCGTGTCCAGTCTGTGGCGGTCCGGTTAGTGGTCGAACGTGAACGTGAAATTCAAGCATTTGTGCCACAAGAATACTGGAGCATTGAAGCCGATTTGCTTCAACAGAAAGCAAAGTCAACCCCGTTCCGTGCCAGTCTCATTGAAATTGCAGGGCGCAAGCTCGACAAATTTGATATTGCGAATGCTAGCCACGCCAACCAAATCGTGGCAGATTTGACCGATGCCCAGTGGCAGGTCGCCAATGTCAAACGCAGTGATAAACGGCGTAATGCGGCTCCGCCCTTTACTACGAGTACCATGCAACAAGAAGCCTCACGCAAGTTGGGCTTTTCGGCCAAAAAAACCATGATAGTGGCCCAGCAACTATACGAGGGCATCGACTTGGGCAGCGAAGGGACTGTCGGGTTAATCACCTACATGCGTACCGATAGTGTCAACGTGTCGCAGGATGCCCAACAAGAAGCACGCGCCTTTATTCAAACACAATATGGCGCTGATGCAGTGCCTGCCAAACCAAACACCTATACAACCAAGGCACGTGGCGCCCAAGAAGCACACGAAGCCATCAGACCTACTGCAGTACATCGCATGCCAGCGACACTCAAAACCCATCTCAGCCATGACCAGTCGCGCTTGTACGATTTGATCTGGAAGCGCTTTGTTGCGAGTCAGATGGCTCCAGCCATCTTTGATAGCATGACCGTGGATATTGCTGCTGGTAAGACCCTGGCAACCCCAGCCCCATACACGTTTCGTGCCACAGGGTCAGTGCTCAAAGTGCCAGGGTTTTTGGCCGTCTACAACGTGAGCCTCGACGATGGCGAAGAAGACGAAGACAGCGAACGCCGTCTGCCACTCCTGGCTGTTGCTGAGCCACTCATGCTCAAGACACTCACTCCCAACCAGCACTTTACCGAGCCACCACCACGCTATAGTGATGCGAGCCTCATCAAAGAACTCGAACGTCTCGGCATTGGGCGCCCCTCGACATACTCACCAACGATTGCGACCATCGTAGATCGCAAATATGTGGAGCTACAGAATCAACGGTTTGTCCCCACAGTCCTTGGCAGCACAGTGAATGACTTGTTGGTGCAGGATTTTGCAAATATCGTTGACTATGAATTCACCTCGGATCTTGAAAAACGCCTCGATACGATCGCAGAGGGGAATATGCCGTGGGTTCCGGTGGTGCGCTCATTTTATGAGCCGTTTAATGCGGCCATCGTGGCAAATACGGGGGACCGTGTGGACGTCGGTACCGGTTTGCCTTGCCCCAAATGTGATGGCGGTATGCTGATAGTACGTTTTGGGCGCCAAGGTGAATTCGTGGGGTGTAACCGCTACCCAGAGTGCCAATTTACTAGCGATTTTAGCCGCGATGAACACGGTCGCATTGCACTCAAAGGGCGGAGTGATGATGGTGAACTCACCGTTGTCCCTGATGTGACCTGCGATATTTGTGCTGGCCCCATGGTGATGCGCAAAGGACGCTTTGGTAACTTTTTGGCATGCACCAAGTACCCCGAATGCCGCGGTACACGCAAGATTGGACGTGATGGCAAACCGGTTGCCCCGCCGGAACCAACTGGGGTGTCGTGCCCTAAATGTACACAAGGACAACTACTTGCCCGTCGTGGCAAGTTTGGCCGCCCGTTTTATGGCTGTAATCGCTATCCACAATGCGATTATCTTGTTAATGATTTGGCAGAAGTGGCCAATTTTGATCCAACCACCGCGAGTAGCACCGCCAAACCAGCGCGCAAAGCGAGTAGCGCCGCCAAACCAGCACGCAAAGCGAGTAGCACCGCCAAACCAACTCGCAAAGCGAGTAGCGCCACCAAACCAGCACGCAAAGCGAGTAGCGCCACCAAACCAGCACGCAAAGCGAGTAGCACCGCCAAACCAGCACGCAAAGCGAGTAGCGCCACTGATGTGGTTGAATCAGT
>JACCDP010184177.1_pt1 | contig 27648 bp, 26 predicted proteins | sample 7445841 | NCBI WGS metagenome assembly JACCDP01 (sample SAMN15323441, study PRJNA562643) | freshwater metagenome | isolation source: river surface water | place: USA:Blue River Watershed | collected 2017-08-17 | reverse complement strand
TTTGGTGCGATACCCGTTCAAAGGTTCAATTACCAATGCCGGTTCATCCGAAGCCATCAAGGTATTATAAAATCCAGCTGCTTTGGTCATGTTCCGAGGTACACACACGTGAATACCACGCAATGAATTAACAATCATCCCCATAGGAGAACCGCTGTGCCAAACTCCCTCTAATCGGTGCCCACGCGTACTAATAATGAGTGGGGCCTTCTGACCACCTTTCGTTCGGTATTGAACGGTCGCCAAGTCGTCCGATAAGATTTGAATGGCATATAACAAATAATCCAGGTATTGAATCTCAGCGATCGGACGTAGTCCGCGCATGGCCATTCCTATGCCTTGACCAATGATAGTGCATTCACGAATTCCGGTATCGAATACCCTCAACTCGCCGAAGGTTTCTTGAAGACCTTCTAAGGATTGGTTGACGCCACCAATTTTACCTGCATCCTCACCAAAAACGAGCAAATTCGGATATTTATCCAATAATTTTCGATAGTTTTCACGAAGGATAATTCTTCCGTCCTCCATCGGGGCATCCATGTCATAGCTTGGCGCTATTTCTTGGATATTTGAAATAGCATAGGAGGATTCGCTGTATAAATATGACGAATAGCGATCATGATTTTCAGTGGTTCTTTCATGAATCCATTTTTGTAATTCCGCTTTGTGCGAATTGTCTGAAAAACGTAGGCTGCGTAAAGCTCTTCGGGCCAAAGACATCACATCTTTTCGCAGCGGTTCTCGGTTGTTAATCAAGTCGTTTAATTCGGATTCGAACGAGTTTTCTAAGTTGCCTTGATTCAAGAGGGATTTTAGGATGTTTTCAAGGGAGTTACTCTCTTTTTTAATGTCTTCGGTGTACCATTTCCAAGCCGCGTTTTTAGCGTCTTTTACCTCATTTTTGGCCTCTTCTGCTATTCGGTTCAATCCTTCCTCGGTCGCCAAGGGTTCAGGTCCTCCGTCAAATGCAAGAATCCATTCGCGAAACTTCAAGATGCAGTCGTTGGATTTTTCCCATTCCATGCGCTCTGAACTTTTGTATCGCTCGTGAGATCCAGAGGTTGAATGTCCCTGAGGTTGGTTAACTTCTTGCACATGCACCAGAACCGGTATGTGTTGTTCTCGTGCAATGCTAACTGCTTTTTCGTAAGTTCGGCAGAGATGTGGATAGTCCCATCCTTTGGTTCGAAATATTTCAAATCCCTGCGTGTCCTCGGTGCGTTGAAATCCTGCCAGCGCCTCGGAAATACTATTTTTAGTGGTTTGAAGCTCACGAGGTACGGAAATACCGTAGCCATCGTCCCAAACGGACATCACCATGGGTACCTGAAGCACACCAGCAGCATTCATTGTTTCCCAAAAAGGTCCTTCCGAGGTCGATGCATCACCAATGGATCCAAAGGCGACTTCGTTGCCGTTCAAGGAGAAGCCTTCAAACTCTTTAGTATGTAAATCTGGATTATTTCTATACATTTTGGAAGCTAAGGCCAATCCAAGTAAACGAGGCATTTGACCAGCGGTTGGTGAAATATCTGCGGAACTGTTTTTTTGCTCCATTAGGTTTTTCCATTGACCTGATGCATCCAAATTCCTTGTTGCGAAATGTCCCCCCATTTGACGCCCCGCCGACTGCGGTTCAAGGGAAACATCCGTGTGTGCATATAGTCCGGAAAAGTAGGCTTGAACCGATAGCTCTCCCATAGCCATCATCCACGTTTGGTCTCGGTAGTAACCTGACCTAAAATCTCCATTTTGGAAGTGTTTTGCTAAGGCAATTTGCGCCAATTCTTTACCGTCTCCAAAAATACCGAACTTCGCTTTTCCCGTAAGGACTTCTTTACGTCCCAGCAAAGAAGCTTCTCGCGATAAACAAGCAAGTTTATAATCGGACAAAACCTCTTGTTGAAATTTGACAAAGTCGTAAGATTTGGCCGTAGACGTTGGCATAGTGTAAAAATTTACTGCAAATATAGCTAAAACTAATCCGCGAATCATTCTGAAAATTGATAGAAATTTGCACCTTTGTTGGGTGAAAATCGAAATATGTGCCGCGTCTATCGATGCACTCGTTGGAGCTCAGAACTTAAAGGTAGATCGTGTTGAAGTTTGCTCCAGTTTAGAAATAGGAGGAGTAACACCATCGTTGGGTTTCATCCAAAGTGCATTGCATCTTGGTCTGAGTACCCATGTTTTGCTGCGCCCGCGACCCGGAGGTTTTGTATACTCCCAAAGCGAGTTAGACTTGATTTTTGAAGAGATTAACGTGCTGAATCGATTGAATGTACAAGGGTTAGTGGTTGGCGTCTTGACCCCCGAATTACGCATTGATCGAAAATCCATGGAACGGATTCGCACTTCCTTCACTGGAGAACTAACCTTTCACCGTGCTTTTGATGATTTAGTGGAGTGGCGTACGGAAATGGATTGTTTGAAAAGTATTGGCGTCAATCGCATTTTGACTTCAGGTTTGGCCAATTCCGTATCAAGGGGACTGCCAATCCTCCAAGAAATGGTGCTTCATGCCAAAGGGCAAATTCAAATAATGGCGGGTGGTGGAGTTAATTTAGCAAATGCGCAAGAACTTTTATCCACGGTAAAACCCGATGCAATTCATTTCTCTGCGACATCCAAAGAATCCTTGGAGCCTCAGTCGTTCTTTTCGGAGGAACGCCTGGTATTTGATTCCCAAAAAGCCAAAAAATTGGTGGAATTATGCCGAAATTTCAGTTAACAACTGCCACCTCACGTTAAATTTGGTGACATTTTGTCAAATTCATAGAATAATTATTTTTGGAACTTTTATTGTCGCCTTCTCTGCAAATCGTTAAGAATAATGAGCAAAAAAAAAACAAATCCCACTGAGAAATCTCAAGATGAACATAAAGACGTCTCTGCGAACTCTGAACAAGAGGCTTTGCAGCAGCAAATCTCGGATCTGAACAATAGCCTAAAAGAACAAGACGAAAAGTTCATTCGGTTATATGCCGAATTTGATAATTACCGAAAACGAAGCACGAAGGAAAAAGCGGATTATTTGACCAATGCGAGTAAAGAAATTATCGTCGCTCTTTTGCCTATTTTGGATGATTTCGAAAGAGCGGTTGTTAACAATGAAAAAGTGGAGGACCCACAGGTTTTAAAGGATGGTTTTACCTTGATTTATCACAAGATGCAACAACTTATGGAAGCCAAAGGCTTAAAGGCGATGTCCACGATCAACGAAGTATTTGATTACGACCTGCATGAGGCCATAGCCAACGTTCCGGTGGAAAATGCAGATCAAAAAGGAAAGGTCATCGACCAAGTTGAGAAAGGTTATTATTTAAACGATAAAGTCATCCGCTACGCAAAAGTAGTGGTAGGTCAATAGAAAAAATGAGCAGTAAAAGAGACTATTACGAAGTTTTAGGGGTGTCCCGAAGTGCTTCCGACGCAGATATCAAAAGTGCCTATCGCAAGTTGGCTTTAAAATATCATCCTGATAAAAATCCAGACGATCCATCAGCAGAGGAGAAATTCAAAGAGGCGGCAGAGGCCTACGAGGTTCTTTCCAATTCGGATAAAAAGGCCCAATATGACCGATTTGGTCATGATGGATTGAAAGGTGGTTTTGGCGGCGGAATGAACATGGACGATATCTTTTCCCAGTTTGGGGACATTTTCGGTAGCGCTTTTGGTGGTGGTAGTTTTGGGGGGGCTCGATCGAACAGCCGTGTGGTCAAAGGGTCTAACCTTCGCGTAAAAATGAAACTAACGCTCGAAGAAATTTCCAGCGGAGTTAAAAAGAAAATTAAAGTCAATAAACTGGTTCAGGCAGAAGGCGTATCCTTTAAATCGTGCAATTCTTGCAATGGTTCAGGCAGAATTAGCCGTGTTACTCAAACATTCCTGGGTGCCATGCAAACACAGTCCACGTGCAATACTTGCCAGGGAGCAGGACAAATGATCGATAAAAAACCCTCCGATACCGATGCCTATGGTCTTCGAAAACAAGAAGAGGTGATCGAAATTGAAATCCCTGCTGGCGTCGAAGATGAGATGCAGTTGTCGGTTAGAGGTAAAGGAAATGCCGGACCTTTCAATGGGGTGAATGGGGACTTAATTGTGGTGATCGAAGAAATAGAGCATCCCGAGTTAAAAAGGGAAAATGAGCATGTTCATTATGAGGCAGTCGTTTCCTTCAGTGACGCGGTGCTCGGTGCCTCTTTAGAAATCCCAACCCTGAACGGTAAAGCCAAGATTAAAATTGAACCCGGAACACAAAGTGGTAAAATACTTCGATTGAAAGGAAAAGGTCTTCCGAGTATTCAAGGATATGGTATGGGAGATTTGTTGGTGCATGTGCATGTTTGGACTCCTAACAACTTGAGCAAAGAGGAAAAAAGTTGGTTTGAAAAAAACCAAGACAACCCGAATTTTTTACCCAAAGAAAAAGACAAAGCGGGCGGTTTTTTCAGTAGAATAAGGGACTATTTTTCATGATTCCCTTCATCCAAAATTGGTCGCAGGGCCGTTATGGTTTTTCCAGAGTTATTATAACGATCTTACTGATGATTATTGCATTTATTGCAGGTAATCTTCCTTTGTTATGGATCATGGAAAGCCGCAAGGTTAACAGCATCCCTGCGTTGAATGACCTACTAGGTTTTGAGGGCTTATTGATGCTTCAAGTGCTGCCGTTTTTAACCGTTTTAGGCACCTTGTTCTTTCTCATACCCAAGGTACATGCTTCCACGTGGAAACATTGGCTGCATGCAAGAGAAAAGTTGGATTTTAGGCGAATCCTCGATGGATTTATGCTATGGTCTATACTATTATTGTTCTTTTTTGGAGTGGATTTATTGTTGAACCCGACCGCGTTCGAATGGAATTTTGAGGCGTGGCCCTTCATTAAAGCGCTTTTGCTTTTAGCGGTCCTTTTACCAATACAGGTGCTTGTAGAGGAATTAATTTTTAGGAGCTTCGCGCTTCAAGGCTTTATGGCAGCCTCTCGTTCCGCCATTGTCTCCATTGTATTCAGCGCCTGTTTGTTCGGCGCAATGCATGCCGGGAATCCTGAAGTACAAGAGCACGGTCCGTTGCTTTTGGTGGTTTATGCATTGATGGGGGTATTTTTGTCGGTTATAACTTTTCTCGATCAAGGCATAGAGTTGGCTTTTGGTTTTCACTTGGCCAATAATTTGATCAATGCTGTTCTGGTTACATCTAACGATTTAGTATTTCAAGTTCCTGCTATATTTAGAACGAAAGCTTTGACCATGGACATTTCATCCTCTCTCATGTTATTGGTTGGCTTGGCACTGTTTTTTACCATTGCACATCGCAGATACCGTTGGCAAACCATCGCCATGTTTAAAAAATATCGTTAGCTTCGTGGCAATGATAGAGCTGAAAGCGGTTTCGAAAGTGTTTGGACAGAAAATAGCCTTGGACGATCTCCATTTAACCATCAACGATGGACAAATATTTGGATTATTAGGGCCTAACGGTGCTGGAAAAACAACCCTTATTCGTATTCTTACTCAAATTTTGGAGCCCTCCAAGGGAATCGTTTATTTTCAGGGCGCCCCCTTGAATTTTTCGGATGTTAAAGCCTTTGGTTATTTACCGGAAGAACGTGGTTTATACAAAGAAATGAAGGTGCTTGACCACTTGCTTTTTTTAGGAAGGTTGCGGGGGATGGATTATAAAAGTGCCAAGCTTTCTGCAAACCATTGGATGGATAAATTCGATGTCAGCTCATGGAGCAACAAACGCATTAATACCTTGTCGAAAGGAATGGCTCAGAAAGTTCAGTTTATGGGAAGTCTGATGCATAATCCGGAGATTATCATTCTCGATGAGCCTTTAAGCGGTTTTGATCCTTTGAACATTCAATTGATCTTGGATGAAATTAAAGATCTTAAAAAGAGGGGGAAGACGGTAATTTTTTCCACCCACAACATGAGCAGCGTCGATGATTTTTGCGACGAAGTTGCCATTGTAAACCATGGTACTTTAGTGATTCATGAGAAAGTAACAAGCCTTAAAGAAAAATATCGGACAGGTGATTTTAAATTGAGGTTTAAGGGCAACCAAATTGCTTTGGCCAACGCCCTTTGGACCTCTTTCGAATTATTGGAATGCCGAGAATTGAACCAGGGACAATTCGAAGCTAGAATTCGGAGCAGAGGTGGTCAAAAGTTCAACGATGTGTTCAACGAGCTATCAGGAGCAATTGCTTTGGAAGCGATGGAAGAACAATTGCCTACCATGCAAGATGTTTTCCTTAAACTCGTGACAAATGAAAAATAGTTGGTTCATTGCACTGCGGGAATTAAACGAACGACTATCCAACCGTTCGTTCCGATGGATGCTCTTCATTGGGCCATTATTGGTTTTGTTAGCGGTTTTTGTCCTTGTTGAAACGAGTCAGCAGGGGGTTGAGTCGATGAAGGTGCTGGTTGCAGATCCAGCAAACATACTAGATGGTAAAATAACTGCTCATCCTTCTCAACAGTTGGAGTACGATTTTTACAACGAATATTTAGATCATGAGGTCTTTAAAAACGACGCACGATTTAACGGATATGATGCCCTTATTGAGGTCAATCATAAGGTCTTGGATAACAAAACTGTAAGAATTTTTTACCGAGAGCAACCCAGTTTTAACCTCAAAACCACAATGCGTTTTGATTTGGAAGGTCGCGTTGAAGAAGTGATGCTGGATCAGTTCTCAACCATGAATTCCAACGAATTTCGAAAAATCAAGCAAAAACTTAATGTTCGTTTCATGGATGTCGATGATCCATTAAATACCTCGGAAGAGGAAACCGCGTGGGTAGGCTATTCTCTGGGGTATCTAATGCTGTTTTTCGTGGGTTTTTTTGGTATGAATATTACCCGAAGCATTAACCGCGAAAAAACGAACAGGATTTCGGAGGTCTTGCTCTCCAGTGTGCGACCCAATGAGTTGATGATGGGGAAAATTCTGGGTAACCTGCTCTCCTCCTTATTGCAGTTGATTTTTTGGATTTTTCTGATTGGAATAGGTTTATGGGCTTTCAAGGAATTCTTTTTTCAGGATTATTTTATACCGGATTATCTCAATCAAACCCAGGTGGATGAACAGCAAATGAGTTCCCTAGGAATGAAAAATACTTTCCAAGAAAACATGTCCTTAGAGTTGCTCTATTACCGGATAAACTATCCTTTTGTGATGTTGAATTTTGGTTGTTTCTTCTTGGGTACCTATTGGGTTTATTCTTCGTTGTTTACCGTGCTCGGCGCCCTAAGCGGCGATGAATCCGACGGTCAACAGTTCTCTTTACCGATTTGGATCTTTATTTTCTTGGGTATCTATGCTGGTTTTTATGCGGTGAGTTATCCGAATTCCGAATGGACCACCTTCTTTTCCTACTTTCCTTGGACCTCAGGAATGGTGGCAATGGTCAAAATTTGCTCAGGGGTTACCACCATTGCTTATTCGCTACTTTTCCTTGCGTTTGCTGTTCAATTGTTCGTGGGCACCTTGTTGGTTTTCATGGCAGGCAAGGTATTTAAACAAGGGATCCTTTCCAACAATCATCGGGTTTCGTTTAAATTGTTGCGCTCTTGGTTGCGGAAAAATTAAACGGGTAATATTTTTCGAAACGTTAAATTAATTCTTGGCTCGTGAACCTTCATGTCTTTGGGAACACTGTGGGAATAATTTTCTTGAAAACCTGCTCCCATCAATAGCAAGTCTCCATGCTTCATTGGAAAAACCAGTTTTTTTGCCTCTTTTTCGCGCGCTGAAACTCGAAACCTTCTTTCGGCTCCTAAACTAAGCGAGGCAATTACAGGATACATTCCCAGTTCCTTTTCATTGTCGGAATGCCACCCGTTCGAATCCTTACCATGGCGGTATAAATTAATGAGCACTGAATTATACTCTGCTCCGGTCACTTCTTCAATACGTGACTTTATTTCCAGTAATTCCGGGGTGAAAGGGTTAGTGGTCAAGGTGTTTTTGGAGTAGGAATAACTCAGATTTCCGATGCTGTGAAACGATTCTAAACGAGGTTTTCGGTGAGTTTTCCCAAAGAGCTTAATCGTTCCTCGTTCAAAACTTTTATAGTTCATGATGGTGTGAAATAAGTAATCAGCTTCTTGTTGGTTTAAATAGCTATCCCATATCATTAAGGATTTCCCTACCAATAAACGAGGTATTAATTGACATCGGTCCATGGCTTAAAATTAGTAATTTTGTGCGGTCAACAATTTTACCTTAAATGAAAGACTTTTCTGATTTGCTCTACCTTGATTCATCGGTGGTAAACGAATGGTTAACCAAGGCGGCGTTTAACATTATTACCTGTATCCTTGTCTTAATCTTCGGTTTTTGGTTATCTAAGCGTTTGGCAAAGGTGGTTTCCCTTTTTCTTAAAAAGCGAAATTTGGACCAGGGTCTCATCACTTTTACCGTAAGTTTTACCTCAATTTTGTCGAGGGTGATGGTATTGTTGTTGGCCTTAACCCAGTTGGGAGTCGCCATGACTTCATTTGTTGCTCTATTAGGGGCCGTCGGTATTGCTTTTGGTGTGGCATTCGGGGGAATTCTCACCAATTTTGCTGGGGGAGTGTTGATTTTAGTCATTAAGCCTTTTAAAATACGTGATACGATCAATGCTCTAAATGTAACCGGCGAGGTCACGGAAATTCAAATGTTCAATACCTATATTCGTGCAGTAGACAATAAGGTGGTGGTTTTGCCCAATGGGCCACTTATTAACGGGGTAATCACCAATTTTACCCGAGAAGGTCGCAGAAGAGTAGACCTCATTATTCCGTTTCCATATCAGCTAAATGCGTTGGATTTGATATCGCGAATTAAGGAATTAATAGCAATGAATCCTTTGATTTTAAAAGATCCTGCACCGGCCTTTTATTTCACGGATTTTGAAGGGCAGTCAGGTAAACTGAACATTAATTGCTGGGTGGTAACTGAAAATTATTCATTGGTTCATCGTGAACTTTCAAATGCCATATTCCCATGGATCGAACCCATTCCGCAGAACTCCTGATAGAGCAATACCTGAAGCATAATGCCTTCGCGGATTTGCTAGGTTTAACCTTCTCGTTGAAGGAACCCGGTTCGGTGATATACCGGTTAACCGTTGAGCCTAAACATTTAGCGACCCCAGGATTTTTGCACGGTGGTGTCATAACAACCCTGTTGGATGCAACGATGGGTGCTGGGGCCATGAGCCTCGTGGCCGATGAATGGAAAGTTGTGTCGACGATGGAAATGCAGGTGAATTTTCTTTAACCGGGAAGGGTAGGTCAGCTGGTTGAGGCCCAGTCTGAGGTGATTCGCAAGGGAAAAGGTGTAATTTTTATGAAGGCAACCTTACGTAATGAAGATAATGGTATATTAGCGGTTGCTAACGGAAGTTTTTATCCGTTCGATGCTGGAAAAGCGGGCTACACATTAATTTAAAAACTATGTTACTTACCATTTTACTCTTGATTTTTACGGTCGTTTGTTTACCCATTATTTCGTTTTATTTCGGTACACCGTTGAACGATTTACAACAAACCATCCTATACGACAACATGGTATGGATTGTTGGTGGCGTCATTGCCTATTGTTTTATTGTTGGTGAATTAACGCGCAATAATTCACAAGTGGACAAGCTGTGGAGCATTGTGCCGATTTATTATGTTTGGCACATGGCAGCCGTTGCAGGTTTGCCCGATCGAATGGTGTTAATGGCGGTTTTGGCAAGCATCTGGGGAATTCGACTGACCTTCAATTTTGCTCGGCGTGGAGCTTATACATGGAAGTTTTGGGCTGGTGAAGAGGATTACCGTTGGGAAATTTTACGCAAAAGACCTGGCTTTACGAATAAATGGGTTTGGGCTGCTTTTAACCTGTTTTTTATCAGCGGTTATCAAAACACGCTCATATTTCTCTTTACCATTCCAATATTAACGGCCACGAACAACAGTCCTTTAGTCATCTGGGACTACCTTCTTGCTTTGATTTTTATTGCTTTTGTTGTTCTAGAGTTTATTGCGGATCAACAGCAATGGAATTTTCAGAAAGAAAAGTATCGCCGCATCAAAGAGGGTATTCCCTTGGGGGAATACGAACACGGTTTTGTTCGTTCTGGATTGTGGTCCATGGTTAGGCATCCTAATTATGCCATGGAACAAGCGGTTTGGATTGCATTTTATGGTTTTTCCGTAATTGCAACAGGGGAGTGGATAAACTGGTCCATGGCAGGTTGTGTCCTTTTGGTTATCCTATTCAAAGGTAGTTCTGACTTTTCTGAAGCTATTTCAGCAGAGAAATACCCCGAATACAAGACCTATCAGAAAAATGTACCTCGCTTTGTTCCCTTCACAAAGTTTTAAGCGAAATCAATTTTTTCTTAACTCTTTCAAGTCGATCGATAAGTTCATCGTTGCAGGGTGCGGTGTTAAAAGTTAGCGATTTCTTTCCTTTATTTAGCTGTGCCTTTGCGCCCTCTAAGGTGTAACCTTCAATTTTTACCAATTGATAAATTTGTTCGATTTTTCGTATTTCCTTTACCGAATATAAACGGTTCCCTTTAAGGTTTTTTTTGGCAATATCGAACTGGAATTCTTTTTCCCAAAATCGCAATAGGGAGGTATTAACCTTAAACATTTCACCTACCTCTCCAATGCTGTAGTAGAGTTTGGTAAGGTGCAATTCATGTTTTTCCGCCATTTCGATGTGTCTATTAATTCAAAATTAGTTATAATTTCGTGGGTGCGCTATCGTTTTACCTTTTTTCTGTTGGTCTTTTTTATTTTCAGCAATGCTTACGGTCAAGTAAAGAAAGATTCAATCAATCAAGTATTTATCGATACCAATAAGGTTCCTGTTCCTAATGAAAAAGTCGGTTCGATCATTGCTCTTGCAAAGACCCTGCTCGGTACCCCTTACCACTGGGGAGGAACAACTCCTTCGGGATTCGACTGTTCCGGTTTTATAAATTATATTTTTGGATCCTTTGGCTTTTCTTTGGTGAGAACGAGTTATAGCTTGGCTGAGTTAGGGGAAACCGTTTCTTTAGCCCAAATACAACCGGGAGATCTCATGTTTTTTAGAGCCAGTGGAAATTCCGGAGGAGTCGGCCATGTTGGTATGGTCGTCGAAGTAACCCCAGATGCGATAAACTTTATTCATTCGTCCACCAGCAAAGGCGTTGTGATCAATAATTTTAAAACGAGCAAATATTATATTGCTCGTTACGTCAAAACAAAACGTTTGGATTATGGGGTTAGTCAGCAAAAAAAGAAAGAATGAGTGTGTCACATTTTGATCGTAAAACATGGCTTTTTGTGGTACTCGCTGGATTGTTCATTACGAACGCTGTGACGGCTGAATTAATTAGCAATAAGTTGATTTCCATTCCTTTGGAGTTTAGCTTGGGAGGCTATAAAATTGGTCCGCTAGTTACAGTCATTGGAATTCTTCCTTGGCCCGTTGTCTTTTTATTAACGGATTTAATGAACGAGTTTTATGGTGCTAAAACCGTGAGGAAGCTATCTTGGATAACAGCCGGTTTGATCTTATACTGTTTTGTAATCGTCGGTGTTTCTTTGGAGATACCAGCTTTGGAACTTCCTAATAGCCAACTTGCCGACGATCGTTCCTATCGGTTGGTTTTTGGTCAAGCGCAAATGGTCATTGTTGGAAGTATAGCAGCGTTTTTGTTCTCGCAATTGTTGGATGCTTCATTATTCAAATGGATTAAATCCAAAACCGGTGATCGCTACATTTGGCTTCGTAGTACGGGAAGTACGGTAATTTCCCAGCTGGTAGACTCTTATGTGGTCCTTTTCATAGGATTTGTAGTCCCGGGAAGCATGACCTTTGATGATTTTTTGGTCATTGCGCCAACAAATTACTTGCTCAAGTTGTTAATCGGTTTAGCATTAACACCTCTGATTTATGTTGGACATTACTCGGTTAAGAAATATTTGGCTAAATAGGAATGCCTTCCTCGCTATCATTTCTGGGTGTTTTCTATCATCTTGTACCTATTCTCAAAACGATGCTCCTATGAAATCTTCTTCTGATCTTGTCCCATACGGGGATAAAATGTTACCAAAAAATGTGTGTCAGGTAATTCAAGACGGGGGTACCGAACGCCCTTTTACTGGTAAATATGTTTATCACAAAGAGAAAGGAACCTATTGTTGTATTGGATGCGATGCACCCTTGTTCGCTAGTTCAACAAAGTATGAATCCGGTTCGGGTTGGCCAAGCTTTTACGATGTGATTTCATCTGGTGCCGTTAAAGAAGTTAAAGACCTATCCCATGGAATGGAACGTGTTGAAATCCGTTGCGCGAAATGCGATGCCCATCTCGGTCATGTATTCGAAGACGGTCCAAAGCCAACAGGTTTAAGGTATTGTTTGAATTCAGTTGCCTTAGATTTTGTAGCAGAAAATTCGGGTACAACCGAGGAGGCTACGTTTGGTGCTGGCTGTTTTTGGTGTGTTGAAACGTGCTTTAAAGAATTGGAAGGAGTGGTGGAGGTGTATCCAGGTTATGCTGGAGGAAAAACAATGAACCCAACCTATGAACAAGTTTGTTCGGGTACCACAGGGCATGCCGAGGTTGCACGAATTGTGTTCAATCCTCAAAAGATTTCTTTTGACGAGTTATTGGAACTCTTTTGGTGGATTCACGATCCAACGCAACTAAACCGACAAGGAAATGATGTTGGAACCCAATATCGTAGCGTCGTTTTTTATCATAGTGAAGCGCAAAAATCCACCACTGAAAAGTACATTGAAAAGTTAACCAAAGAAAAGGTGTGGGATAATCCTGTCGTAACAGAGGTAAAGGAAATTAATAATTTTTACCGAGCCGAACAATACCATCACGATTACTTTAACCTTAATCCGCAAAATCAATATTGCCAATACGTGGTTAAACCAAAGGTCGAAAAGTTCCGAAAAATATTCAAAGAAAAATTAAAGTACCATTAACGAAGCAGGGTCACATGACCCATTTCCATGATTTTCTCGTCGTTATTAAGGGTTTTGAAAACGATTTTCCAGGTATAAACGCCATCTGGTGCTTTCTTGCCACTACGACCCGTTGAACCGTCCCATCCGAATTTCACATTGCGCGTTTCATACACTAGTTCGCCCCAACGGTCAAAAATGTACATGGCGAACTCGTAAGGGTCATACCCTGAGAAAAATACAGGTTTGAACGATTGATTGTGCTGATCTCCATCCGGTGTAAAGGTATTGGGGACCCAATAAACCACTTCTTCCCCTGTACAATCCTCAAGGGCTTCAATCACTAAAGTGTCGGTTGCTGTACAACCTGATCCATTCGTTCCGGTAACGATTAGTTCGGTTGTTCCCACGGGAGGCATGTACGACATTCCGTTAGCAACCGGTACATTCCAAATATATGAATTAGCCCCTGTCGCATCCAATTGAACAGCATTTCCAAAACAAACTATTTTGTCGTTACCAGCATCAATGGTCGGACTTTGGGCAATCGAAATTAAAAAATCATCCACTCCTGGGCAAACTGCAGCGGGGGAGGTGTAGGTGATTAAATAGCTACCCGGCGATGAATTACTCAAATCTACTTCTCCGGTACTAGGATTTACAGCAATTCCAATGCCTGCGCTAATGATCCCTCCGTTCAAACCTGTTATAGTAGCCACTGGATTAGGATCAGATAAACAATAAAGGGTGTCGGGATAGGAAAGAGTTACGGGGTCCGGTCCTGTGTAATTTCCTGTAATTGCGTAGGTACAACCTGCATCGTCGGTTAGGTCGAAAGAATACGGTCCGGAAGAGCTTAAATTGTTGACTATAATATTCCCGTTATTCAAGGCTGTGTTAACGGCAAAACCAGCGGTTCCAGGAAGCAAGTTCGATGCGGTGAAGGAAGTTCCGTTTACCGCGGGAGATCCCCCTGATACGGTGGCTGTTGCCGTGCCGTTGGCGCAGTTAGAGGTAAAAGTAGATGTTACATCTGGGAGGTATTGTACTGCAATAGGATTGCCCATGTCGAAGCATTGCAAGTTTGGTTGAATGATGTAGCTGTAAATTCCGTCCTGAACGCTGTACATGGTCAATGGTACATAATACACGACGTTGTTCGTAAAGGTGCCAGCAGGGAAAGAATTAATAGTGTTTAAATCATTCAAGTCGGATAAATTTCCTGAATTCGAGGCAATTCCTAAAAAACATGGGTCATCTGGAATGTCTAATCCTTGGGCCTGCGCCATCAAAGGGTCTAAAGAAACCGTTGGTGGACAAGAATAAATCAACCAAATCATCCCGGGATCATAGGTTGGTGCTGTGGGGTCGTAATTGGGTGAACCAGGTGTAGTAGCCCCTGGAATTTCTGCAGGAACGCTAAAGTCGTTGTTGGTGGTAATGCTGAAAGAGTCCCCGTAGCAAAGGGTATTAATCGTAGGCAGACCCTGCAAGGTGGTCGTGAAAGTGCCCATTAATGCGTTGCAATTGCATGCTGGTGGGGTAGGATAGGTTAGGGTGGCGGAGCAGTTACCATTCGCTGAAAAAGTAGCAGTAACAACACAGCTGTTACCATTAGCGGTACCCGTAAGTGAGAAATTCGATGAGCTTCCAAAAGGAGCATTGAAGACTTGGGAACCACCACAAGAATTACTGAGCGTTAGCGTTCCTGAAGCAGGTGCGTTGGTGTAATTGATGGTTCCGGTAATGGTGTATTGGTTGGTAACGGGGTCGCAGTTGGTGATGGACCCTGTAAAGTTGCCAAAGGAACAAGGTCCAGCATTGCATGGTGCTGGTGCAACGTAGGGTTGAAAAGTGTTGCAATTCGCATTGGCACTGAAAACAGCGGTTACTTGGCAATTGGATCCGTTGGCATTTAGCCCGGTTAAATTATAATTGATGCTGTTGCTAAATGGAGCATTGAAAATTTGGGGAGAACCACCACAAGAACTTGAAATCGTTAACGTTCCTGTTGCTGGAGGATTGTTGATACTTAGGGTTCCGGATAGGTTATACAAATTATTGGCACATGCAGTAGGGTTGGCGGTGAATCCTGTTACTCCACAAACAAACGAACAATCCGCGGATCCCGTTCCTCCTGTTTGAGAAAAGGATATCGTTCCTGGATCATTAGAATAGTTGGTGAGCAATAAAATGTAGAATTGTCCTATTTGGGCATTGGGAATGGTAGCGGTTTCCGTAGGATTAGGGGAGTAACTACAATCGATCGGTGCCCCAACAGGAAAAGTACCACCACCGCACCCTGCTGCAAGCGAAGGATAGGGGCCCCATAAGGCAAAATCCACATCGATTCCAAAGCCAAAGGCATCCACCTGACTGATCGATAAGGTCATCGGGCCGTTTTGATCGATTTCCATGAAATACCATACGGGGTTTGGTGTACTAAATAAACAGTCCACCATTCCTAAATCGAGCACGTTGGTGCTGTTGGGAAAAGAGTAATTGGTACCGGTACAAAAAGGATTGGCCTGGTTGCATTGGGCCTTAAGATTTGAGAACGTGACAATAAAGAGGAGAAGCGTAGCGAAGTATTTCATGTGCTATTTCAATTGGAGCCAAACTTTGCGCTCATCAGTGATCAGTTCTCGATTCTTTCTAAACCATTTTAACGCTTTACGTTGGTTGTATGAAAAGGACTTTTCTTTCAAGTAAAGTGGGAAATCAGAGGGGATTTTTTTGTCAATAAAATAATTCATCAATGATTTGAGGTCCAAAATATAGCGGTCAGCTGATGGAAGGCGTTCTGTTAAATCGAGTAATGAAATCTCTGGGCGAGTTTTGAGCGTCTCCTGAACGGGTACTTCAACTTTTTTCTTTTCTAAACTCTTTTTCTGGGTTTGAATTTGGGCGTTCATTCCTAAAGAAAAAACAAGAATAAATACAAAAAGAATACATTTTATCATCGCACGGATTTACGTCAAAGTTAGGGTTTTCGTTGCTTCCTCGGTGTTATTCCTTTATTTTAATTTAACATTCAATCAAAAGGTCTGATTGTTGATGTTTTTTATATAAGCTCTTGTGGTATTTTTATTTTGCCTCTTGGGAACTTATCTTTGTTGTCTATGGTTCGTTGGTTTTTGTTCGCTTTCATGATGTTTTACAGCGTTGTTTTCAATGCTCAAACTAAGGACTTGACCAAAGGGTTCAAAGCCTTAGAATTGAAAAATTATGGTATAGCAAAAAGCGTCTTCGAACAAGAATTGTCTTCCTTTCCCAGCCTTGCTTCTTTTGGCTTGTTTAAATTGTACTTTGAGTCAAAAGATTTTTATTCCTTGGATAGCGCATCGTCCTACCTTAATCGGTCGCGTACCTTTTTTGAACAAGATTTAAAAAAGCTAAAAACTAATCATGCAGTTTTTTTTGACCAGATTGGCTGGAGTTTGGTCAGCTTGGATCAATGCTATCAGCAACTAGGGACTGAGAGATTTAATCAACTGAAAGGAGGGAATGACGTTTCGGAGATGACAACTTTTCTAGAGTCGAATAAGGAATTAAAGGATTACTCATTATATCAAAGGATTCGCGATTCTCTCTGGGTGGATTCATGCAATAGTAAAGGACTATTCTGTTGGATGGGGTTAAAGCACCAGTCTCCCAATTCTGACTTTATTTTTCTGGTTAATCAAGGGCTTCATGAAGCTCAATTTACTGAATGGAACACACATGATGAAGAGGGGGATTTTTCAACGTTCCTTCTATATCATCCGAATCATCCCATGAAATCGGTTGCAGAGGATGAGATTTTTCGAAAGTACGAGCAAAGTGAGGACAGCAATCGGCTGAAGTTGTTTATAGCAAACTACCCGCTGAATAGAAATATCAGTACCGTTTGGAAATCCTATTTTCGGTTAAGCTCCTGTAATTATTCACCGGATTGCATCAAATCGTTTCTGTTGAGGCATCCAAACTACCCCTACAGGAACGAATTGGAAGATGAACTGGCAAGTTACACCCTTAACCTTTTTCCTTGCTTGAATTCAACAGGAAAGTATGGGTTTATGGACGAAAAGGGTAAAGTGCAAATCGCAGAACGGTTTGAAAATGTAGAGCCATTTTTCGAAGGACTTTCTGTTGTGTCTCAAGGAGATAAATTTGGAGCAATCAATAAGCTGGGAAAGGTTGTGGTTTCATTTGATTATGATTTTTTAGATGATTTTCACAACGGTCTTGCTATTTTCAATCAAGGCGAAAACTGGGGATTGTTGAATCGTGTTGGAAAGGTTATCTGGGATAAAAATTGTAAGGATCTCCGTATGTTATTTGATGATGTAATGCTGATACAGGAAGGGAATAAATATGGCCTACGCGCAATTCGACCCCAAGGTTTGGTTGAAGAATCAGGTAAAGTAATTGTGGACGCTAAATTCGACGACATTACCCCTCTCAATAGTTCTTATGCCCTAGTAAATATAGGATCAAAGTATGGTGTGATCAATTCAAGTGGGTACGAAGTCATACCAGTACAATTCGATGAAATTGTTTCATACGATACCTATTACACCGTTAAAAAAGATGCATATTTTGGCATATTAGATCCATTCGGTAAAGAGCTGGTTCCAATCATTTACGATCAATTAGGGGTGTCCAATAACCAAAGTTTGGCATGCAGGAAGAACAAAGAGGTGTTTTTTTACCGCAAGGAATTTTGGAAACTTTTTCCTTTAAAAATCGAGGCGTATCCCAATTGGCAGCACTTAGCTGATTTTCGCGATGGTCAGGTTTTAATAAAAAAAGCAAAAGAATTTTGTTTCTTGGATACCTTGGGAAAAACATCTAAGCCCCTTAAGCTTCAAAATCTGAAATATGCAGGCTTGACCTTAATGGGTGTCGATGAAAAAAGTAAAAAGGTTGGGGTTGTATCGCGAGGGAACAAGCTATTAATTCCTTTTGATTTTGACGATATAGAACTTTTAAATGACTCGGGATATCTTGTTCGTAAAAACGGAATGCAGGGAATGTATAATTTCGATGGCAAGTGTTTGCTGCCATGCAGTTACGATCAAATAAAATGCTTAGGTGAGTCAGAATACTACCTGATCGAGGTTGATCAAAAATTCGGCTTGGCTTCCAAGGAAGGTTCCGTCTTATTGGAACCGAAATACGACAGGATTTCTATTTTTAACAATGAATATTTGGGCCTTGAAACCAATGGTAATATTTTGTATTTTAACCGACTGAATAAAACATTTATACAAAAAGATGTCCATGAATAGAACGCTGGATGAAAGGGACGATGTGTTATTGGCATTGGTGTCTACCGTAGCCATCGTAGTTGTTCTTTTTTTGGTGTTGCTTTTTCAATCCGTAAGCAAGTCCGAACCTCCTCAAGTAAAAGAGGAACCAGTGATACAGCAAGAACAAGCTTTGGAGGAAGATGTGTTAATCGATGCGGCTCAGTTAATTCAACAAAATAATGCCAATCAAGCGAAAAATATGGTCAGAGATGCCAACGACCAACGAAAAGCTTCGGATCAAGATTTTTCGCAAAATATTCCCTCAGGAGATGCATACCAGAACATTAAGGATTTTGAGCGACAGTTATTTGAAGAATCCGGTGGCGCAGCGGTTCGTGATAAAATTTTGAGCGAAGCCGGCAATAAGGTGAAGGATAAAAATGAAAAACCCCAAAATTCAGGCAATTCGACCAACAGCAATTCAGGAACGAATACCAAATACTCCGGGGAAGTTATGGTCGATTTTTCAGTTCCAGGTCGATCGGCATACGAAAACAATAATTGGTGGGTCCGAAATCCCGGATATACCTGCGGTTATGGTGCTTCGGGTAAAGTGGTTGTAAATGTGGTGGTCAACCAAAGTGGAAGGGTAATTCAAGCCGATATTGATCTTGCAGCCTCCCGGAATCCTACGGAATGCATGAAGCAACAAGCCCTGACTTATGCAAAAAAATCCAGGTTCAATGAGAATTTGACGGGAGCTTCAAAGGTAAATGGATGGATAGCCTATAAATTCATTGCTCAATAAATTATTAGTTTTTAATCAATTTATTTGATTATTTATTAAATTTGTAAAAATAAGAGCCATGGATATAGGGACCAATATTAAAATTTTAAGGAAACGTCAGGGGAAATCTCAGGAAGAAATGGCGCTGGAATTAGGGATGAACCGATCCACGTACAGCGGCTATGAAAATAACATAGCTCAGCCCAATTTGGAAAATATTTTGAGAATTAGCAATTATTTTGGTCTCACCATTGAAGATTTAATTACCAAGGACTTTTCGTCCTTTAAAGAATTGGAATGGCGAATTCTTACCGAACAATCCGAGGCGCGCTTAAAGGGGCAATCATTACGTGTCTTAGCAACGGTCGTAGACATCAACCGAGATGAAGTAGTGGAGGTGATTCCTGAAAAAGCCAGTGCTGGTTACGCTGCTGGATTTTCTGATCCTGAATTTTTCATTGATTTCCCCACCTTGAGCTTACCTTTTTTATCCAGCAACAAAAAATACCGTGCCTTTCCCATACAAGGGGATTCAATGCCTCCAGTAAGTCAAGGTTCAATTGTCGTGGGTGAATTCGTGCAGGATTGGATGAGCCTCAAATCCAACACGTCCTATGTCCTTGTGACAAAAACACAGGGCATCGTATTCAAAAAAGTGAAGATTAAGCAAAATTCAACTTCTTTAATTCTCATCTCAACCAATCTTGCTTATGCTCCTTACGAGTTACCGATATCCGAATTGTTAGAAGTTTGGAAATTTGTTTGCTACGTTAGCCGTTCCATTCCTGATTTCCAACCCGATGAGAACGGTATGTTGAATGCGATTCAGCACCTTCAATCGGATGTTAAATGGTTGATACAACAACAGAAAGACCCTATAAATTAACGATTCAGGGCTATTTATTTAGCTGATTTTCCCTACCTTTGCGCCCAATTATGGAAGCAATGATAAAGGTTTTTTTGCCGGATGGCTCCTCGAGGGAAGTTCCTCATGGAAGCACATCTATGGACGTGGCTCTGAGTATTTCCGAAGGTCTGGCCAGGAACGTATTGGCAGCAAAAGTTAACGGCGAAGTGGTGGATGCAAGCAGAACATTGCCCGATAATGCATCCCTTCAATTGTTGACATGGAACGACGATGAAGGAAAGTCAACCATGTGGCATTCTTCTGCGCACCTCATGGCAGAGGCTCTGGAAGTTCATTTTCCTGGGGTGAAATTGGCCATCGGTCCGCCAGTAAAAAACGGTTTTTATTATGACGTTGATTTTATGGACTATACCTTCACTGAAAAAGATTTGGAAAAGGTAGAGCAAACCATGAAGGAGCTCACTAAGCTCAAAAGCCCTTTTGTGCGAAAAGAAGTCACCAAAGCTGAGGCACTAGCCTATTTTAAGGAGAAACAGGATCCTTATAAACTAGAATTAATCAGTGAATTGGCAGACGGAACCATTACCTTTTATACCCAAGGCAATTTTACCGATTTATGCCGTGGTCCACACATTCCTGATACTGGCGCTATAAAAGCGGTGAAATTACTATCCATTGCAGGTGCCTATTGGCGTGGAGATGAGAAGAACAAACAGTTAACCCGAATTTATGGTATTACTTTTACCAAGAATGCGGAATTGAATGATTATTTAGAGAAATTAGAAGAGGCCAAGAAACGCGACCATCGAAAATTGGGTAAAGAATTAGAACTCTTTACTTTTTCACAAAAAGTAGGGCAAGGACTTCCTTTGTGGTTGCCAAAAGGGGCAGCCTTGCGGGAAAGGCTTGAAAATTTTTTGAAGAAAGCGCAAAAGGCTGCTGGATATCAGCAAGTAATTACCCCGCACATTGCCAATAAAGAATTGTACGTCACCTCAGGTCATTACGATAAGTACGGTGCTGATTCCTTTCAGCCGATTCGTACCCCAGACCCGAACGAGGAATTTTATTTAAAACCCATGAATTGTCCGCACCACTGCGAAATTTTTAAATCAAAGCCGAGGTCCTATAAGGATCTTCCTGCCCGATTTGCTGAATTTGGTACGGTCTACCGATATGAACAATCCGGTGAATTGCACGGCTTGACACGTGTTCGCGGGTTTACGCAAGACGATGCTCACATTTTTTGCAGGCCCGAACAAGTGAAAGAGGAGTTTAAAAAAGTAATCGAAATCGTTCTGTATGTATTAAAAACCCTCAGTTTTGAGAATTTTACAGCGCAGATTTCCCTTCGTGATCAAGAAAATAAAAGCAAATATATCGGTAGCGAAGAAAATTGGATCAAAGCAGAGCAAGCTATTATTGAGGCGACCGAGGAGATGGAATTACCGACTAAAATTGCTTTTGGAGAGGCGGCTTTTTATGGGCCAAAATTGGATTTCATGGTGCAGGATGCCTTAGGTCGTGAATGGCAACTCGGTACAATACAGGTTGATTATAATTTACCTGAGCGTTTTGAATTGGAATACATTGGTTCGGATAATCAAAAACATCGTCCAGTCATGATTCATAGGGCTCCTTTTGGGTCAATGGAACGTTTTGTAGCAGTTTTGATTGAGCATTGCGCTGGAGATTTTCCCTTATGGCTAACTTCGGATCAATTCATCGTTTTACCGGTCTCTGAAAAGTACAACGAGTACGCTCAAAAAGTTTTAGAATTGCTAAATAATTCCGATATTCGCGGTCTTGTAGACGAACGTAACGAGAAAGTTGGTAAGAAAATCAGGGATGCAGAAGTGAATAAGTACCCCTTTATGATTGTTGTAGGGGAGAAAGAAGCCGACTCTAACACGCTTTCGGTTCGTCAAAGAGGCGTTGGAGACTTGGGTTCAATGAAGATTGAAGAATTTGGACACCTAGTCATCAGCGAGATGGAAAAAGAATTGGTTAAGTAAAAGTAAAAAACAGAAAATTACTGAATGAGAAGAAACCCAAGACCTGTACGCAAAGTTGAAGAAGATCAACACCGCATTAACCAAAAAATTATCGCCAATGAAATTCGTTTGGTGATGGAAGGTCAAGAACCTCAAGTTATGTCGGTGGCTGCAGCTTTAGCTCTTGCAGACGAACAGGAATTGGATTTGGTGGAAATTTCTCCTAATGCTAAACCTCCGGTTTGTAAAATCATGGACTATCGCAAGTTCATGTATACTCAAAAACGGAAGCAAAAGGAATTGAAAGCGAAGCAAAGTAAAATTGTGGTCAAAGAAATACGTTTTGGTCCTAATACCGATGACCATGACTTTAACTTCAAACTTTCGCACGCTAAAAAATTCTTAGAAGAGGGAAGCAAAGTAAAAGCTTATGTGTTCTTCCGCGGAAGAACGATTGTTTTTAAAGACCGAGGAGAAATACTGTTATTGAAATTTGCTCAAGAATTGGCCGACGTAGGAATTGTTGAGCAGTTACCAAAATTGGAAGGAAAGAAGATGATTTTAATGATCAATTCGAAAAAGAAATAAAGACGCTAATTGTTAATTAATTAAGAACAGAAACAATGCCTAAAATGAAAACAAAATCCAGTGCTAAAAAGCGTTTTACGCTCACTGGAAGTGGAAAAATTAAGCGGAAGCATGCGTTCAAAAGCCACATCTTAACTAAGATGTCTACAAAACGTAAGCGTAACCTTACTCACGCAGGAATGGTACATTCGTCCGATGAGTCGAATGTCAAGTTGCAACTATGCATGAAATAGTAGTTGGTTTAAAAAGTGTTTAACCCGATGCATAGAATCCAAGCCCACTGAAACAGCGTGGCTCTCTGCCTCAAAAAAAGTAAATTATGCCTAGATCAGTAAATCACGTAGCTTCCAGAGCCCGAAGAAAAAACTTCATGAAGTTGGCCAAAGGATACTACGGTCGAAGAAAAAATGTTTGGACCGTTGCTAAAAACGCTATCGAAAAAGGACTTCAATATGCGTATTCCGGTAGAAAACAAAAGAAAAGAAACTACCGATCCTTGTGGATCGTTCGTATTAATGCAGGTGCACGTCAGTATGGAATGAGTTATTCCAAATTCATGGGACTTGTAAATAAAAGCGAATTGGCCCTAAACCGTAAGGTTCTTGCGGATTTGGCGCTAAACCATCCTGATGCCTTCAAGGCGGTGGTTGAAACGGTCAGTAAATAACTTCAAAAAAAACAATTAGCCAAAGCCATTAGCATTTCTAATGGCTTTTTTATTTTTGTAAGCATGATAAAAATCGGTCTTTTCGGGATTGGTCATTTGGGGAAAATTCATCTCAGGATACTTAAAGGTCTTGGGCAGTATTTTGATGTTGTAGGGATTTTTGATGTTGATGCCATGGAAGGTCATCGTGTTTCGAAAGAATATGGTGTTCCATTCTTTGAAAATGCAGGAGAATTATTATCGAAGGTTGAAGCCATCGACCTCGTGATTCCAACGCCATTCCATTTTGAATGGGCAAAGACGGCCATGCAACACAATAAGCATGTTTTCGTCGAAAAACCAATTACCCAAACGGTAGAAGAAAGTGCTGAACTGATGAGTTTGTTGCCTAAATTTCCGGTAGTATTTCAAGTCGGGCATGTAGAACGTTTTAATCCTGCTTTCGTAGCAGCAAAACCCTTATTAAAGACCCCAGAGTTTATCGAAACCCATCGCCTAGCGCAATTCAACCCGAGGGGTACTGACGTACCTGTGGTGCTGGATTTGATGATCCATGATTTGGATATCATTCTGCATGTAGTGAATTCACCGGTGGTCAACATCTCAGCTTCTGGGGTAGCTGTGGTAAGCAAAAGCCACGACATCACCAATGCGCGCCTAGAATTTGAGAACGGAACCGTTGCGAACCTAACCGCAAGTAGAATTTCTCTGAAAAACATGAGGAAGTCGCGGTTTTTTCAGCGTGATGCCTATGTTGGGGTGGATTTTCTGAATAAAAGCATTGAAGTGGTTCGCTTAGAAGCATTGAATGGCACGCCAGATCCCTACGATATGGTGTTAGATCTCGGTGAAGGTATCCCGTCAAAAAAACTGAGTATTGAAAGCCCGCCCATTTATCCGACGAATGCCATAGAAGAAGAATTGAAAGAATTTGGCCAAGCAATTGCCAACGGTCACCCAGTTTCAGTGGATCTCCGAGCAGGGCATGAAGCCTTGGATTTGGGCTATCGCATTTTGAATTTGCTTAACTGAAAATATTATGCGAATTTTTTCGTTAATCCTGCGCATGTTGCTCAAAAACGTAGTTTTTGCCCTCTTCGTACTTCTGGTTTCCGGTTGTGTCAAAAATAACCAGGATCCTTCTTGGTTAATCATTAACCAATGGACTTTAAACGCCAATCCAAACTTGAGCGGTTCGGAAGGAGAGTTAACCCAGAATTTTAGCGAGGCTTGGGTTTATATTAACGATGAATGTGTTGGGGTTTTTGAATTACCCGTTAAAATTCCAATATTAAAAACCGGTTCAGTTAATGTGAAAGTCTACCCTGGAATTAAGGATAATGGAATTTCGGGTACCAAACGAATTTATCCCTTTTGCAACGTTTTTCAACAAACGATTGATCTCGCAGCAAATCAAACAGTTTCCATAAATCCCGTAACAAGTTATGTTTCCTCTACCAATTTTATCATTGAGGATTTTGAAGGGGCCAATGTAATGCTAGAAAATGATCCAAATACTTCCATGGCGAATTATTTTATCAGCAATCAAAATTTACAGCCTTTTAATGGAAATGCTTATGCGAAAGTCAACTTGAACGCCATGGATTCCATTTGGATTGCGTATACAACTTTTGGGTCCTATCATTCTAAAGGCAAAGAGGTGTACTTGGAAATTGACTATTATACTACCAATCGTATTGTCACAGGATTGATTGCAATTTCAGCGAGCGGAATTAAAAAGAATACCAACATTCAATTGAATAAGTCAACGCCAGAAACGGTAAAATGGAAGAAAATTTATATTTCATTAAAAGAGTTGATCGGTGCATCCGATGCCAATGCCTATTTCGACCACAGTTTTGAAGCCTTCAAGGAAAGCGGAATGGCGAATACCGAAATTCGCATCGATAACATTAAAGTGGTCTATTTTCAATGAAAAATAGGTGGTCATTGAGTTTAGCGCTTTTGGACCTTTTATCAGCCATCGCTGCATGGACCCTCTTTTACATTGCCAGGACCACGGTTATCGAGGATAAAGTCTTTGTTCCGAATGAAACGTTCTATCTAGGAGCCTCAGTGGTTCCTGTCGGTTTTTTGCTGCTTTATGCCTTGCAAGGTACCTACCTCAATGTGAAACGATTGTACCGATTGAAAATCCTACAATTAACGGTTTTTGCCTCTTTTTTCGGTTCGATATTGCTGTTTTTTCTCTTGCTATTGGACGATGATGTAAGTTCATACAGAAGCTACTATCTTTCTTTTTCTATTTTGCTGGTGTGTCATTTATTCTTGACGCTTTTACCCAGGCTAGGACTTATTACCTGGATGATTAATCAATTGCGCAAGAAAAATCAAGGATTTAAAACCCTCATCTTTGGTGGTAGCGAACGAGCTGTTATGATTTTCAATGAGGTTCGTGGACAAAAACATAACGTATGTACGTTTATCGGTTATGTAAATATCAACGGTTCTGATCGAATGTTGGATGATCAACTTCCGTATTTAGGGCATATTCAAAACTTGGAAGACATTTTATTGAATCACCAAGAAGTGGAAGAAATCATTATTGCCATTGAGCCCTCCGACCATGATCGACTTCAAAAAATTCTCGCAAGAATCCACAATTTCAACATTGTGGTAAAGGTCCTTCCCGATATGTATGAATTACTCAGCGGAAAACTCAAAATGACCAACATTTATGGTGCCTTGTTCATAGAACTTAACCGCGATGTTATGCCTCTGTGGCAACAAGCCATGAAGCGTTTTTTAGATATTTTTCTTTCCATAATGGCGGTTGTGCTGTTAACTCCCTTATATATCCTGTGTGCTATTTTGGTTAAATTGAGTTCGCCAGGGCCTATTTTCTTCCTTCAAGAACGAATTGGTCTTAACAATCAGCCTTTTCAAATCATTAAGTTTCGTACCATGTTCGTTAATTCCGAACCCAACGGACCGCAATTATCCTCTTCCAACGATTCACGCATTACTCCAATAGGTCGCTTTATGCGTAAAACACGCTTGGATGAATTTCCGCAATTCATCAATGTCATTCTTGGCCACATGTCATTGGTTGGGCCCCGACCTGAAAGGCAGTTTTATATCGATCAAATCATCCAACAAGAACCGCAATACGCCTTACTCAACCGCGTTCGTCCCGGAATCACCTCTTGGGGTCAAGTGAAGTACGGTTATGCTGAAAATGTTGAACAAATGCTGGATCGCATGAAGTTTGACTTGTTATACATCAACAACCGAAGCCTTGCCCTCGATTTTAAAATCATGTTTTATACCTTTGCCATTGTCATCAAAGCAAAAGGCAAATAATTATTCCACGATTACTTTAAGGTTCCAAATGCTTTGATCCGATTCAATTTGCAGTAAGTACCATCCAGCCGATATTTGTGGAGGAAGTTGTCCCTTAAATTCATGTTCAGCCTTGGCAGTCCATACTCGTTTTCCTTTACCGTCCCAAAGGGATAGTTTTGAAGTTGGAATGTTCTTAACGTTGATCGTTCCGCCCGGTCGTAAGGGGTTTGGAAAAACGATGGGGGTTTGCGTTAGAGGAGCTTCCGCAAGGCCAACGTTACTTCCGATATTGATGTTGTCTAAGTAAAGAATATTTCCCCAATCGCCTTTGTTTCGGAAAGCGACTTGAACATTGCTTTGTCCTGCCCATGCCGCTAAATTGACGGTATCGGTTCTCCATTGGTTCGTTGAAGGCACGAATTCGCTTTGAAAGTCGGGTGCGGTTGCTAAGTTCTCTCCGCCTCGGTAATACACGTATTGATAGCTGGCACCGCAATCGGTGGATACTCCAACGAATAACGAATCTGAATACCCGCCACCCCAACGGCAGTAGGCTACATCAAAGGTTAACAAAGGTTGATTAACCAATTGATTCCCATCGATGTTGAAGATTAAATCGTCCAAACTTCCTTGGGAATCGATGTTGTAATTGTCGAATTTAGCGGATTTTGCACTCGCAGAATACCCTCCAACCGTGGGTGAACCCGTCCAAGTTCCACCGTTGTCGTGGTTGTCAATGCTCCACCCCAAGGGTAGGAAATTCCCCTCGAATCCTTCTTGAATGATACCTGGAAGCGTATATTGTGTTACCGTGACCGTTAAGGTGTCGCTATCGCTTTGACCACTTCCGTCGGTTACTGTAAGGATGGCTTGATGGGTTCCAACGCCAAAATATACGGCAGGATTGCGTAGGGTGGAAGAGGAGGGGAATCCGCTTGGGAATGTCCAATTCCATTGCGCGTTTTGATGATTTAATACCGAATGATCTTCGAAATAAAACGAATCGGCTTGACAAATGACGGTTTGGGTTAATTTGTCCACCATGATTCGACAAATGGGACCCGATGGCGCCTCATTTAATGCGCTTTCCCAAATGCCTTTACCGTAGGAGGCCAATCGTATCTTACCATCCCGGTAGAACGGATGAAGGATGTTTCCATTGACGTTGGAAGGTAATCCGGCATTGTCGAGGGTCCAATTTCCGCTGTTGTTTCGGTAATAAACTGCC
>JACCDP010613048.1_pt1 | contig 27655 bp, 24 predicted proteins | sample 7445841 | NCBI WGS metagenome assembly JACCDP01 (sample SAMN15323441, study PRJNA562643) | freshwater metagenome | isolation source: river surface water | place: USA:Blue River Watershed | collected 2017-08-17 | reverse complement strand
CCCGCAAGGGGGGACAGAACCCGGCTTACAGACCATCTCGCCGGCTCTGACGCTTATGGGCCCCAATCGACCTCACCCCCTCGCGCCCCCTGACGCCCCCACGCCCCGACCCTCCGCGGCGCCCTTGACAAGTGGGGGAGGTGGGGGCAGAATGCATCTAAGTGGTTGTAAGTGGGGTGTGGTGGGGGTACCCGCCCCCGAGAGCCACGGCGGAGGGGGATCAACGTGTTTACTGGCGAGTACCGCCATACGATCGACGGGAAGGGACGGGTCGCCGTCCCCGTGCGCTTCCGCGCCCAGCTCGACGAAGGCGCATTCGTCTCCCGCTGGCTCGATAACTGCCTCGCCATCTTCCCGCGCGCCGCCTGGGACGATCTCGCCGCAAAGGTTGCAGCGCTCCCAACGGGCAATGCGAGTGCGCGTGAATTCGGACGATTCCTCTTTGGGAGCGCCTTCGAGGTAGAGCTTGATGCGCAGGGACGACTCCTCCTCCCAGCGACCTTGCGCGCTTGGAGTCAGCTTGAGAGCGAAGCCATGGTGGTCGGTGCCCGCGATCACGCCGAGATCTGGACTCCGACGCGATGGGACACATACCGCGGTTCGATGGAGTCGTCGGATGCGCTTGCCGCACAACTAGAAGGGCTCGGCTTCTAATGCTGGAGGCACGAGACACTGCTCAGGCAGGTACCGTGCATGAGCCCGTTCTCTTACGCGAAACCATTGAGGCACTCTCTCCGCGTGCTGGGGGCCGCTACATTGATGCAAATCTTGGCGGTGGCGGCCACGCGGCAGCGGTGCTCGCGGCGAGTGCCCCGGACGGAACGCTGCTTGGCATCGATGCAGATGCAACAGCGATCACGCGATCAAAAGTCCGACTCGCGCAGTACGGAGCGCGACTTCAGACCTTTCACGGAAGCAGTGCGCGCATTGCTGAGGCGGCCGCCGCTGCTGGGTTCCTCGGAGTAGACGGGATCCTCTTCGACCTCGGCCTCTCGTCCGATCAGCTCGTTGATCGCGAGCGAGGCTTTGGGATTCGTACTGGAGGGCCACTAGATCTTCGCTTCAATCCTGGAGAGGGGGAGAGCGCTGCGTCACTACTTGCGCACCTGACGGTGCACGAGCTAGCGACAATCCTCCGTGAGTTTGGTGAAGAGCCGCAGGCGGCGCGCATCGCGCGCGCCATCGTTGATCGACGTGCGTCGACGCCGGTCACCACCGCCGAAGAGCTCGCACAACTTGTGGCAGAGGTTGTCACGCGCCCAGGGAAACCGTCTCGAATCCATCCTGCGACGCGAGTCTTCCAGGCGCTGCGGATTGCCGTCAATGACGAACTTGGCGCACTTGCGACCGCACTTGACGCCTCGATTCGCCTCCTTGCTGTCGGCGGACGCATCGTGGTGCTGACCTATCACTCTCTTGAAGATCGAATCGTCAAGCGAGCGTTTGCCGCCGCAGCGCGCGGTTGCATTTGCCCGCCGAAAGTTCCACTCTGCGGATGCGGAGAGACGCCTTCACTACGGTTGATCACCGATAAGCCACTGACCGCGTCGGAAGAAGAAGTTGCGCGCAATCCCCGCAGCCGCAGTGCGAAGCTGCGCGTTGCGGAGCGCATCGGGGTGGCGGCATGACGGCGATCGGTCGACCGCTGCGCGGTGCCCAGCTGGTTGCCCCCATTACGCAGCAGCGCGTCCCCGATGGGCGCTTTGCAGCGGCTGCGCGACAGCGCGCCGCAATTCGTCAAGCCTTTCAGCCGCTCTCGCACCAGAGCGGTACTGGCTCTATTCGCACCAGCCCGCGCCCTCTCCCTGGGACGGCGCGCCCTCGCACGGCAATCACTGCAGGCGCGCTTCCGCGAGGTCGGATCGGCGTCTCCGCGTGGAGCTCTACCCAGCGCTCAGGACTCTTCGGTTTGCAGCTCGCGCGCGTCGTCACGGGCGGTGCGGTGGTCTTTGCAGCGCTTTTCGTTGCGCTCATCCTCAGCCTGGAGGTGACCACTTCATCCGCGCGAATCGAACGGCTGAAGAATGAGCAGGCCAAGATCGTCGAGCAGATTCGTGCCGGCGAGACGGAGATGAGTCGCGTGGGTCGCGAGCCAGCCGTTCGACGTCGTGCCTTCGAACTCGGGATCGGTCAACTGGCCAACCCCTTGATCGTGGAGGAGCGCTGAAGTGAGCGCCGACCCGCGAGCCGTTCGCACCGATCGCTCGGGACGCGGCATCGTGATCGGGATCGCCTTGGTGCTCGCCGGAACTCTCTGCCTTGGCCGCCTTGCGCAGTGGCAACTCATCGAACGAGATCGACTGCTAGACGTTGCGGGTAGCAGGCTCAGCCTGTCACAAAGCGTCGAACCTTTGCGAGGAACCATCATGGATCGCACGGGATCTGTGGTCCTTGCGACAACCGTGATGCGATATCAGCTGATCGCGGAAACCAGCGAGCTGACAGATACGGAACGATCGGCACTTGAGTCCACGCTCCTTCAAGTGCTCTCGCTCGACGACATTGATGCCACGCGACTTCGCGCTGGACTCGCCGCACGGCGTGCGTGGAGCCTCCTGCTTCCAGCGCTCGACGAGTCAGCGGCCGAAGCGGTACGCGCGGCGTCATCAGCCGGCCGACTTCCTGGAGTCTCACTGCGCGAGGTCCGAACGCGACTCTATCCACAACCTGGCGGGGCCACGGAGACAAGCCTTGCGAGCCACCTCCTTGGATTCGTCAATGGATCTGGCGCAGGACAATATGGTGTTGAGGAGTACTACAACGAACAGTTAGGGGGGAGCGCGCAAGTCACACGCCTGGAACGCGGCGCCGATGGCATCGAGCGACCTGTGATCGTACGTGAGGCGCGAGAAGGCGTCGATCTTCAGCTCAGCATTGACGCAGGACTACAGACACTCGTTGAGCAGGAAGTTGCGGCCGCTGGTGTGGCAAATCAAGCAGAGTCGGTGAGCGTGGTCGTCATGGACCCTTATTCGGGTGACGTCCTCTCGTCTGCATCATGGCCTTCATATGACGCAAATCGCTATGGGGTTGTTGCCGCGCGAGATCCATCTCGATTCATTGATCCAGCCGTTAGCAGCGTCTATGAACCAGGATCCGTGATGAAGGCAATCACGAGTGTTGCGGGGCTTGAGAGCGGGTCGTACTCACCGAACAGCATCATTGGTGACCAGTCGGTCTTGAAGCTTGACAACGGTGTAAACGAGGTGCGCAATGCAGACCGTCGCTCAAAGGGCCAGATGACGCTTGCCGCTGCGTTTGCCTGGAGTAGAAACGTTGTCTTCTCGAAAATCGCGCTCTCACTTGGGGCCAGCACGGGCGAGGCTTCACGGGCGCTCTACGGAACGTGGCTGCGCTTCGGTTTTGGCGGAAAGACTGGGATTGATGTTGCGAGCGAAAGTCAGGGTCTTGTCAATAGTCCTGAGAAGCAGCGCTGGAGTGAGCTCGACCTTGCAAACGCCTCATTCGGTCAAGGAGTCGGTACGACGCTGATCCAACTCGCCACCGCATATTCGGCGATGTTGAACGGAGGCGTACTCGTTCGCCCACGAGTGGTTCGGGCGGTTGACGGCGTAGAGCAGCCGATCATCAGCAGAGGGAAAGCAACCACTCCGCGAGTCTCCTCACAGATCGTTGAAATGAGCACGGGGCTCACAAAACTCGTGCCAATCTATACCCGACTTGCGAGCATTCCGAACTACGCCTCTGGCGGAAAGAGCGGTACAGCGCAGATCTGGCTGAACAAAGAGCTGAACGGCGGTGAGGCTGGTTGGGATAAGCGCCACTACAATTTCAGTTACGTGGGCTGGATCGGCCGAACCTCACCGGAGTATGTGATTGCCGTCTCGCTGCGGCGCGTGCCGCCCGTCGTGAATCGCGTCGGCGTGATCCTCAACAACATCGAATCCTATGAGCTCTTCCGTCGGGTCGCGGAGGATCTCACCGTGCTCTTCAAGATGACCCCCGCCACCCCGACGTCGGGTCGCGGCTTGACTTCCCCCGCCCACCGCAGGGCACCAGAACCCTCCGCTCTGGTGGGTCTGTTGGTGGGCGGGGACCCTCTTCGCATTGAGCGAGTCACACGGCGGACATGAGCGTGGCCGCCGTGCGCCTTCCACGTGTGAGCGGCCACCTCGCAACCACGGGTGCCGAGCTCGCTTCGATCACAGGTGCCGAGCTGCTGATCAATGGCAGCCTCCCGGTACGCGGAGCGTCGGTTGACTCACGACTCATAGCAGCGCGCCCTGGAGCGCTCTTCTTGGCACTCCCAGGCGCGCAGACAGATGGCCGACTCTTTCTCAACGCGGCCATTGATGCTGGCGCCCACGCCCTAATCGTTCAGGACGGACCCGAGAGTGAAGCGGTCAGCCGTGAGGCGCAGCTTGCCAACGCGCGTGCGGCCGAGCGCGGGGTTAGCCTCCTTCGAACGGCGGATGGCGCTAACGCGCTCGCACAGCTTGCAGCGCAGTGGCGCGTTCGCTTCGAGATTGAGGTGATCGGCGTGACGGGATCTGTGGGGAAGACCACGACGAAAGAGGCGATTCGGGTGGCGCTTGGAGGTGCCGCTTCGCACGTTGCGGCAACGCCAGGGAACGCGAACAATGAGATCGGCCTTCCACTCGCACTCCTCAACGCGGCCGATGGCACGGAACGCTTTGTTGCGGAGATGGGAATGTATGTGGGCGGAGAGATTCGGTCGCTCTGCACCCTTGCAAAGCCGCGCATTGGCGTGGTGACCGCCATCGACGCCGTCCATGCCGAGCGTGCGGGGGACCTTGACGCGATCGAGGCGGCGAAGGGAGAGCTCGTTGAGGAGCTCCCCGCTGATGGCTACGCGCTTCTCGCCGCCGACGATCCGCGCGTGGCGCGCCTTCGCGCTCGAACGAAGGCCCGTGTCATCCTCGTTGGGACTGCGGAGGCGTCCGATGTTCAGATCCTCTCCGCGGAGTTGGACCAAGTCACCGCTCGCACGGCGGTGGCGCTCTCCGTCGCTGGCGAGAAGGTCGATATTGATCTCCCTCTCTTCGGTGTGCACTTCGCTCGAGCGGCTGCGTTCGCGATCGGCGTCGCACAGATTTGCGGTGTTGATCTGCGCCTGGCGGCCGAACGCCTCGCCGAGTTTGAACTCCCCGGCGGACGCGCCTCACTGCAAACGGTTGGCGGGGTTCGACTCATCGATGATTCCTACAACGCCGCGCCGAGCAGCATGAGAGCGGCACTCGCGACGCTCGCAACGACGCGTGGTGCCCGGTTCGCGGCACTCGGTGCAATGGGGGAGCTCGGCAGTTATGCGGCAGAAGCACACCTCGCGATCGGTCGAGTGGCGGCGGAGAGTGGACTCTCAGTGCTCCTCGTGTTCGGGAGTGAAGCGGACGGCATCGCTGAAGGGGCACGAAGTGCTGGCATGCCCGTTGATCAGATCGTGCGTCTCTCCGCCGATGAGCATGGGATCGCCGCGGGTGCTGGACTCGTTGCCGATCGCGCTCGCACGGGTGACACCGTCCTGATCAAGGCCTCACGATCCGTTGCGCTTGATCGGCTTGTCACAGCACTGCGCGAGCGATTGCAAGGGGGTGCTGCATGATCGCGATCGTGCAAGCGCTCGTTTTATCCTTCGCCTGCGTCGCACTCTTGATGCCCTCATATCTACGCCTTCTTCGCCATAGCGGCTTCGGAAAACGCGTCCGCCGAGAGTTCGGGCCAGATTGGCACATCGTGAAAGAGGGGACCCCCACCATGGGCGGACTCCTGCTTGTCGGTGTGGTGATCTCACTCGCCCTCCTTCTCGACGCAGTAGATGCATCCACATACGCGATCCTGCTCGCCCTGCTCGGCGTCTCGCTTGTCGGCGCCTTCGATGACTGGCTCAATGCGCGGACGGGGATCGGAATCTCAGCGCGACAGAAGCTGCTCTGGCAGATCGGTGTCTCCGTGATCTCCGCGATCTACATTCAACAGCACTTCGCATTCGCCTCGCTGGTCGTCCCCTTCGTTGGCGAGGTGCCGATTGCTCCAGCACTATGGATTGCCGTGGCGATCGTTGCGATCGTCTCCACGAGCAACGGTGTGAACCTGACGGACGGGCTTGATGGCCTCTCCGGTGGCACCATGGTCTTCGCCTGGATCAGTTACATGGTGATTGCACTCTTGAACGCCCCTGGTCAACTGAACGTTGCGATCCTTTGCGCGCTCGTCGCAGGGGCACTCATCGGTTTCCTCTGGTTCAACATCCATCCGGCGAGCGTGATCATTGGTGACTCGGGAGCTCTTGGGTTCGGAGCGGCACTCGCAGTGACCGGGTTGGTCACCGGACACATCCTCCTCCTTCCGCTCATCGGGATCATCTTCGTGGTGGAGACGGGTTCGGTGATCTTGCAGGTTGCGAGCATGAAGCTCACCGGGCGCCGCATCTTCCTCTTCACGCCAATCCATCATCACTTTGAGCGTCTCGGCTGGGCAGAGACACAGATCACCTTCCGCTTCTGGGTAATCGGCGCGATCGGTGGGATTCTCGGCATCGTCACGTTCCTCGCTACACGCGGCGTAGGGGCGTAGTGGTGGGGACTGCACTCTCCCTTGCTGATCTCGAACCTGGCGCAGTTGCCAACGGAAGCCTTCGCAATGCGAATGTGGTCGTTCTCGGCGCCGGACGCACAGGGCAGGCGGTCGCCTCATTCGCTGCACAATATGGAGCACGCGTCACGCTCCACGACAGTGCGGAAGCGAGCACGCTCACCGCGGCAGTTGAGCGATTTAGGGACGGAAGTGTCGCGCTCGCTTTCGGCGCAGCGGAGGATCTCACCCCGTTACTCGCAACGGCAGACCTCGTCGTGCACAGCCCATCTGTGACGCTCGGCTTTCCGACGGTCAAGAAGCAGGTCGCAGGCCCGCTGCAGGAGTATGCCGGGCAAGCGATTCGCCTGACGGCAGACCCCTCGACTCGCGGTCCGATTCTCATCAGTGAGCCCGAGTGGACGGCGCGCCTGTTGGGGACACGTTGGCGTGTTGGGATCACGGGGACGAAAGGGAAAACCACGACGAGCAACCTGATCGCGCAGATTCTCGCCACTGACACGGTGCACGCCGCGGTCCTGGGTGGAAACAACGGGGCGCCTCTCATCGAGAAGGCGATGGAACTCTCTCTTGACGCACGCATCGTTCTTGAGCTCTCCGAACTGCAACTTCCATCTCTGTACAGCAGCCTTGATGTTGCGGTCTACACCAACATCACCGTCGATCACCTAGATCGTCACGGTACGGTTGATGGCTACCGAAAGGTGAAACGCATCTTGGCCGACCGCGTTGTTGACGGGGGCCTTCTCATCGTCAATCTCGATGACCCCGTGACCGCTGCGTTGGCAGGGATCGGTCGCGTCACCACGATCGGGTACCGCAGAGAGCGACCAGTCCCCGGAGGTGTCGGTGTGGTCGATGGCTGGATCGTTGCGGCGGGGGTTCCGCGTTCCGTCCGATGCGGCGGCGGAACGGCGGCCACAGGACCTGGCGGGCGGATCCTCCCTCTGGACGAGATTGCACTACCTGGCGATCACAGCATCAGCAACGTGCTCGCGGCCGTGAGTGTGGGCCTCGTTGCCGGGATCGCACCTGACGCCATTCGCACGGCTGTTGCTGCCTTCCGAGGAGTTCCACACCGTCTCGAAACGATCGCGGTCCTTGATGGGATTCGCTACGTGAATGATGCGCAGGCGACTCAACCCGATGCGGTTGCCGCTGCCGTCTCAAGCTTTCGCAAGCCGTTGATTCTGCTTGCTGGTGGCCGCAGTAAGGGTCTTGACCTTCGCGAACTTGCACCGATTGTCGCGCGACAGTGCAGCGGAGCCGTGCTCTTCGGCGAGCTCGCAGATGAGCTTGAGGGGCTCTTCCGAGCGGCTGGCCTGATCGAGATCGACCGCGCGTCAAGCATTCCCGATGCGGTCGTGCGCGGAGGGGCGCTTGCACGCAAGGTGCTCTCCAGCGCCAGCGTTGGCACTCTCCCAGCGCTGCACGAGAGCGAGGCGCGCGCCACCGTGCTCCTCAGTCCGATCGGATCTTCGTTCGACATGTTCAACAATCCGTTCGGCGCGCGAGGCGAGGCGTTCCGCGAGGCGGTGCACGCACTCCCCGCGACGGTGCGTCGATGAGTCGCATCGTCCGCCGGGTCGCCGGTACACCGGTGGGCGGCGCGCGCCTCGCATCGAAGCATCGCCGAAGCTTCTCGCCACGTCGGGCTGTCGCTTCGATCTTGCAGGTGAAGCGACCACCTGAGGATCAGTGGATCCTTCTTCCGGCGCTGCTCCTCATTGGGCTTGGTGTTCTCATGGTCTTCTCATCATCTGCACTGAACTCTTTGATTAGTACCGATGATGCGTACAGCATGGGGGTGCGTCAGATGCTGTTCGCTGGGATGGGGATTGGGGCCCTGACGATCCTCTCTAGCACTGACTACCGGCGGTGGCGACCGCTCGCAACTCCAATCTTTGTTGTCTCAATAGTGCTTCTCATCGTGGTGTTGATTCCAGGCGTGCCAACGGAGCAGGGATTGCGAAGATCACTCTCAGTCGGCCCGATCAGCATCCATGCCGCGGAGCTTGGGAAGCTTGCGCTCATCCTCTTCCTCGCCCACTTCTTTGCGAATCGTGGCCACCTCATCGCGCAGCAGGAGACGCTCTACCCAGCCCTGTTCGCGATCGGCGGAACATTCCTCCTTGTTCTTGTCGCGCCAGATCTCGGAACGGCAACTGTGGTTGCTGGGATCGGCTTTGCCCTCTTCTTCACAGCAGGGGCGCCGTTGCGTTGGGTCTTCGGCACGGCGCTGATGGCGGTTGCGGTTAGCGTGATCGGGATTTCACTTCGTAGCTACCAGGCCGCGCGTCTGGACAGCTGGCTGGATCCATTCAGCGATCCGACTGGGGGCTCGTATCAGACGCTGCAGGGACTGATCGCCATTGCCACTGGCGGAGTGTTCGGCACGGGGATCGGGACGTCACAACAGCCGGGCGGCGTGATCATTCCATACGCGTGGAATGACTACATCTTTGCAGTCGTCGGCGAAGAGTTTGGCTTCATCGGCGCAGCGGTCGTCATCGGCGCCTTTGTTGTGATCGCCATTCGCGGGCTACGCGTTGCGCGACGAGCGCCGGACACGTTCGGGGCGCTCCTGGCAACAGGGATTGTGGTCTGGATCTGTGGTCAGGCGTTCTTGAACATTGGTGTCGTGCTCGCGATCCTACCCGTGACAGGGATTCCGCTCCCGCTGCTCTCGCAGGGCGGTTCGTCACTCTTCGTCTTGATGTGTGCCATTGGACTGCTCCTCTCGGTCTCGCGTGAGACGATGGGGGCTCAAGAGATCGGAGGGACCAATGCGCGTGGTGATCGCGGGCGGCGGTACGGGGGGGCACCTCTTTCCGGGGTTCGCCGTAGCTCGTACACTCCAACGTCAACGACCAGACGCTGAAATCCACTGGCTCGGCGGCCAGCGCGGGATTGAGCGCGACCTCCTCCCCCTCGAGGGCTATCCGTTGTCGCTGCTCGTAGCACCGAGCCTGCGAGTCAGCGCGGGCGGTCTCCTCGCGAGTCTGCGCGATGCCGTTGCGCTCGCTCGCTCAATTCCACAAGCGATCCGCTACCTGCGGCGAGTTCGACCCGATGTGCTCTTCTCAACGGGCGGTTACATCGCGATCCCTGCGCTGATTGCAGCGGCTGTGACACGAACACCGAGCCTGATCTGGGAGGGAAACGTGCAGGCGGGGAGGAGCAATCGCTTGGTCGCGCCACTCGCCTCTGCGCGTGCTGTGGCGTGGACGTCCACTGCAGCGCGCTCGCCGTGGAACCGTCCAGATACGTTTGTGACCGGCACACCAGTCCGTAGTTTCGAGGGGCGCGACCGAAACGCGGCTCGCGCTCGCCTCGGCCTACTTCCAGATGCTCCACTGTTGCTTGTCTTTGGAGGCTCACAGCGTGTGATGCGATTTGAGAGCGCCCTTGCAGGATCTCTTCCGGAGTTGCTGCGCGGTTGGCAGGTGCTGCATGTGGCAGCTGACGGACTCGATCGTGCCGAGGCGATGCGCGCCGCGCTTCCTGATGCGCTGCGAACGCGTTATCTGCCCGTCCCCTTCCTTCAGGGCGGCGCGATGGAGGATGCACTCGTTTCGGCAGATCTGCTCCTCGGTCGAGCTGGCGCGTCGACACTTGCGGAGGCGGCGGCGCTCGGTCTCCCCTCTATCATCGTGCCGTATCCGTACGCGGGCGGGCATCAACGCGCAAATGCCCGGGAGCTTGCCGCTGTTGGCGGGGCGATCGTCGTAGATGATGGAGCGCTCACCCCGGAGTTACTGCAGAGAGAAGTCGCCAAGTTCGCTTCTGCTTCAGTGCGGCAGCGAGTCGGAGCGGCGGCCGCGTCGCTTGCCCAACCAGAGGCTGCGCAGAAGATTGCGGAGATCCTGCTTCGACTCGCGAGGCGCAGATGATGGCAGCCACCTGGGAGGCGCGCGATGAGGCGGCACGCGAGCTCGAGCGAAGACTTGGGTTACGTGCGGAACGTGATGCACTCCTTGCAGAGCACACGACAATGCGTGTCGGCGGGCCCGCTGACCTCCTGGTCACGGTCCGCGATCGCTTCACCCTGCGAGGCGTGGTTCGCCTTGCGCGGAGCAAGGGCTGGCCTCTGAGAATTCTCGGTCGCGGTAGCAATGTGGTGATCAGCGATGCGGGAGCTCGTGGAATCACCCTGCTAAACCGCAGCGCCGATGTCACGGTTGATGCGGCCTCGGGAACGATTAGTGCCGACTCGGGTCTCTCAATGGCAAAACTATCCACGCTCGCTGCTGAGGCTGGTCTCACTGGCGCCGAATTTACACTCGCAATCCCTGGGAATCTAGGGGGCGCCGTCTGGGCAAATGCTGGGGCACATGGCGGAGAAATGTCGCAGATCGTTCAGCGGGTGTTGGTCATGCGGCCAGACGGTAGCGAAGTGGAACTCACCCCTGATGCGCTGAACCTCTCATATCGACACTCGAGATTCAAGGAGGCGATCGGAAGGGGAGAGGTGATCCTCGGCGCTACCGTGCTCCTCAGAGCTGGTGACCCGGTGGAGATCAAGGCGCAGCTAGAGGAGATTCGTCGCTGGCGACGTGAACATCAGCCGCTCGGTATCCCAAGTGCGGGGAGTGTCTTCAGGAACCCACCGGAGGGTCGTAGCGCAGGGGCCCTGATTGAGGCGGCTGGCCTGAAGGGGCGTGCTATCGGCGGCGCCGAGGTGTCAACCATGCATGCGAATTGGATTCTCAATCGCGGGGGTGCCACCGCGGCTGACATTCGCGAGCTCCACGACCTCTGTATCCGCGAAGTGCGTGAAACGTCTGGCGTCACCCTGACGTCAGAGATTCAATTCATCGATGAGGATCCGACATGAGCGGCGGCGCACATCTTCCGAACGTCGTGACGATCTACGGCGGACTGAGCGCAGAAGCGGAGATCTCGGTGGTGTCTGGGAGTGCGATTGCCGCCGCACTTATGGAGCGGGGTCTCTCGGTTGATCAACTTCTGATCACGCGTGAAGGCGTCGCTGCACTGCTCCCAGAAGGGCACCTGCGTGGCGCACGTCCGCCCCATGAGTACACAAGCGCACGTGGTGTCGCCGCATTCGCCGACGTGAACTTCCGTCCACTCCGCGAACTTCTTGCAGAGGTGCTCCACGATCGGCCGAGCGCCGTATTCATTCCGGCGCTTCACGGCCCGGGAGATGAGTCTGGGGTGGTGCAAGAGGCGCTAGCCGCCGCCGGTGTCGCCTTCGTTGGCGCCGCGCCGGCTGCCGCTCGTCTCGGCATGGAGAAGGATGCGTTCAAGCAGCTTGCTCGCTCGATACACGTGCCCACGCTGCCGCATCTGGTGATTACGGCGCGGGAGTGGGCGAGCGCCCGAGAGGCGACGCTTGAAGCGATCACGGAATTTGCCGTTCGCGAGAGTGATGCGGGCGCGCTGATGTGTAAGCCCGCTGCCCACGGGTCCTCCATCGGAATGCGCATTGCGCGGAGCCGTGAAGAGTGGGCAGGCGCCGTGGACCATGCGTTGGAGTTTGGCGAGCGCGCACTCCTAGAGCCGTATCTAAACCGCCCGCGGGAGCTCGAGATCGCCCTCCTGGAATCGCCTGACGGTTCGGTGAGCGCGTACGGTCCTGGAGAAGTGTTTCCAGGTCGCGAGTTTTATGACTACGACGCAAAGTATGCCAGCGGCGTGTCGACGACAACCGTCAGCCCAGAGTTGAGCGAACCTCTTCGGACGGAGCTTCATCAGGCGGCGATCAAACTCTTCCGCGCCTTTGGTGGTCGGGGGCTCGCGCGGATGGACTTCCTGATGCGTGCATCAGGGACCGAGCAGGGGGCGTGGTACATCTCAGAGGTCAACACCTTCCCTGGATTTACGCCGATCTCGCTCTTCCCAGCACTGCTCGCCGCACACGGGATGAGCTTTGCCGACCTCTCACTCCACCTTGTTCGTACGGCGATTGCGCAACAGAGGGACGGACGATGAGCGACCGTGAAAAGCGGACGCGGCGCACCATGAGTGGTGCACGCCCGTTCGCTCCAGGTGAGGCTCCACTTGGGGTGCGGCCAGGTCTTGGTGGTCAGCGACGGAGGGCAGGCGCTGATGCTGGTGTCAGAGTGCTGCAGCGACGTGGTGCCGACTCCGCGCAGAACACTCCGCGCGCCGAACGCCGTCGGCGGCTACGACCAGAAACTTCGGCACTCCTTCGTCGGATTGGAGTCGTGCTCATCCTTGCAACCGCCTTGGTGGCGCCACCAGCGCTCGCTGCGAGCGGTCGTCTGGTCGTTGATTCGGTAAAGATCACGGGGCTTACGTTGTTGGATGAGCAGGCGATCTCCGAACTCGCAGGAATCAGCGCAGGGGAGAGTCTTCTTGGGGTCGATCTACATGCAACGGAGCGTGCGGTCGAGGCCCACCCGTTTGTTGCGAGTGCCCGAGCGCGCATTGGCATCCCAGGGGAACTTCGCATCGAGATCCGTGAAGCTCCGCTCTTGCTGCGTTGGCAGCGGGGAGACGAGACACTTCTCATCAGCGGGTCGGGCCATCTCCTCGGAAGAGTCGACTCACCGCTGCTCTCGGCTCGCGGCGCCGCGGCTGCGGCGCTACTTCCACTCGTTGTTGATGAGACGAGCGTCCCATTTGTCGGTGTCGGCGAGGAGATCAGCGCCGTCGATCTCGACATCGTCACTCGACTGGCGTCGCTCACGCCAGAGGATGTTGGGAGCAACGCTGCTCGGCTTACGATCGTTCGAGACTCCCAGTACGGATATCTGCTTCAGGGGGTGGGGGAAGGTTTTACTTGGAACGCCGTTTTTGGCATGTACTCTGCAACCATTCGCCCCGTTGAGATGGTGCCGGCGCAGGTTCGCCTCCTGCGAAGCCTCCTGGCGACGCGCGAACGGGAGATCGGGTGGGTGATCTTGGCTGATGGTCAGGCAGGGACGTTCACCGATCCAGGAGTGCGGCCACCGCCTCCACCCTCCCCATCTGCTTCGCCGAGCCCGGCCCTCCCGTGATCACGCAGCGCCACCCCCTCGTGCACCCCGCTATGATCACCGCAACGAGGTCGGGTTTCGAGAGTGGGGGGTGGACGCATGGATGAGCGCTACGCGACGATTGCCGTCATCGACATCGGCACCTCTAAGGTCAGCTGCGGCATTGCCCATATTGGAGGGGACGGCGGTTCCATCACGGTGGTGGGCAAGGGGACTGCGGTCAACACGGGCATGCGGAAGGGCGTCGTCACAGACATCGAGAAGACTGGAGCCGCAATCAAGGCGGCGGTGGATGCTGCAGAGCGACTCTCCGGCTACCACATTGAACACGCGACCATCTCCGTATCGGGTAGCCATGTGGAGGGACAGAACTCCAGTGGACAGGTTGCAGTTTCAAACCCAGATCGAGAGATCCGCGATGACGACGTCGACCGTGTCCTTGAGGTTTGTCGCGCCGTCCAGGTACCAGGTTCACGCATGCTGCTGCACGTCCTCCCATCCTCATACATTGTTGATGGACAAGAGGGGATTCAACAGCCTCGCGGCATGGTCGCCTTCCGACTTGAGGCGCGGGCTCATCTGATCACTGCTGGCGCAACGGCAATCCAGAACCTCGAGAAGTGCGTGCAGGCGGCGGGGATCGCCGTGGACGACTACGTCCCCGCCTCTTTAGCCGCATCTGAGCTGACGCTCACCGACACGGAGCGGGAGCTTGGAACTGTGCTCGTTGATATTGGCGCAGAAACGTGTGATATTGCCATCTTCCACAACAATGCCGTGGTGCACAGCGCCGTCTTGCCGATTGGCGCGGCCTTTGTGACACGAGACGTTGCGATCGGCCTTAAGACGAGCATCGCCGCTGCCGAAGAGTTGAAGGTCAACTACGGCACGTGCGATCTGCGCACGGTAAGTGTGAGTGAGCAGTACACGGTTCCTAACGAGCCGGGCGGACGTCGCATCGAGCGCATCGAGCTCGCCCGCATCATCGAGTCGCGGATGAGCGAGATGTTTGAGTTGATCGCTGGCGTGATCGCCGTTGCCGGACCGGAGGCAACGAGCGCTGGTGTCGTCCTCACGGGTGGCGGCTCTCAACTTGACGGGATCACCACGCTCGCACGGGACATCCTGAAGGCACCAGTCCGGGTTGCGGCTCCCGAGGGGAACCTGCTTGGCATCCTCGACGACTTCCAGGGGCCATCGAGTGCCGCCACGCTCGGACTCTTCTCGTGGGTCGCACGGAGCATGGGCGAGATTGGCATCACAGAGGAGCCTCAGGCTGGACTTGGCGGACGCCTGACGGGCGGCATCAAGAGCCTCTTCTCTCGCCTGCGCGGTTAGTTGCGGAAACCCCATTGCGGGAACCCCGTAGCGGGGCCGCAGCGGAGAACCCTCTCTGGAACCATCCCGACGCTGCTATGCTTCGGCAAGCCGACGGGAGGGCGGTCGTGATGGCGGGGGAGACCCGGTTGCGCGGCTGACGTTCGGCAGTAAGCGGAGGGAGCGGCCGATGGCTTCGCAGACTGAAAACTTTGCGCTGATCCGCGTGGTTGGCGTCGGCGGCGCTGGTTCAAATGCGGTGAACCGTATGATCCGCGCAGAACTTCTCGGTGTTGAGTTCATTGCGGTGAACACCGACGCTCAGGCGCTCGTGAAGTCCCACGCCCCCACACGCATTCGGATTGGCGATGCGATCTCTCGCGGCCTCGGCGCCGGTGGTGACTCTGCAATTGGCGAGCGCGCGGCCCACGAAGATCTTGAGAATCTTCGCAAGGCGCTCGACGGCTCGGATCTAGTCTTTGTCACCGCTGGTATGGGTGGCGGTACGGGATCTGGAGCGGCCCCTGTGGTTGCAAAAGTTGCCAAAGAACTCGGTGCACTGACGATCGGGATTGTCACCAAGCCGTTTGATTTCGAGGGGAAGCGACGCGCAGCCGTCGCTCACGCGGCGGCCGAAGAGTTGCGCAAGCATGTGGACACACTCATCGTGATCCCCAATGAACGACTTCTCAGTGTGGTCAGCCGTCAGACCTCAATGGAAGATTCCTTCAGGATTGCTGACGACGTGCTCCGGCAAGCGGTTCAAGGCGTCAGCGATGTGATCACGGTGCCGGGCATCATCAATCTGGACTTCGCCGATGTGCGCAGCATCATGAAGGAGGCTGGGTCGGCACTGATGGGGATCGGACGAGCGAGCGGCGAGAATCGAGCACGAGCCGCCGCTGAACTTGCGATTGCCTCGCCGCTCCTGGAGCTCGATATCCTCGGCGCAACCGGTGTCCTTGTGAACGTGGCGGCATCGTCAACCGTGACGTTGCACGAAGTGAACGAGGCAATCAACCACATCACAGAGCGCGCGGACCCTGAGGCGAACATCATCTTCGGGACGTCGCTTGACGAGACGCTGGCTGACGAAGTGCAGATCACGGTCATTGCGACCGGATTTGCGGGTAACGCTCGTAGCCAATCGACCGCTGCTGCAGCGCAGCGATCGGAGTATCCGTTCGGACGTGGGGAAGAGCCGAGCGCACGCTGGAGTGCGGCCGCTGAATCAAGCAACGCATCCACTGTGGGAGCGCCAGGTGTGGGCGCCACGCCAGTAGCTCAACCAGTGCCGACACCAAGCTGGACGCCAGTGACACACCCCGCGGTAGCACAACCGTCTACAGATTTAACTCAGGCGGACGATGGAGGGATTACGCCCTCGCCTGTCCCGAGTGATGAGCTGGAGATCCCCGCCTTCCTCCGCCGACGTTCGTAGTCCTCAATGCCTACCATCGCTGAGCAGCTCGCAGCTCTTCGTGCCCAAATGCGCGCCGCGGAGAAACGCGTAGGTCGACCCCCTGAAAGCTGCTCCTTGCTTGCGGTGAGCAAAGGGGTATCGGCTGAACGCGTCGCAGAGGCGTTTGATGCGGGGCAGCGCAGCTTTGGTGAAAACCGAGTGCAGGAGCTTGAAGAGAAGCGAGCCGCCCTCGCTCAGCTCCGCCCAGAGTCGAAGGTTCAATGGGAGCTGATCGGCCCGCTGCAGAGCAACAAACTCCGGAGAGCGATGGTTGCCGCTGATCGCATCGACTCCGTCGACCGGATGGAGCTTCTTGCAAAGATTGTCGAGGCTTCCAAGGCTTCTCCAGATCGGATCTCCATTGCGCTGCAGGTGAACACGGATGCGGACCCTGCAAAGGCGGGGTTTGCGCCTGAGGAGCTGCGAGCGGCCCTGCCCGAAGTAGCGCGGCTCTTGCGAGGCACGAACGTGGTGATTGATGGTCTGATGACCATCGGCCGCCTCACAGAGGATCGCGAGGAGTCGCGGCGCAGCGTCGCGACCTTCGCCACCTTCGCGACCTCACTTCGCGCTGAGGCGGCAAACGTTGCGCTCGCCATCGGCCCCCTCCTTTCCGCAGGGATGAGCGGGGATTTCGAGGTTGCAATTGAGGAGGGTGCGACGCAGGTGCGACTCGGCAGCGCACTTTTTGGCGCGCGCGGCTAACCTCTCTCCATGGGCTTCACACCTTCACTCGCAATCGATCTCGTCCTCCAGACACTATGGTTTGTGGTGCTTGGTCGCGTGCTGATCTCGTGGATTGATCCTGCAGGGAGTGGTCGCATGGCGCGGATCCTCATTGAGATGAGTGAGCCGATTCTTGGTCCAGCGCGCAAGATCCTCCCTCCCATTGCGGGAATTGACTTCGCTCCACTCTTGGTGATGGTCCTACTGCAGGCGCTGCGCAGCTTCGTCTAGAATCCAGCCCTCGGGCGATTAGCTCAGTTGGTTAGAGCGCACGGTTCACATCCGTGAGGTCACTGGTTCGAGTCCAGTATCGCCCACCACGAAGTGCGCTACTGCTTCGCCATTCTCCGCAATACCGCGGGCATGATGCCACCTTCGCGGTAGGTCGCAAGTTCCATCGGGCCGTCAAGCCGAACGATGAGATCAATCGAACGCGTGTCACTGGCGATCGTGTCACCGGCACCGCTCGCGGTAACCTGGAGTCGTACCTGACCACGTGGGCTGATCTCCGCGAGGCCCTTCAGGGTGAAGCGTTCGTTGCCGCTGAGCGCGTGGCTTGCCGCACTTTCACCTGGAAGGAACTGCAGTGGAAGGATTCCCATTCCGATCAAGTTCGAACGGTGGATTCGCTCATACGACTCGGCGATCACTGCTCGCACGCCGAGCATCTGCGTTCCCTTCGCCGCCCAGTCGCGGCTGGAACCTGAGCCGTACTCCTTCCCCGCAATGATGATCAGCGGCGTTCCACTCCTCTTGTAGCGTTCCGCTGCATCGGCGACCGCAAGGACTTCTCCGCTTGGAAGGTGCGTTGTCACCGGGCCCTCTCTTCCTTCGGCGAGGGCGTTGCGGAGGCGAATGTTGGCGAAGGTGCCGCGCATCATCACCTGGTCATGTCCACGCCGCGCGCCGTACGAGTTGAAGTCGCCGGCGGCGACCCCCCGTGCGATCATCCAGCGACCAGCGGGAGAGTCGGCACGAATGGAGCCTGCAGGTGAAATGTGGTCGGTGGTGACGGAGTCTCCGAGCAGGAGGAGCGCGCGAGCCTCCTGGACATCAGTGATCGGGACGGCCACCGCAGGGATGTTCTCGGTGAAGGCTGGTCGTGCAATGTACGTTGAAGTGGGGTCCCATTCGTACGTGCGCCCCGTAGGCACGCGCAACGCCTGCCATCGCGCATCGCCTGCAAAGAGATCTGCATAGCTCTTTCGATAGAGCGTGGCGTCCGCTGCTGCCGCCACCGCACTCGCGATCTCTGCGTCGTCTGGCCAGATGTCCCTCAAGTAGACAGGAGCGCCGTCCCGATCGTTCCCGATCGGATCCGTCTCCAGATTCGTCACCACGCTGCCCGCGAGCGCGAGGGCGACGACGAGCGGAGGGGAGGCGAGGTAGGCGGCTCGGACCGCCGGGTGGATGCGCCCCTCAAAATTTCGATTCCCCGAGAGTACGGCGGCGACGAGGAGCTCTTCACGCTCGACCGCGGCGGCAACCTCCTGGTCGAGTGGTCCGGAGTTGCCAATACACGTGGTGCAGCCGTAGCCCGCAACGGTGAACCCGAGGGTCGCAAGCGGCTCAAGGAGGCCAGCGCGCTCCAGATATGCGGTCACGACGCGTGATCCTGGGGCGAGGCTTGTCTTGACCCACACGGGAACGCGCATCCCACGTGCGACGGCGTTCCTTGCGAGGAGGCCAGAGGCGATCATGACCGATGGATTTGAGGTGTTTGTGCAGGAGGTGATCGCGGCGATGGCGACGGCACCGTCACGCATCGCTGCGCCGCCCACCATGGCGCTGTGCGACTTCGCTCCAGCGCGATCGGGATAGTTCTGCTCAAAACTCTTGCCTAGATTCGGAAGTGGCACGCGATCCTGCGGTCGCCTTGGTCCGGCGAGTGACGGAACGATTTCGCTGAGGCTGACCTCAACCACTTCGTCATAGAGCGGTTCATGCCCGTTTACTCGCCAGAGTCCCTGCGCCTTCGCATACGTTTCAACCAGAGCAATCTGTGCGTCTTCGCGTCCCGTGACGCGGAGGTAGTCAAGGGTGATCTCATCAATTGGGAAGAGGGTTGTCGTGGCACCAAATTCAGGTGACATGTTCGCGATCGTGGCTCGATCCGCGAGGGAAACGGTGGAGAGGCCATCGCCGAACGCTTCAACGTATGCGCCAACGACGCCATGGGCGCGAAGTCGCTCGGTGACGGTGAGGACAAGGTCGGTTGCGGTGGTTCCAGCCGGAAGCTTCCCCGTCAGCTTTAGGCCGACGATTTTCGGGAGCGGGGCAAAAAGCGGCTCCCCAAGGAGTACCGCCTCAGCTTCAATCCCGCCAACGCCGAATCCAAGAACTCCAAGGCCGGAGATCATGGTGGTGTGTGAGTCTGTGCCGACACAGGTGTCTGGGAATGCGAGCGGTGCCCCGTCAGTCTCCTCGACGCGCACAACGGTCGCAAGGCTCTCAAGGTTTACCTGGTGCACGATTCCAGCGCCAGGGGGAACGACGCGGAACGTATCAAACGCACCCTGGGCCCATCGCAGTAGCTGATACCGCTCGCTGTTTCGCTCGTACTCCTTGGCCACGTTCTGCTCGAGTGCCTCCGCCGTTGCCCACCGGTCCACTTGGACTGAGTGATCAATGACGAGGTCAGCCGGGACCTGCGGATTGATACGCTCAGGATCGATGCCAAGTTCGCGCGCTGCGTCACGAAGCGCTGCAAGGTCAACGACGGCGGGGACGCCAGTGAAGTCTTGTAGCACGACGCGCGCGGGAGAGAAGGGGAGCTCACGTTCTTCACCAGATGCCGCTGCGGCAGCACCTGGCTTCCACGCGAGGTATGCGGCGATATCCTCCTCACGCACAAAGCCATCCCCAGCTCGTCGCGCAGCTCCTTCAATGAGGATTTTGAGGACGAATGGAAGTCGTTCCCATGGTGTCGCCGGAGTGGGGAGGCGCTCAAGTGCGATTCGATCGGGGAGTCCTGCGCCGAGGCTCGTGCGCACGTGCGCTCGATCGATCACAGTCCCTCCTCATACACTCGGCCACTACGTGGGCGCCGCTAGCGTAGCGCGCCGCCGCACGATACGCCCCTCCCTGAAGGGCTACCATTGGCGCAATGAGGAGCTCCTACGGGAGCGTCAGTCAGACGAGACAGGAGCACCTATGCCGCTTACGAAGCGCACCGCCGTCTCCGCAGGGGGGCTGGTCATTCGTGCCGTTGCGGGGAGACCAGAGATCGTTGTCGGTCGGCGCCGCCGAGAGCGGGACGGATATGTCTGGTCGCTCCCAAAAGGAACCCCAGAGGAGGGTGAGACACGCGAGGAGACCGCACTTCGCGAGGTTCGCGAGGAGTCGGGCTTGGAGGTACGCATCCTTTCATATTTCGCCGCCATTTCGTACTCATTTGTCCGGACGGGGGAACGCATCGAGAAGACGGTGCACTACTACTTGATGGAACAGGTCGGTGGAAGCTTCGACGCGTACGATCACGAGTTTGAAGAGTTGCGATGGGTACCAATGGATGAGGCCATTGCGCTCTTGGACTTTCAGACAGAGAGCGCGCTCGTCCAGCGTGCCTATGACGCTCTGACGCTGGCGTAATGCGCCGCACCCCTCTCTTTGAAGAGCATCTGAAGCTCGGCGCCCGCATGGTCGATTTTGCGGGGTGGGAGATGCCAGTGCAGTACGCGGGTGTGATTGATGAGCATCGCGCGGTGCGAAGCGCCTCAGGGATCTTTGACCTTGGACACATGGGAGAGATTTGGGTGCGCGGCCCACACGCTGGTGCAGCACTTGACCACGCGCTCGTTTCCCGTCCCTCGGCACTACAACCCGGGCGCGCGCAGTACAGCATCATCGTGAATGAGTCGGGTGGGATGATCGACGACCTCATCGTTTACCGCGTTGTGGAAGACGAGTGGCTCGTAGTCGCAAACGCATCGAACGCTGAACGAGTGGCTGCACTCCTCGTCGAACGCGTCGGGGGAGTAACGGATGTGACCGATGAGAGCGCCGCCACCGCAATGATTGCGATTCAAGGACCGCAGAGCGCTGAAGTGGCCTCTGCGCTCTTCGATGACGCAAAGAGTGCGGCGTTGCTCGGCCTTGGCAACTACGAGTGTTGTAGGAGTGAGGCCTTGGTCGGTGGCGAACGGATCCCCGTGCTTGTAGCGCGCACCGGATATACGGGTGAAGATGGATTTGAGTTCTATCTCCACGCGGAAGATGCCGTCACCGTTTGGCGCGCACTTCTTGACGCGGGCGCGACCGGAGTCCCCGCACCACTTCCTATCGGACTTGGCGCGCGGGACACGTTGCGTCTGGAGGCGGGGATGCCTCTCTATGGCAACGAACTGCGCGAAGCGCTCACGCCATTCGATGTGGGGCTTGGCCGAGTGGTAAAACTCGACAAGGGTGGCGGCGCAGTGGGCGACGCGGCCCTCGCGGAGCGCGCCGCTGCAGGCCTGCGCACGGGACGAATGCTCGTCGGGCTCAAGGTGACAGGGCGGGGGATCGCTCGTCACGGACATGAAGTGCACCGGCCGGACGGGGGTCTCGTTGGCCAAGTCACCTCTGGCACGCACTCACCAACCCTGGGCTACCCAATTGCGCTTGCGGATCTCGACGCAACTGGTGCCCCATACCCACAGGGAGAATCGCTGGACGTGCTTATTCGTGGGGAGCGAGTCTGCGCGCTGGTGACTGACGTACCATTCGTGCCGAAGCGAGCGAAACGAGCATAGAGATCAGAGGAGGGGTGCGATGAGTTCACCAGTTGAGCTTCGATATTCAAAGGAGCACGAATGGGTCCGCGTCCAGGGAGACCGTGCCGTGATCGGAATCACGGCGCACGCGGCGAATGAGCTCGGCGACGTTGTCTTCGTGGACCTCCCTGCCGTAGGAGCTACCCTCACGCAGTTTGCAGTCTTTGGCGCCGTAGAATCTGTCAAGGCGGTCAGTGATCTGTTTAGTCCAATCTCTGGGAACGTACTCGCTCGGAACGATGCCCTTTCAAGTGCGCCAGAGTCCATCAACGCTGATCCATACGGTTCTGGCTGGCTCCTGGAAGTTCAGCTCAGTAATCCAGCAGAGCTTGACGTTCTGCTTGACGCGGCGGGTTACGACAAGCTGACGGCATGATCCAACGCACGATCGCACCGCTTATCGCGGCGCTTCTTCTGGCGCTCTCAAGTGCCGCCTGTTCGCTCGTTGGCGGGGCAGCGCTCCGCGTTGCCCTGACGGATGAGCCTCTTCATCTCAGCGCTGCATACAAAGACGAGTCCTCGGCGTTCGTCGGGGGCCTGGTGCACGCAGGACTCTACCGGCCTGATGCGACGCTCCTTCCGCAACCACTTCTGGCAGAAGGCCCGCCGATCTCTTCCGCAGGTGGCGCCACGGTACAGGTCACGCTGAAGTCGGGACTCACCTTTCATGACGGTTCAGCATTGACCGCTGAGGACGTCATCTTCACCTATGAACTTGCGAAGAGCGGTCAGTGTCCACTCGCTCCCGATATTTGCGAAGTGGTGAGAACGCATCTGGAGGCGGTGGAGTCGGATAGTTCAACCAGTATCCGGTTTCGCCTCATCTCCAGCTGGGCCCCGTGGCGCACACGTGGACTGACGATTCCGATTCTGCCCAAGAGAGCGATCGAGGAGTCGCTGCAGCGACTGCAAGAGAGCATCAGTGGCGCTGATCGCACCCTGATTACCGTGACACGTGAAAACATCGCTGCGCAACTAGAAGCGACCTCGTGCTCCTCGGGTGGAGACGCATCCTGCCTGTATGCCCCATACGCCGGCGAGCTGGAGCGAGTACTAAACGCATCAGGTGTGCAGCTTCCAGACGTCCGCATCTTCCCGGTGGTGAGTGGCGGCGGACAGACCGTCGTGTCACGAAACGATGAGTCGTATGCTCGAGATCTCTTCTTGCGACTCACGACTCTCGAAGCGTATCTGCTTGCACCTGCCGAGAGCCAGCTGGCCGTTGCCTATCCGCTCCTTGACATTCAGCTCACGCCGATCGGTGCAGGGCCATATCGGCTTCGTGAGCGGATTCCTGGTTCGATGGTGGACCTTGATAGTTTCCGGTCATTTGCTCTCGGTGCGCCGAACATCAGCAAGATCAGAATCATCAGGGTGCCGAACGAGTCCGCCGCGGTGGCTTCTTTCCAATCTTCCCAGGTCGATTGGGCTCCACACCTGAGTGGCACCAGCGTCGCTGGCCTGAGTCTGCGCGACGGGGCAACCCTCCTGAAAGGACCCTCATCGCGGGGGTATGTCTACCTGGCATTTAATCTGCGGCCCGGTAGGCCATTTGCGGACGGCGTTGTTCGGGCGGCACTAAGTTCGTGCGTAGATCTTGATCTCATCGCGGAGAGCGCGACGAGCGGAGCTGGGTTTCCAATCAGCAGCACGATCGCTCCAGGATCGTGGGCGCTGTCGTCAGGCAGCGTCCCTGAGGCCACCGTGAACCGCAGTGCGGCGCGCAGCGCGCTTCTCGCCGACGGATGGCAAGAGGAGAGCGATGGGGTGTTTGCAAAGCTCGGGACACGCCTTGAAGGTGAAATCTTGGTTCGCGAGGGCCTCAGCTCTCGTCTCAGCGCCGCACAGTCAATCGCCGACCAGGCATTAGAGTGCGGATTCTCGATCACCGTATCTGCGCAACCGTATCGGAGCGAAATCCTGCCGAGACTTCAGTACCCAGGCAACTTTGATGCCTACATCGGTAGCTGGCAGTGGAGCCTTGACCCAGATGACTCCGATCTCTTCTTATCGTCCGCCTGCCCGTCCGAAGAGGCTCCAGCAGGAAAGAACCTTGCCTGCTGGCAAAGCGAGCGCGCGGATAGCCTCCTGCGCCAAGCGGTAACTGGGTCCAGCGAAGAGGTTCGGGCCCCGATCTATGCGGAGTTTCAGTCGCTACGTCGCAGTGAACGCCCCAATCTTTTGCTCTGGGCAGAAGCCGGGTATACACTTTTGGATGAAAGGTTCACGTGGCCTACGCGAGAAGCGGACGCTGCAAGCCCGCTCTACGCATGGTCGATTGAACTGTGGAGTGGAGAGTAGGGGGACTCGTGGAGAAGGCATTGAACGGTGGTATCCCTTCTGAACTTTCCATTGATGTGGTGTCGGTCCATGCAACCCTCCGTTCGTTCATCCAAGATCAGTTCAAGAACATCGGAGCGCAAAACGCGATCCTCGGGCTCTCTGGTGGGATTGATTCCGCTCTAGTTGGATTCCTGACCGCTGATGCCATCGGATCAGATCGACTTCGTACCTACATCATGCCGTACCGAACCTCCGCGCCAAGTTCGCGTGAAGATGCCCTCGCCGTGGCAAAGGCACTCGGGTGCAGCGTTGAGGAGGTGCCAATTACCGCGGGCGTGGATGCCGTTGAGGCATCGTTGCCTACGGGTGTGCCAATCACGCCAATCCAGCGCGGCAATATCGCTGCTCGCATGCGCATGATCACCCTCTATCACGAATCAGCTCGACACAACGGGATTGTCATGGGTACAGGAAACAAATCAGAAGGCGCGATTGGGTACACCACACTTCACGGTGACGCGGCGTGTGCCATCAATCCGATCGGCGACCTGTACAAGAGCCAGGTGCGAGCGCTTGCCGCGCATCTCGGAGTTCCGGATGCTGTGTTAAGGAAAGCGCCAAGCGCAGATCTTTGGCCCGGCCAAACCGACGAGAGTGAGGGCGGCTTTGACTATCCGACGCTTGATCGAATCCTCTACCGCCTCGTTGATCTAGGGGCAAGCCACGCTGAGGTTGTCGCTGACGGATTTGATCCGGAGCTTGTTGCCCGAATTCAGAGGATGATTGCCGCGTCACAATTTAAGCGGGAGATGCCACCGTTCCCAAAGATCAAAAGATAGATCGCACGCGATCATTTATTCACTATGAGTGATGGTCGTGGCGGAGGGGCAACGCCTGGAGCCCTTCACATCGTCTCCACACCGATCGGAAACCTCGCCGATCTCTCACCCCGGGCGGTGGCCGTTTTGGGCGAGGTTCGCCTTGTGCTTGCCGAAGACTCCCGCATCGCACGCGTCCTTCTCTCATCAATCGGAGTGAGTGCCGAAGTCGCATCGCTTCCAGGATTTGATGAGGCCGATCGCGTCGCTCCGATCATTGCGCGACTCCTGCAAGGGGAGGCCGTTGCGCTGATCAGCGATGCGGGCACGCCACTGATTAGTGATCCTGGACAGCAGCTCGTGCGAGCGGCGATCTCCGCAGGCATCCGTGTCATCCCGATTCCTGGCCCATCAGCCCTACTCGCGGCGGTTGTGGCGTCCGGAGTTGCAGGTGCGCGTTGGAGTTTTGAGGGATTTCTCCCACGGAGCGGGGCCGATCGTCGGCGTGTGATCGGGGCTCTTGCGGCGGATGAGCGCGCTACTGTCATCTATGAAGCCGGTAATCGAGTCGCGGCAACCCTTCGCGACCTCGCGGAGGCTGCGGGCTCCGATCGTCCGGCCGCGCTCTGCCGAGAACTCACTAAGATCCACGAAGAGGTTCGACGTGGTGGCCTTGCAACGCTCGCTGCGCAGGTAGAGTCGGGAGAGATCGATGGTCGCGGTGAGTTCGTCATTGTGCTTGGTGAGGCGTCGGATGTTGGCACTGAGCCTGATGCGGATGGCGCATATCCAGCGGCGCTTGTCGCCGTCCATCAGCGAATGGCCGAAGGGGCATCACGCAGCGATGCGGTACGAGAGATCGCTGCGGCGTGGAGGCTCGATCGGCGTCGACTATGGTCGCTGGCCCACCGCGACGCGGCCGAGGGGGAGTAGCCGCTCGGCCGCGTGCGCGCTATGGGCGGGCTGGCGCGATCTCTTCTCCGTACTCTGCTTCGCCGAGATCGGTTGGCTCTGCACCTTGCGCAACGGGCTCTGCGCTCGGTGGTTTCGGTCCAAGAAACTCGAGGCGGTTCACGATCACTTCCGTCATCCATCGCCGCGACCCGTCGCTCTCCCACTCATGCGTCTTGAGGCGTCCGTCAATCGCAACGAGTGAGCCGGCCTGTAGGTGGGTGGAAGCAATCTCGGCAAGCTTCTCCCAGAAGACGAGGCGGTGGAACTCCGTGCGCTCCTCGCCGCCGCGATAGTCGTGGCTGGCGAGGCTCCCCACCGCTACCTTGCTCCCAGACGGGAGTGACTTCATCTCGACTGGTTTAGTCATCCGACCCGCCAGGATCACCTTGTTCATCTCCGCTCCTCTCCCGAGGCGGGTCCCAAGGGGCTCCCCCCCTGCGCTACAACCCGCTTCGTGACCGAAGCATCCCCCTTGGCGCATACGGTGGGCGTATCGTGTGCGACACTCGGTCGCGATGCGGTACTACCTTACGACGGCCATTGCGTATGCCAACAACAAGCCCGGCCTGCACACGCTCTACGAAGTGATCGGGGCGGATGTGATCGCACGTTGGCGACGCATGGGTGGCGACGAGGTGCGCTTCCTCACGGGCACGGACGAGTACTCCGTGAACATCGCCGCCCGCGCGGCAGAAGAGGGGCTCACCCCGAAGGCCTTTGTCGACAAAAACGTGGCCCTCTTCCAGGAGAGTGAGGCGCTCCTGCTCATCACTCCTGATCGATTTATCCGCACCACCGATGCTGACCACACGCTCGCTGCCCAGGAGATGGTGCGTCGCTCATTTGCCGCCGGCGACATCTACCTCGGCACATATGAAGGCTGGTACTGCCCGAACGAAGGATTTCGCGCCGAAGGTGATGTGGTGAAAGAGGGGGGCGTGAGTGTCTGCCCGAATCATCCTGGTGTCCCACTGCAGTGGCTGAAGGAGCGGAACTGGTTCTTCCGACTGAGCGCCTATCAGGAGCGACTCGAGGCCTGGCTGACGCAAGATCCCTCGCCTGTGCAGCCTGAGTACCGCCGTAATGAGATGCTCGGATTTATCCGCCAGGGACTTGAAGACTTCTCGATCAGTCGGGAGGGTGCAACCTGGGGGATTCCGTTCCCGATACGAGAAGACGGATCCAGTGCGCTGAAGTCCGACGGCAGCGGGGATCCTACCGCGGGGACAATTTATGTCTGGTACGACGCACTCATTAACTACCTCACGGGAGCGGGCTTTCCTGCGGATCCAACGGGTGCACCGTGGTGGCCTGCAGATTTGCACATCATTGGCAAGGACATTAATCGGTTTCATTCAGTCTTCTGGCCGGCGATGCTCTGGAGTGCGGGACTCGAAGCGCCGAAGCGAATCTGGGTGCACGGGTGGCTCCTTTCGAGCGGCGAGCGGATGAGCAAGAGCCGCGGCAATTTCCTCGACCCAAATAGCGCCGTTGCGGCGCTCGGCGCCGACGGTGCGCGATTCGTTGCGCTACGTGAGGTTCCATTTGACGGTGATGGTGAGGTGAGCTGGGACTCAATCATTCGCCGTTATAACTCCGAGCTCGCAAACGATTTTGGCAATCTCGTGAACCGTGCAACGACCATGGCGAGCCGCGCATTCGGTACCGATGCGCCTGCACCGCGGGCCGCAATGATTTCACCGCTTGCGGCTGAGTGGGAGGCGGCTCGCCGGAAGAGTGAGGCGGCGATGGAGGAGTTGGCGCTTCACCTCTGGATCGGCGCGCTGTGGGAGTTCGTGGGTG
>JACCDP010881050.1_pt1 | contig 27658 bp, 24 predicted proteins | sample 7445841 | NCBI WGS metagenome assembly JACCDP01 (sample SAMN15323441, study PRJNA562643) | freshwater metagenome | isolation source: river surface water | place: USA:Blue River Watershed | collected 2017-08-17 | reverse complement strand
TTGAAAAAGGTTCAATTCGCAAAATACTGTCGATTTATGGCTTCAAGATATCGGAATGAAGAGATTCGAACTCTTGACCCCATCGTCCCAAACGATATGCGCTACCAAACTGCGCTACATTCCGATTTTATAAGAAATTCAAAATTCATTCATTTGAAAAAGATCAGAAGAAAACCTTAAGTTGAAAATTCTTCTGACTTTTCAAATAATTGCCTTAGAGAGGACTCGAACCTCCACGCCTGAGGCAACTGATCCTAAATCAGCCGCGTATACCATTCCGCCACTAAGGCTTATGTCTATTATAAGCTTTTTCATCAAAAAAGAAAAGACAATTTCTTCGAGTCATCTTTTTCCTTTGTCTATTTAGAAAGGCCTATTTGGAATTCCAGCCTTATTGTTTAAGGGTTTCGACCTTTTCGGCTGGAATTCCAGTTTCGATAATCCACTGAAAGAACACATTAAGAAAAAGTTAATAAATTCGATTTTTGAGGAATAGCCGCATTTCGTCGAAGTGGGCGTGTCACTAATTCTAAAATATCACGTGCATTTGTAAATCCATGAATTTGAGCAAAAGTAAATTCAACTGACCATTTTGTTGAAATACCACGAGCTTCTAAAGGATTACTATGAGCCATTCCGGTAATAACTAAGTCTGGTTTTAATTCTCGAATTCTTTGAATTTGATTATAATTATCTGGTTTTTCTACAATTCGAGGAAATGGAAGTTTCATCTTCTCACATGTTTGCCCCAAAAGAGCTAATTCAGCTGCTTGGAATCGTTTATCCATATAAGGAATTCCAATTTCATAAATAATCATACCACATCGCGCTAAAAATCGAGCAAGTGAAATTTCAAGACAATTATCACCCATAAAAAAAACAGATTTTCCGCGAATCAGTTCAATATAATCTTGTAAATTTTCCCAAATTTGATTTTCACGATTTTCTAATCCATTTGGTGTAATTCCAAAAACAGAACAGATTTTTTCAATCCATGCTTTTGTTCCATCTGGTCCAATTGGAAATGGAGCACCAATAAGTTTACATTTTCTTCTTCTCATTAATGTTGTGGCTGTTCGGCTCAGAAAAGGATTCACACCACAGACATAAATATTTTCTCCAAGGCTTGGTAATTCCGTATATCTTTGAGCTGGAAGCCATCCAGCTACTGAAACATTTTGTTTTTTTAATTCATTTGTTAATTGTGAGGCAACAGTTTCTGGAAGTGAGCCAAAAAGAACCAGAGAAGGGGTTCCAATTCCATTTAATTCTTTTTCTGTTTTCAGTTGATTGATCTTTTTGGGAGTGTCAGAAGTTTCGGCATTGCTGAAAACCTCCAAATTCGTTGAACTCCATTCAGGGCATTTTTGTGCAAGAGCAGCCAAAACTGTATCTTCTCCCTGAGTAAAAGCATAATCTAAACCATTTGCTCTAGCTACCACAATAGGAATATCACATTCGACTTCCAAAATAGGAGCAATTCCTTCAAGATCCATTTTAATAATTTCTGTTGTACATGTTCCGATCCAAACAATGACAGAAGGGTTTCGGTCTTTTTTAATATGAAGACAAAGTCTTTTTAATTCTTGATAATCATTAAATTGTGCCGAAATATCACCTTCTTCTAGTTCAGCCATCGCATATCGGGGCTCGGCAAAAATCATTACACCAAGTGCATTTTGTAAAAAATATCCACATGTTTTTGTTCCAACAACAAGAAAAAAACTATCTTCAATTTTTTGATAGAGCCATGAAACTGTACTTATTGGACAAAACGTATGATAATTTCCAGTTTCACATGTATGATTCAAGGATTGTTCTAACATTTTTTACCTCTTTATGATCTGAATTAGCAAAGCAGAAACTCTGAATTTTGAAGTTCAGTCAAATTTGATTTCGTCACAAGGTTTTCTTGAACGCCATTATTGTTGTCCAGATAAAAGTTTGAAAGTAGGCGAAATAAGTTTCGATCATCAACTTCGTGTGGAACCACACCTTCAGGTCGTGCAAGAAGTTGATCAGCAATATTGAGATATAAGTCACAAAGATAGTTAAGTGACGGTTGAGTTTCAGCCATTTCAAATAATGTTTTTCCTTTCACACGTGAAATTCGAAGATCCTCAAGAGTTGGAATGAATTCTAAAATAGGAAATGGACAAGCTTCCACGAATTTATCAATAAGATCCCGCTGAAGAGTTCGATTTCCAATCAGACCTGCTAAGCGTAATGGGTGGGTTCTGGCTTTTTCTCTTACTGATGCTGCAATTCGATTTGCAGCAAAGAGCGCATCAAAACCATTATCAGTAACAATTAAACAATAATCCGCATAATTTAATGGTGCGGCAAAACCTCCGCAGACAACATCCCCAAGCACATCAAAAAGAATAATATCATACTCGTAAAAAGCATTTAATTCTTTTAAAAGTTTCACAGTCTCGCCAACAACATAACCACCACAACCTGCCCCTGCAGGTGGACCACCTGCTTCAACACAATCTACACATGGAGAAGATTCACTTCTTGTGGAAGTTTCAGCCTTGACACCATCATAGCCTTTATAGATAACATCTTCAGGCCAAACATCCTCATAATGATAATCTTTTGCTTGAAGAGTATCAATAATAGTTGGAATTAAAAATCCTGTTAATGTAAATGTACTATCATGTTTTGGATCACACCCAATTTGAAGCACTCGTTTTCCACGTCGAGCAAAAGCAATTGAAAGATGAGTACTTGTACTTGATTTTCCAATTCCCCCTTTCCCATAGACAGCTAATTTCATAAAAGTTTTTCCTTATTGATACATCTTCAGCAATTATTTCATACTTTCTTTTGCAGCATACATAATTTCAGGGGTAATCGAAAAAACACCTGTTTTTTCTGCATACAACTCGACATTTTGTTTCACTTTATTTCGAACAAAACCTGGAATTTTTGAAAGTTCTTTTAAGGCATCATTACTCCATGTATATTGAATATTTGGAATATTTATATTTAGAGTTTGGACGTTCTCGACTTTTGCCGAAATACTGTCTAACACAGCTGAATTTGAAATCATTGTTGGAGATAGGCTTGATTCTGAAATCTGTGAATTCACGATTTTCTGAGAAGACAAAGTATCAGATGTTGTATCATGACCACCAAAAATTTCGAGTAAATGTTCTTCCATCCCTAATTGATTGGTATTGTAAACTAAATCTGCAATTTGATTTGTTCCTTCATATCCAACAAAAGGTCGATATCCTAATGGAAAATTTTGAATATGTGAGGGCGAAGAAATCACCCCACAAGGAATTCCTAAACGTTTTCCAATATGTCTTTCCATTTGAGTTCCGAATAAACAATTTGGTTGAATTCGTGAAATCATATCTCGGACTTGACTATGATCATCAGTAATTAAGATTGACTCAGCATAACCTGAAACTTGTTCACGAAACCAATCAGCATCATTTTTACAATATGTTCCTGCACATGACACACGGATTCCCATTTCACGAGCTAAAATTTTAGTCATTGCTGCTGCATGTGTTGCATCCCCAAAAACGACAGCTTTTTTTCCTGTTAAATTTTGACAGTCAATTGAACGTGAAAACCATGCGGATTGCGAAACAAATTTTGTTTGACGCTCAATATATTCTTCGAAATCAAAAGAAGACATGTTTTCGGTCTCTTGAAAATATGAATCACTTGATCTCACTTCGTTCAGAATTTTGTTAATCTCACGAAGAAAAGAACCCGTTTCCAGAATACCCATAGGAGTAATACCTACATAAGGCATTTTGTATTCTTTTTCTAAATATTGCGCAGCCATTAAACCAATCTCTCGATATGGAACAATATTAAACCAAGCTTCTGGTAATTTTTTCAAATCTTGAACAGATCCACCTTCAGGTAAGACAAGATTCACTTCAATTCCGCATTCATATAAAAGTCTTTTAATTTCTCGACAATCATGTTGATGATGAAAACCTAAAGTAAAAATTCCTAAAATATTTGCAGATGGTTTTTTCGAACGAACCACATTTTTGGACGTTGAAGAGTTTGGATTTCCTTGAAGATCAACTTTCTTTTCTTTTTCTAAATAAAAGCGAACAACTTGTTCAAGTGTTCTGTCAGCAGCTTGAAATTCATTTACTCGGTAATGATTAACATCTGCAAGAAGAACGTCTGCTTGTGAATGCAGGGCGGCTTGATCTGCAAAATTTTGCAAATCTTCTTGCAAAATACTCGATGTACAAGTTGGTGTTAAAAGAATAAGATCCGGTTGTTCTTCTTTATCTTTTCGAAGGACATTTTCAATCACTTTTTCTTGTGACCCACGAGCTAAAACGTGTCGATCCACAATACTAGCAGTTACCGGGGTAAAATCTCTTTCGCGTTCAAGCATCGAACGCATCACATTAAAATAATCATCACCTAAGGGTGCGTGCATAATTGCATGCACATTTTGAAAAGAACTGGCAGTTCTTAATGTTCCTAAATGTGCCGGCCCATTATACATCCAATAGACAAGTTTCATAAAAAAACTCCGTGAAAAAATTTCTGAATAGTTTTTGACTTTTAGGGCTGTAATTCCAGTTTCAACGAAGTCGAAAACGGCTTAAAGATTACCGCGGAAAAAGCTAAAGACGTCGAAAAGGTTGAATAGCCTAAATCTGTCGAAATAAAGTCGAAATCCTCCATAGGTTGGGAAAACTTACATTTCTTCGTATTATGGTTTGATATTTTTATTTTCAAAGTATATTTCAAAGTTCTAAATACTAAATATATACGGTTATTTCACCAAATTCAGTTATTCTTAAGAAAAAATGTTTTTTCATAAAGTTTAAAATCTTAAAGTTTAAGATGAACATATTGCTGTTCAATAACGCCTTCTACCCTTCGAAGTTGGGTGTAAAGCACTGATGAGTAAGATCCGTAGACGAGCAAGCTTTCAACGGTTATCAGAAATATTGCTTAAAGAGGTGACAGAAGAAGAACAACCGGACTGGAGCCCAGAGGAAGTGCTCAAATTTTTAAATAAAGAATAGATACGGATCCTTTAGTGGTGCGATCTTTCATTAGATCGGTCGCATCGCAGAAAGAATACGCGAGATGTTCCTATGTTCTTATGTTCTTGGCATCTCGCGTCCCGAAAGACTGAAGATTCCGGGTGAATCGCCAACCCTTTTATTAGCAAATATCTCTATTTATCTTTTCTTCAAAAAAGATAAATAGAGATAAGAACAATCTAAAAAACTGGGCTTTCAGCCTCAAGCCGTTTTCGGGTGGCGCGATTCCGAAATTTGCTGAATCTGGAGACTCCGGACCCCAGGAACATAAGAACACAAGAACATAGGAACAGAAAGCGAACGATCGCACCACCAAAGAATCCATCGCAGGAATATTTTCTTCAATTAAAGATCTTAATTTTTGATTGCAGTTGCTTCTGTTCAAGTTGTGTGCTGTCAGCATACATAACACCCGCGAGTAGAGTCATAGAAGGTACATTAAAACATCTTTTAAGAACTCAGCAGCCCATGAGATGGGCTAATTTGGCTTTGAAGTGCGTTAACCATAAATAAATTAATAAAGATCTTTTTATATGTCATCGAAATTGGCCCATATTCTCAGATCATATTTTCTTTTAGAGTGCTGCTTTCTTTCGATCCTGACACAATTCAAAGAAAAGAATTATCGAGAAATGGGTTATTTTTATTATAGTGAAAAGTGAAAAAAAAGCAATTTTTAAAGAATTCTCTTCTTTCAAAATTTGGGAGATTCAGCGTATTGAAGGGTGCTGTGATCTCACGATCACCCTGACTTCAAATTATGATGTGAATTGTTTCAGCCGTTTTCGACGGTATTTCGCCAAAGTTGAAAAGGCTAAACAATTCACAAATAAAAAAACAATCTGAGAACTTTAGAAAAATTTAACGGAAGGAATGGGATTCGAACCCATGGGAGCTAAAAGCTCCGCCGAATTAGCAATTCGGTTCTTTCGACCACTCAGACATCCTTCCTTTTTTGATTTCGCGTCCTTTAAGAAAGCGTTGATCCGCAGTTTTGGTGTGTTCAGCTGTATTATTTGAGATGTTTTCGATTAATACAGCTGAATATTTTCCGCTCTTTTTCAACGCGGTGGAAAAAATGGATTAGCAAAGTGCATCAGTTAATTGATTCAGAATGAGTTCAATTGATTTTGTCGAATCATCGTTAGCAGGAATAAAAAGATCAGCAAATGCTGGATCACAATTTGTATCTAATAAAGTAATTGTTCGAAGCATTGATGATTTATTTCCATCAGAATTTGCTGAACCATTATTTAACTCTGCCATGCTTTGTAATTTATTACATTCACGGACAGCATTCATTTCTGAATCTTGGCCAATAATGATCACAATATTTGGTCGATCTTTCATCGTTTTAATTCCACCAAAAAATGTGTTTAATTTTTCATATTGTTTTTTTAACACTGCTCTTTCTTTTTTTGGAAGCATATTGAGATCACCGCGTTCTTCACGGGCTTCTAAATTATTTAAATGATCAATACAAATTTTCATTGTAGCCCAATTTGTCAGTAAACCGCCAAGCCAGCGATGACTTACATAATGTGCAGAAAGATTTTCAGCTGTCTTTTTGGAATCAGTTTCTAAAACTGACGAACCTGTGTTAATTTTTTTGGCTGCTAATTCAATAAGTGTACTAGCTTGTTTCTTTGTCCCAACAAAAAGAATTTCTTTTCGACGACTTGAACTTTCAGATTTTTTGAATTGTTTTAAGAAATTTGCTGTTTCATTTACATATTGAACTGTTTGAATTAAATCAATAATATGAATTCCATTGCGTTCACCAAAAATAAATGGTGCCATACGGGGATTCCATTTTGTAATTCTATGACCAAAATGGACACCTGCTTCTAGTAATTCTTCAATTTTTACCATAATTTCACATATATCTTGATGATTGATTAGTAGATTTAGTTTGCTTAATCTGCGGAATACGTCGAAAAAAAGCTGGAAATTCTTAATCAATCAACGAGTCATTTAAAAAAAAGTTTTCATTCGGGAAAAGGACAAACAATCAAAGTATTTGAAATCTACCAATTGGAAGATTTAAGAAATTTTCTTTCTTTTATTTTATCGTGGAAAATTTTTTTGTTCAATCAGCAGCCCATGAGATGGGCTAGAATATCTTTTCATTGAGTTTTTAATGAAAAGGTCGAAACACCAAAGACAATGGATGGAAAATTTTCGGAAGGGGTGGGATTCGAACCCACGGTAACTCGCGCCACATTGGTTTTCAAGACCAACACCATCGACCACTCGGACACCCTTCCATTTTTTTAGTATTCACCCGTTTTCAGCTGCAATTCGGCGAAGCCGAAAATGCCAAGAACCAGAATCGAACTGGTGACACGAGGATTTTCAATCCTCTGCTCTACCGACTGAGCTATCTCGGCATACAATTTTGAAGAACTTTCTTGATTTTAGAAAGATTGAAAGACTTTGTCAACTTTCGGCTATCTTTTTTAATATTTAGATTTTTGGCCACTTTGGCAGTGCGATCCTTGCTTTTGTTTCTATGTAGTCCATGGTTTCTGACAACTCAGAAATAAGAATATATATTTATTTATTTAATTTCGAACACCCGGAATGCTGTGCGATGGGCAACCCAAAAGGACCCCAACCCCGGTCCGTTGCAGCACTGGTATGTTCCTATGTTTCTATGGGCAGGGGAACCTGGACAGAGAAGAGCCAGTGCTTGAGACCGGACCTCAAACAGTGGAAAACCGTTCAAAGAATATACCTGAATATCTTCAGCACAATTAGACTGAAAAATATAAGAAAAAAGTTATTTTGATGAAAAATTCACCAAATCTATAAAAAATTGATAAGAAAACCTTGAATTTACTTAAGATTAAGATCTTTTATATTACAGCTGAAAAATTTATCTGAATCTAGTCAGATTTATCTGAATCTAGTCAGATTTATCTGAATCTAGTCAGTAAAAAAAATGAATTGTAGTATGAAAACTGGATCGTTGGATTAAGCCTTTTGTCGGAATCGAACCGACGGCCGTCGCATTACAAATACGATGCTCTACCTCTGAGCTAAAAAGGCTTGTTTTTTATGAACGAAATACAATCACGAATGCGGAATTAAGGCAGAGAATTCTTTGAAACGAATCCCTGGGGTGGAAGGATTCGAACCTCCGAATGGCGGAATCAAAACCCGCTGCCGTACCACTTGGCGACACCCCAACTGCATAAAAATAATACTTGAAAGAACAAAAAATTGCTATTTCATAGGAGTCAAGCTAGTTTCTCAGTTCATACAGTCGAATGAATTTAACAGATTATTATCCACGAAGTGGATAGCTGTCTTTTGTTGTTTTCAGTTTCGACGACTTTCGGCGTATTCGACGAATTGAGCGTCTCAACTTCGGCAAATACGGCTCACTAGGCTAAATCCGACGACTCAAAAAATTGGACTTTTGGGATGCCTGGGACTCGAACCCAGAACTATTCGGTTAAAAGCCGAGTAGTTAATCTCAGAAAGTTCTTTTAAAAAGAAAAAACTTTCTGGACTTCAAAACCGTGCATGAGATTTACATCTCACACGGCTCCTTATGATTAATAAAACAAAAAAGAAAACTCTCATCTATCTTTTCTTCGAAAAATATGGATTCAGGAAAGATTAAACTTTTCTCGTTCTATCAGCATAGTTGAATGTTAGCCTTATCAAGTCTTATTTTCGTTTGAATTTGAAAATTTGTTGATTTTGTACCTCTTGAATCTATATTTTTTTTTGTTCAAGTTTTTGATATATCCTAACTTATTACAAGTAGGCATTTGCTTTTTTCAACATCCTTTTTATGCATTCGCATAAATTACTCTGTTCCTATAACTTATTTTGCAATAAATGGATTCTTATTTTACGATGTCTCTTGAAAATGTCAAATCATAGGTAGAGTCTATGATAGTATAAGAGAAAATTTTTTTAAATTCTATTTTTCATCGTTTTATTTTATAAGTTTTCTGGTCAGATAATCCATTTTCTTTTCACAAAAACCATTGCTTGATAAAAATAAAACTGGCAATATTTTTATAGATTTTGTGTCTCACTTAGACATTTAAGTGAAGGGAATTGAATTCTTTGAAAAGTCGAAAAGGAGATTGAGTGATTCATTTTCATTTTTCAAATTTGGTCGCACCCTTACAAGTTATAAGTTGACAAAATAAAGCGCGTTTGAACGTTTACTATTTTGTCATTCAGATCGCACCTCTACCATTGAGTTAGCACCCCATTTAGTTATTAATATCACGAAATTCAGCCTATTCAACCTTTTTGACTGAATTGAGTGAAAGTTTTTCGACAAATTTGGGTATCCACTCTTTCGTCGAAATTGAAAACGTCGAAAAATGTCAGTTGTAAAACAAAGAAAAAACTGAAATATAAAAGATCTCATTTATTTTCTTTTAAGAAAATAATCTTTGGATTGCCCAACCTTGAAATTCCGGAATTTCAAGGTTGGGCGTCTTCGAATTGATTTCTAGTAAACTAGGCAAGCAATTTGAAGAATTGCAAAATTATAGAGTATCCATAGCTTGGAATTCGAATTTAATTTCTTTCCAAACTTCACAAGCTGCTGCTAGTTCAGGGCTCCATTTTGCTGCTGCACGAATAACATCACCACCTTCACGAGCAAGGTTACGACCTTCGTTACGAGCTTGTACACAAGCTTCAAGAGCAACACGGTTTGCTACCGCACCTGGACAGTTACCCCAAGGGTGACCAAGTGTTCCACCACCGAATTGTAAACAAGCGTCGTCACCGAAGATGTCTACAAGTGCTGGCATGTGCCATACGTGAATACCACCAGAAGCTACTGGCATTACACCTGCAAGAGCACACCAATCTTGAGTGAAATAGATACCACGGTTTCTATCTTTCTCGATGTATGCGTCACGCATAATGTCTACGAAACCAAGAGTTACGTCACGTTCACCTTCTAGTTTACCTACTACAGTACCAGAGTGAAGGTGGTCACCACCTGACATACGTAATGCTTTTGCTAATACACGGAAGTGAATACCGTGGTTACGTTGACGGTCAATTACAGCGTGCATCGCACGGTGAATGTGAAGAAGAAGACCGTTGTTACGAGAGTAGTTAGCTAAGCTAGTGTTTGCAGTAAAACCACCAGTTAGGTAGTCATGCATAATAATTGGTACACCTAGGTCTTTAGCGAATTCAGCACGACGAAGCATCTCTTCAGAAGTTCCAGCTGTTACGTTTAGGTAGTGACCTTTGATTTCACCAGTTTCAGCTTGTGATTTGTAAATCGCTTCAGCTACGAAAAGGAAACGATCTCTCCAACGCATGAATGGTTGAGAAGTTACGTTTTCGTCGTCTTTTGTGAAGTCAAGACCACCACGTAAACATTCGTATACTGCACGACCGTAGTTTTTAGCAGAAAGACCTAATTTTGGTTTGATTGTACAACCTAAAAGGGCACGACCATATTTGTTTAGTTTATCACGTTCTACTTGGATACCGTGTGGAGGACCTTGGAATGTTTTGCAATATGCAGGTGGAATACGTAAGTCTTCAAGACGAAGAGCACGTAACGCTTTGAAACCAAAAACGTTTCCTACGATTGAAGTGAAAAGGTTAGTTACTGAACCTTCTTCAAAAAGGTCGATTGGATAAGCAACATATGCGATATATTGGTTATCTTCACCAGCAACTGGCTCGATATCATAACAACGACCTTTGTAACGGTCAAGGCTTGTTAAACCGTCAGTCCATACAGTTGTCCAAGTACCAGTTGATGATTCTGCAGCTACGGCAGCACCAGCTTCTTCTGGTGGTACACCTGGTTGAGGAGTCATACGGAATGCAGCAAGAATATCAGTTTCTGTTACTTGATAATCAGGAGTGTAATAAGTTAGACGGTAATCTTTTACCCCAGCTTTGAATCCAGCAGTTGCTTTTGTTTCTGTTTGTGGTGACATTTTTTTCTCCAATGCTTAAATTCACTTTTTGTAATCGAATTCAGACTTTTTAACAAAAAAACTGAATACTGAAAAATGTGAATTATTGATCCAGTGATTTACAAAATGAAAAATTCAACTTTGTAAAAAAAGGATTCTTTTTATATAAGAAAGTCTACTCGTGAATTAAACCTGAAATAAATTCAGCGTATTGAGCGCTTTTCGACCTAAAAAGCTATTCTTCTCGAAATTTTAGCAAGTAAGTTGTTTTGCAAGAAGAAATGAATACCGAAAAAACAAACTTAGTAAAATCCAAGATACGCTATAAACAAAATTTTCTGATGTTTTATACTTTGTAAAAAATCCAATTTGTTTTAAATTGATAGCGAGGCCACCAAAGTATTTTGTTTGTTGAGGGTTTAAAAAAATAGCAACAAGAATTGCCAGAAGAGAATAAAACTGAATTGAGAATTGAGTTATTTGCATTTGAATGTTTACATTATCCAAAGATTCAGTGGATTTTTTCGACTCTATTTCGACACTGCCGAAATACTGTCGAATACACCGAAAAGATCGAAAACTGCTCAAACAATTTTTCGAAACTGAATTACAGTCGAAAAGACTGAAAAACTTAAAAACAGCAATTCGTAGTTTTTGATAATTTCTATTCTATAAGAAATTATACATAAAAGAAAAAAAAAAGCAAGTCCATAACAATTTTAGAAAGTTTTAAAAATGTAACTTCAGAGTTTTGGTAAATTGTCTGAATTTGGTCAGTAAAAAAAAAAAAACTCATTGGATCCTCGTCTGGACTGGACTCAAGGCTTATTCTTTTATCTTCCAAAAACTTTCTTTGCAACTTGTGAATTATTTATGATTGATCTTCGTCAAGTACTTGAGTTAGGTTTACTAGTACCTCGAACAGTTGGTTTGCGTTACGAAAGTCACTTGGCATCAATAGATGATCTACTGATTTGTGCAAACAGTTCACCTCTCGATCTAATCTTTTAATTAAATTGGGAGTTTCTACTTTTTCGGTTGTATTTTTTATTCAAAAAAATTCCTTTTTGAAAATATGCTATATTTTATATATATTTTTAAAGCTCTCACGGATTCATAATCTTTTCAGCTTTTTAGCAGATTCAGCTTAATAATCTTTTTCAGCCTGTTTGGATTCACCAAATTACAGCCGAAAAGGTCCAAACTGGAATTATGCAGAAATAAATTCAACGAAGTTAAATAGGTTCAATATAATTAATCTAATAAAAGAAACTTCATAAAAACTTTCTTTCCACCAATCTCAACTGCGAAAGAACAAAATTACTTAAATTCATCAAAAGTTTTGAGCTCTTCGTTTTTTCGACCTGTGCGAAATAAAGAGAATAGGCCAAAAAATGGATTTAAGCACATATTCATTATTTATCTCTTTTTTAATGAGTGAGATTTTTTGCGTTCAAATCAAGTTTTGCAACGAAGTTGATATGAACACAGCATTTGGAGAATTTTTATGGGTAAAGTATATAACTGGTTTAATGAACGTCTTGAAATTCAAGCAATTGCAGATGATATCACGTCAAAATATGTGCCCCCTCACGTAAATATTTTTTATTGTATTGGTGGAATCACTTTAACTTGTTTCCTAGTACAAGTTGCGACTGGTTTCGCAATGACATTTTATTATCGTCCAACAGTAACTGATGCATTCCAATCTGTTCAATATATTATGACAGATGTAAACTTTGGTTGGTTAATTCGTTCTGTTCACCGTTGGTCTGCAAGTATGATGGTACTGATGATGATTCTTCATGTTTTCCGTGTGTATTTAACTGGAGGCTTTAAAAAACCTCGTGAATTAACATGGGTAACTGGCGTAATTCTGGCAAGTATTACAGTATCCTTTGGTGTAACAGGATATTCACTGCCTTGGGACCAAGTTGGTTACTGGGCGGTTAAGATTGTAACTGGGGTACCAGATGCAATTCCAGTAATTGGCTCATTTGTGGTTGAACTCCTTCGTGGTGGTGTTGGTGTTGGTCAAGCTACACTGACTCGTTTCTACAGTTTACATACTTTTGTATTACCACTTTTAGCTGCAAGTTTCATGCTTGCTCACTTCTTAATGATTCGTAAACAAGGTATTTCAGGTCCACTTTAATCATTTGATTAATTTTTATTTGTATCGTGTAACCTGTTCATACGAAATTTTCAATTTTTTAAAAAAATATATCGATCCACGTATTGAGAGTTTCGACTGTATTGTTTGAGCTTCGCTCGAAACTGAAAAGGTCGAAAACCCTGAAAAAATGGATTACGTTAAGCGAAGTATTTCGGCGAAGCCGAAAAGGAGACTTTTATGTCTGTAACAAAAAAACCTGATCTTACTGATCCAGTTCTTCGAGCAAAATTAGCAAAAGGTATGGGTCACAACTACTATGGTGAGCCCGCTTGGCCCAACGATCTGCTGGTGTGAGTTGAATAACTTTTTAAATGATTATAAAATGACTAAGGTTAAGTCAAAGTCATCGTTCACCCCGATTCAAAATCACATACAAAAACAATAATCAAATACGAATTGGCGAAAGCCTTAAGGGAGAAAACAGAACGAAAAGTCCAAAGGATAGGCAATCACAAGTACGCTTTCAATAACCGATACACTTAAAAACGATAGAGAGCCGATTCCGATCGAGGGCAAGACACACAACACTGTAACAATATCAAACACAATAACATCAACAAAAACTTAGGGACAAGAAAGGAATCCTAAAAGGTTTAGATTTAGAGACGTATACGTTGCGTTGCACACAAAAGCATTTCGAAATTCCACGAACCGGAGATAGCAGACGGGATCGTTAACCTGGAATAAGAACTCTACTTGGGCGAACCAAGAATAGCAAAATCTCATGCCCCCCCTAAAGTGTTAATTTAAAGAGCAAAAACAACTAAGCTGGCTAAGATATCGTTCTATAATTACAAAAACAAAAACACCTCAAAGAAATAGAACATATTAAAAGAAGGGTAACTTTATTCCGCCAGAAGAGGCCTGAAATGCCGAAAGGCAGGTGCAGGCTAGGATTATGACCTCTTCGATACCAGACGCATGGTGAGTTGTACTCATCAAATAAGAAGGAAAAGAAGAGGAGGAACATTATGACTAAGAAAAATCTAACAGAAAGAGAAAAAATTGACTACCTTCTCAAAAAATCAACCAATGAAAATACACCTAAATTATTAGGAAAATGTAAAGTATTGGAACAATTACAAATTACAACAACTAAACAAACACAGGAACTTACTTCCAAAGGAGTCCCTGTTTATCAAATTCTGGAAAATCTTCCAAAAATCGATAATATCATTAACATTATTTCCGATGTAGAAATTCTAAAACTAGCTTATAGCAAAATTAGAACCAACAAAGGAGCAACAACAAATCCACCTTATCAAAAAACTGAATCTATAGATGGCATCTCAAATAAAAGATTCAATTATATAAGCGCGGAAGTCAAAAATGGAACATATGACCCATTACCAGTATCACAAATCATGATTCCTAAACCTGGAAAAGTTGAAAAACGACCTTTAGGAATCCCACATTTTAACGATAAAATCGTTCAAGAAGCAATTAGATTGGTATTAAATGCCATTTATGATCCAATCTTTGAAATCACAAATTACAATCACGGATTTCGACCAAACAAAAGCACACACACCGCAGTTCACCATATCCTTTATAAGATACAAGGTCTCAATACAGCTATTGAGGGAGATATCAAAGGTGCATATCCAAATATCAATTACAATACATTATTAAAAATTCTTTCAAAAAGAATATCTGATAAAAAACTATTAAAACTAATCTGGAAATACCTTAATGCCGGATTATTCAATACAGAAACAAAATCATATGAACCAACGGATTTAGGAGTTCCACAAGGACAAATTGCCTCTCCTATTCTATTTAACATTTATATGTATGAATTTGATATGTTTATATTAGAAAACATCGAAAATCAATTCATACCACAACTCAATCAAAACAGGGATCCAGTAAAAATTATCCCAGCAAAATTTACTGCAAATAATACATTTAGGTCTCAAAGACTACAAAATAAAGCGAGTTCAGCATATAATAGTGCTAGAAATCGAAAAGATTACTGGGACAAAAAAATCCTAGAATATAAACAAAAAGTAAATAAACCTTTATCACAATGGGATGATTTTGAAAAAGAAAATCTCAAAAACTTCAAGACTAATAGATTCAAAGCCTTGAAAATTCAAGAAAAAACAAACTACAGCAATGTAGCTGCCATTCCACTACGAATCTTCTACAGAAGATATGCAGATGATTGGATTATTTTCACAAATGCAAGCAAACAAATCTCACTACAAATCAAAGATAAAATATCAAAATTTTTGAAAGACGAATTACAAATGACTCTTTCAGAAGAAAAAACAAAAATCACCGATATAACCTCTGAACCATCAAAATTCTTAGGATTTGCTATCGGTAAAAACGAAAACAATTACTACATAAACCCTGACACAGATAGAATCCTAACGAAATTAAAAATCAAAGGATTCTGTGAAAAAAATGGATTCCCTAGGGAAAAACCAGCATATTCAATTTACGACGAGAAAAACTTAATCTCATATTTTAATTCATGCCTATTAGGATTAATGAATTATTATTACCCAGTTGTAACAACAACTTCACAACTCAACAGATCGGCATATATTATTAAATATTCATGCCTAAAAACACTAGCACAAAAGAAAAAAACATCTTTAGCAAAAATCATTAAGAAAATTGGAGGTATCCAAAATTCTCAATATCCAATAACAAAAAGAATTCGAAATGAAAAAGAATTCACTAACGAAACACATTATTTAAAAATTCATGGATATAAATCAATGATCCAATCATACTCCTACCTAGAAAAAACTAGAAAGGAATACAAATACAAAAATCCAACAAGCGAAATATATTCTCAAAGAATCTCAATGGACTTTACGGAAAAAGCTTATTATCAATGGCGTACAAAATCAACATTACTAGATGCTTATTGCATCGTATGTGGAAGCTCAGAAAATGTGCAAAGCCACCACGTAAACAGTATCCGTAGCTTAAAAAACAAATTAGAAGGCAAAAGCCAATCCATTAGGTCCAATTTCCAAAACATTCTCAAGGTAATTAACCGAAAACAGGTACCTCTATGCGCCAAGCACCATGATGAAGTAACAAATTCTTCCATCAAACTGCCTTATATGCAAAATTTAAATTCATTATATGACTACAGAAAAAATCAAGGAAACTAGTACTACTAGTACTCCTAAAACAACATCCTCTCCAACTGCCGAATCAAAAGATAAAGAAATAAAAAAGATTCTAAAATCAGCATTACAGAAAAAATCTGAAATTGCAGTTAAACAAAGAAATGAAATCTCTGAAGAATCTATCATCAGAGTAATCGAAGTTACAAGACTTCAATTCAACCTCGAAAATAACGAATCAGCATTATCAGCCATTGCCATTCTACTTCAAAAAGGAGGATGCAATGCAAACAGAAACACAAGCATTACAATTTCTTTCGATAATAAGACTATTGGATCAAAAGAAGTAAATACAATTATTCGTAATAACTGTAAAAACATCACCCCAAGAGCCTTTGCTCGAGCAATTGCCAAAGAAATTTTCGAAATTAGCAAATTTTACGATGTGCCTGGCAACATCGCAATCAAAATCAAACGAACACAACCTGAAGCTTGGAATCGAATCACCGAACCAGATAAGGAATATTGGGCATCTGATTTCCAATTAAATACTGAAGGAATCCCTCCAGCTATTGCAAACCTTATTCAAGTAAACTATCAAAATAGCTTTAGAACAAGAAGCACATTCACAAATACTAATACAACTAAATAATATCTAGTCAATATTATTTTAATTCTCAATCTATCCCGATTTATCTTAATTAACGACCCACTAATCATGCACTAGAAACTTCTAGATGGCTTTTCGTAAGAGAAGCGGTCAAATAGTGTTTATCCATAATCTGGAGAGCCGTATGATATGTAAGTATCACGTACGGTTCGGGAACGAGTCAGGACAGTGATGTTTTGGCTTAGTTTCATTACATCTTTCCCGTTGTAATTTTTGGGACAATCGCTGCTGTTGTAGGTTTAGGCGTTATGGAACCAACTCAATTAGGTGAACCAGCAAATCCATTTGCAACACCTATTGAAATTCTTCCAGAGTGGTACTTCTTCTCAACATTCAATCTTCTGCGCACAATTCCAAACAAACTACTTGGTGTACTAAGTATGGCTGCAGTTCCAGTTGGGCTTTTAACAGTTCCTTTTATTGAAAATATTAATAAATTCCAAAACCCATTTAGACGTCCGGTAGCAACAACTGTTTTTCTTTTTGGAACAGTAGTAGCTATTTGGTTAGGAATTGGGGCAGCTATGCCAATTGATAAAGCATTAACACTTGGTTTATTCTAATTGACGACTAATTTATTGATTGATTCATTCTACGAATCATATAATCCACAATTTCAAAAAAATTGAAATTGTGGATTAAAATTAGTTTATTCCGGAAAGCACAAAATTTGTATAATTAGATCTTTAAAAAGAAAAGGAAAGGCGGCACCCAGATTCGAACTGGGGGTAACGGATTTGCAATCCGCTGCCTTACCACTTGGCCATGCCACCTTTAGAGAGAATCTTAAATTTCAAAACGTTTCAGCTGAATCTTTGAGTTTGTTCAGTGTGTTTCTCGGTTTTGACCTAGTTATCTTTTTCAGCTTCGCCGAAATACTTTCGACGAAGTCGAAAAAGCCGAAATCCGCCACAGTCTTTTCGGCTTGAATTCAGAGGAACTGAACTCGAGTCAACGTATTCACAGGTTCGACTCCGTCGAAAAGGTGAATCAGTAGCTTACGAAAAGACCAAAACGATGGATCCTGAAAGAATAATTTTATTTTATACCTTTCTTGAATAATATTCAATAATTAAGAATTCGTTCACAGGACAACTTACTTCAGGACGTGAAATGAATTGTTTCACTTGACCAGAAAAAGATTTTGAATCAGCTTGAAGATGAAGAGGTGAAGGCATCAAACTGATTGCACCAAGTTGAACAGATTTTTCAACACTTTCTAATTTTTTTACTTGAAAAGTATCTCCAGGTTTACATTGATAACTTGGAATATTTACTCGTGCGTTATTAACTTGAACATGACCGTGTGTTACTAATTGTCTTGAAGCGCGTAATGTTGGGGCAAATCCACTACGAAAAACAATTGTATCTAATCGCATTTCCAATAATTGAAGGACACGTTCACCTGTTGACCCTTGTGAACGTCGTGCTTTTTTCACTACATTGACTAGTTGATGTTCATTAATTCCGTAATGAAAACGTAATTTTTGTTTCTCTTGCAAACGAATACTATATTGTGAAGGTTTTTTTGCAGTTGCACCATGTTGTCCTGGTGGATTTTGTTTTGCTGATGATTTGCGTACTAAACCTGGTAATTCACCAAGACGACGGGTAATACGTAAGCGGGGACCACGATATCGAGACATATATAATTTTTTTTATTAAATTGAAACAATAGCTTAAAGTTTTATAAAAAAACTTGAAATTTTTGAAAAAGATGAATCATTTTTTCGATCGCCTGATCCAATACTTGTTGTGGATGAATTGCTCCGTTTGTCCAAATTTCTAAAAAGACTAATTCTTTGCCAAAGCTATCATGTTCAATTGTATAATTGACTTTTTTAACTGGAAAAACACTTCCATCAATTGGTAAAATTCGTCGATTTCGTGTTGAACGATTAAGGGCTGAGCCTACACCGAATCCTTTTAATGAGGATGTCCCAAGCCCTGTTAAATCATTTTGGCTTATTTTTTCAATCGTACATTCAAAAACAAATGGAATATTTTTTGATTCAGAGTTTGGACCTTTTCGGCTTTCCGAAAATACATGTGTAAAACTTGCAATATATTGATCTGGGAAAATTAAGGAAAGATGTTCTGGAAGTTTTAAATCCTGAGCCGTTAGAACACCAGAATGCATCTTTTTTTTTCCAAAGTTATCAAAAGAAAGAAGAGCTTTTTGCGCTGAATCATATGGAAAGTTTTGGCTAAAAACAATGGATTTCAGATTGAACAGAATTTCAATCATTGATTCTTTTATGCCGGGAAGGGCAGAAAATTCATGTGCTTGTTCAAAGTTAAATTCGTTGTTCGAAGCCGGATTTAGAGTGTCCGAATCGGACAATGTTTTCCCTTCTGGGGATACTAATTGCGAGGAATCTTTTCGAATCCAAACTGAAGTCATTCCAACTGCTGGTATTTCATATAAAAGCACTCGTCGTAAACTATTCGCAACAGTTAAACCCTGACCCTTTTCAAGTCTGGAAAGCAAAAATTTTCCATAAAAAAGAGGGAGACTTGAAAGACTTTTTTCTTCACGACATTCAATACATTCAAGCATATATATATTTCAAACTCTCTGAAAAGTATTTTTCATTCGGGATTCGCCCCATTACTATCGAAATACAGCCAAACAGGTCAAAACTGAATTCCACCACGAAGTGGATAAACAGACGGAAAATGCTTACACACGTCGTTTTTTTGGTGGACGACATCCATTATGTGGAACTGGTGTTACATCGCGGATCAAAGTAATTCCTACTCCAGTTGCTTGAATTGCTCGTAATGCAGTTTCGCGACCAGATCCCGGACCGCTAACAAAAACTTCTACTTTGCGAAGACCTTGATCCATTGATGCTCGGACTGCGGTATCTGCAGCCGTTTGTGCAGCAAAAGGTGTACTTTTTCGAGCACCTTTAAATCCACATGACCCTGCTGAAGCATTGGCAATAACACCACCATTCATATCACAAACTGATACGATTGTATTATTAAAAGTTGCTTGAATATGAACAATTCCTTGCAAAACTTTTGTTCGAGTTTTACGCACAACAGTTTTTCTTTGTTTTTTTACCATAAAAATATTCTTTTTTATTGATCGTGCTTAATCCACTTGCAACTGAAGTATTCACAGATTCGACCTTTTCGTAATACTGTCCAAAACGTGAATCCGTGAATTTTGAGTTCCAAGCGAGAATTTTAGTTCTCGTTTTTTGGCTCTGGAGAAATGACTTCAGTTGAATTCATATTCACAGCAGCATTTTTTGATTTCCCTAAAGACAATGCTTTGAGTGCTTGAGGAATGATTTCTTTTTTCCAATTTGTATGACGTAGATTTTTTCGTGTTCGTGAAACACGTTTCTTAGGAACTGCCATAATAAACTCCTGAATTGAATGTTTGAAAGTTTCAACTGTTCGCGTTTCGACGAATTCTTTGAGCTTCGCTCGAAACTGGAAAACGTCGACACTGAATTCCAGCTGAATCTTTATTTGATATGTACAAACTGAAGAAGTCCAAGAAGTCGGGCATGCTTAATAGCCTTTGCAATTTTTCGTTGATGTTTTGCTGGAATTCCAGTTAATCGTCGTGATAAAATTTTGCCTTGTTCAGTAATAAATCGACGTAAAAAAACAGTATTTTTATAATCAATAGAATTCATCTGATTTAGCTTTGCTGAATTCGACTCAGCATCACTGATATTCACTTGTCCGCTGGATTGAGCTTTTGCTCTGGTATTCTTCGCGTTCTTTAGCTTCAGAGTTTGAACGTTTTCAGCTTTTGCCGAAATACTGTCCAAAACTGCTGAACGACGCGAAGTCGAAAAAGAGTCTTTTTGCATCACGTTTTTCCTCGTAATCTATAAATAATTCGACCTTTGGTTAAATCATAAGGTGTTAATTGAACAATAACTCGATCGCCCAATAAAATTTTAATGTAATTTTTCCGAATTTTTCCTGAAATATGAGCTAAAATATGAAAACCATTTTCAAGATCAACTCGAAACATTGCATTTGGAAGTGATTCTGTAATAACTCCTTCCATTTCAATAAGATTTTGTCGTTCCAGTGGTCCTCCTATTATCGTTCAGCTCTTTTGGACAATATTTCGGTATCCACTTTTAAGGTAGAAACTCGAAAACGTCCAAACTCTGAATCTTCTATTTCAATTTTGAAAAGAACTGGCAGTTCTCACATTATTAAATGCCGAATATCATATTCGTTTCGCGAACTTACCAAACCATGCATAAAACTTCACCACCCACACCCATTTTGCGTGCTTCTGAATCTGTTAAAATTCCTTTTGAAGTTGAAACAATAGTAATTCCTAAACCACCAAGAACTTGAGGAATTTCTCGTGAATTGGCGTAAAAACGAACTCCAGGTCGTGAAATACATTTTAAATTCGTTAAAGCTGGAATCATTTTTTTGCCTTCATATTTGACAACGAGATGAAGTTCTTTTTGAGTTGAAGTTGAATCCGTTTCGTAACTTTCTTCAATGTATCCTTCACGTTTTAAAATTTCAGTAATACTTTTTGTCAAATTTGTTGAACGAATAGTCACTTTTGTTTTTTTTACTCGAATGGCATTGCGTAAACGAGTAATCATATCGCTGACTGTATAATTTACCATGATAAAAAATTTAATTAAGTAGGTTTAATCTGCAGTTCGGAACGGCATTCCGAGGAATTGCAGAAGAGATAAAGCTTCTTCATCATTTTTTGATGAAGTAACAATGGAAATATCCATCCCACGTGATTTTTCGATGGTATCATAATCAAGTTCTGGGAACATTAATTGTTCTTTTAAACCTAAACTATAATTTCCATGACCATCAAAACTTTGAGGGCTTAAGCCTTGAAAATCCCGAATTCGAGGAAGAGCTAAATGAATTAATCGATCTAGAAAAGCATACATTCGATCGCCACGAAGAGTAACACATACACCGACAGGCATATCTTGTCGAATTTTAAAACCGGCAATTGCTTTTCGAGATTTTGTTACAATACTTTTTTGACCACTAATTGTTGTAATTTCAGTTACAGAAGCTTCAACGATTTTTGCATTTTGTGAAGCTTCACCTAAGCCACGATTAATAACAATTTTTTCGACTTTTGGAATTTGGTGAGTATTTTTATACTGAAATTTTTCTTGAAGTTCCGGAAAAACTTTTTCAAGATAAAAATTTTTTAATCTTTGTGTCATTTTTTTAATCCTCTGAAGAAGTTTTGTCAGCCTCAAAAAGCTGACCAATCTCCCTATTTCCACTGAGATAACTCCACCTTTTCTGGACTTCCGACTTTCGAGTTTTCCTGAAAAGGAGGCTCCTTTCAATTATTAAATTACTTCGGGTGCTAGAGAAACAATTTTTGCAAAATTTTTTTCACGAAGTTCACGGGCAATTGGGCCAAAAACTCTGGTCCCACGCGGGTTTCCTTCTTGATTAACAACAACTGCCGCATTTTCATCAAAACGCAGTGTCATTCCATTTCCTCTTCGTGTTCCGTGACATGTTCGAACAACAACTGCACGAACCACATCAGATTTTTTTAACGTCATATTCGGTAAAGCGTCTTTCACAACGCCCACAATAACATCTCCAACACTTGCATATTGGCGAGAACTGCCGAGAACACGAATACACATAAGCGTTCGAGCTCCTGTATTATCAGCAATATTTAGATAAGTTTGAGGTTGAATCATATTTTCTTTGTTTTCAAGTAATTCCTTCATTCTCCGCAGATGCATTTTCGGAATGGCAGATTGAGTGTTTCGACACTTGAAAACCCTAAATTCTGTCAGTGCAGCTGGAAAGTGAAGCATTAAACCGCACCCATATTTGAAAGAAATTGTGTTTTAATTGGCATTTTATATGATGCATTTCTCATAGCATCTCGAGCCAGACCTTCTGCAACACCTTTCATTTCATAAATGATCCGACCTGGTTGAATAAGAGCAACCCAATATTCTGGTGAACCTTTCCCTGATCCCATTCGGGTTTCAGCAGGACGCATTGTAATAGGTTTATCTGGAAAAACTCGAATCCAAAGTTTTCCGCCACGTTTTGCGTATCGAGTAATTGTTCGACGACCAGCTTCAATTTGACGAGAAGTTAGCCAGCCTGGTTCAAGTGCTTGTAAAGCAAAATTTCCATAAGCAATTGTATTTCCTCGAGCTGCTTTTCCACGAAAATGCCCTCGATGATATTTTCTATATTTTGTTCTTTTTGGACTTAACATATTTCTATTCCTGTTTCACGTTTTGACGGATTCCGACATTGGCTTATGGATAAGAATCCATAGTTTGGACCTCTTCTGTTTCGACTCTTTTCGATGAATTTTGATGACGTCGAAATACAGTCTCAAACATTCAGCGTTTTCAGCTTCGTCGAAAAAAACTATCGGATTAAGCAGACTTTTTATAAATCCAAATTTTGATTCCTAAAATACCATAAATTGTTTGAGCTGGATAAGCACAATAATCAATATCAGCTCGAAGAGTGTGTAATGGAACACGACCTTCACGCGCCCATTCAGTACGAGCAATTTCTGCACCATTTAAACGGCCAGCAATTTGGATTTTGATCCCTTCAACCCCCGCTTCTTTTGCTTGTTGAATGCTTTGTTTCATCACACGTCGAAAGGCTACACGTTTTTCTAATTGTTGAGCAACACGTTGAGCAAGAAGAGTTGCATCAGTTGCTGGTTGGGCAATTTGAATAACTTGTAATGAAACTGCTTTTTCATTCGAATCACCAGTTTGATTATTGTCAGTCGAGTCAACTTTCTGGTCGTTTGAGCTTTGCTCCATACGTCGAGACAGTGAATTTTTTGCTTCAAGTTGAGATAATTTTTTTTGAATCCCCAGCGTTAATTCTTTTAAACGTGCGCCACTCTCACCTGTCACAAGTTTTGGTTGAGCAACATGAACTTCAACTAAAAATCTATCTGCTCGTCTTGAAAGAATAACTTTCGATAAACCTGCATCACCACCAACTTTTAATTGTTCTGAAAGGAAATTTCGGATAAGGTGATCTTCTTGAAGCGAATATGAATAATTTTTTGGTTTTGAAAACCATTGTGAACGATGTTTCTGTGTAATCCCAAGTCGAAATCCGAGAGGATGAATTTTTTGACCCATAAAGTTTAACTTTTCTTTGAATGTAATTCAGCGTATCTAGCAATTTAAGTGTATCGAGTGAAAATTGCCGAAACTTGAAAGACCGTCGAATCAAAATCGATTATCGACGCGATTTTTTATCTGTTTTTACATGACCTCGATATGTTCGAGTAGGAGAAAATTCTCCAAGTTTATGACCAACCATTTGATCTGTGATAAAGACTGGGAGATGTTCCTTCCCATTATAAACATTAATTGTATGACCAATCATAATTGGAAGAATTGTTGATCCACGAGACCATGTTTGAATTACCTTTTTTTCACCAATTTTATTGAGTTCCGAAATTTTACGAAATAAATCATGTGCAATAAAAGGAGCTTTTTTCAATGAACGTGCCATATTTATAATAGATATAAAAAATTTCTCCAGATTTTCTTATGATTCAAGTGAAGTGAATTGAAAAAAATCTGAATTTATTCAGTGTTTTAACCGGATTGAGCCTATTCGAAATACAATCGAAAACGACTTAAAGAGTTCGGTTATTTGCCTTTTCGTTGAATTAATAAAGCATCACTATATTTTTTCTTTTTACGTGTCTTTTTTCCAAGTGCACATTTCCCCCAAGGTGTAAGTGGATGAACATGACCAATACCAACTCGACCTTCACCTCCTCCATGAGGGTGATCAACTGGGTTTTTTGCTGCTCCACGAACATGAGGACGTTTGCCAAGCCAACGATTTCGGCCAGCTTTTCCAATTGTACGATTGATACTTTCAATATTTCCAACTTGACCAACAACGGCCCAACATTTATTTGATACAAATCGAATATCACCAGATGGTAATCGTAATGTTACAAATTCACCTTCTTTCGCAATAATTTGGGCAACAGCACCTGCTGCACGAGCAAGTTGACCACCTTTTCCAGGATGTAATTCAACATTATGGATTTCTACGCCAAGTGGAAGATTTTTAAGTGGTAAAGCATTTCCAACTGTACTTGGAGCTTGTTCACTTGCGAGAATACGACTCCCAACAGTTAAACCAAGTGGATGTAAAATATAACTTTTTTCTCCATTTTCATAACAAATCAATGCAATTCGTGCATTTCGATTTGGATCATATTCAATAGATTGGACAGTTGCTGGCATATCTAGATATTTTCCACGTGCATCGGATCCACGTCGAAAATCAAGAAAACGATATTTTTGTTTATGGCCACCACCCTTCTGTCCACTTGTAATAATTCCACGATTATTTCGTCCAGTTGAACGAGAAATTGAAGCAGTCAATTTTTTTTCAGGTCTTTTTGACAGACGAAGATTCAGCGAAGCTGAAGAAGAGCCAGAGTTCCCGCTATTCGCTTCGGTTTCAGGCGTATAATCTTTATAAGATCGAATACTCATAAGTGAGCCTCCATTTAAAAACAATTATTCAAAAAGTGGAATAGAATCTTCAGGACGAAGTGTAAAAATAACTCGTTTGACTTGAGGTCGAGATCCTAAATATTGACCAAGTCGACGATTTTTGCGAGGTGGGCGGTGCGTATTTAATGAAACAACTTTCACTTGAAAAGTATTTTCAACGAGTTGTCGAATTTCCGGTTTTGATAATGAAGGATCTACATCAAATGTGTATTGATTATTTTCAAGAATTCGTGCAGATTTTTCTGTAAAAAGAGGAATCATAATAAAAAATCTCCTAAGTTGATCGACAGTTTCAACTCCACTGTTTCAGAGCAGCTGAAAAACTTACACATAAGTCCAAATACGACCTCAAGAGGCCGAAAAAGTGGATCTGATGAGCAGAATCTTATGAATCCAGATTAGAGGACAACTGTATAGAGTATAAAATTCAGCCTTTCGAACGTCTACTTTGTTTTTGAAATAAACAAACAATCAATTTCATTGAGATCTATAAAATTTAGTCATTTAAATACGTTATTCGACTTCGTCGAATACAAGAGCATAATTTTCGTTGCTCTTTGGATTATACCCCCAAGGGGATTCGAACCCCTGTTCTGCGCATGAAAAGCGTATGTCCTAGGCCTCTAGACGATGGGGGCTTTGTGTGAAACAAGAAATTTGTATTTTTCGAATTTCCCGAGACTCCGACTCATTCGGCCTTATTGAAAAGACCAAATGAAAAAATCGAAACTCTAAATTTATCGGAGGCGCAAGAGCAAATCTAAAATCAAGTTCTCTGGCATCAGCATATCTTTCCGAAAGGCTGCCCTTTTAGTATTGTAGCCGTTTAACCTTTGACCACCAAGTTCGAGAAGGATTGGTGTAGTTCTGTTAAACCGTGGATACCAGAGGAGAGGGTTGATTCGCAAAGAAATTGCGAACCAACCCTTGAAATCTTTCTTTCTGGTCCAAATTCAGCCTGTAACAGCTAACTGGAATTCATGAAAGAAATATTTATTCGTTCAAGTCAAAATCATTCGGTCGATTAGGAGATCTCGGCATACACCTGATTCCTCAAACGGCTAGTCTTGCCGTGACCTTAGGATATTTCGACAAAGTCGAAAGGGATCGACAGTACTCATCTTGAGGTGCACTTCAACCTTATATGCTTTCAGGTCTTATTGACTCCGCACATAGCTACCCAGCGTTTACGAAAAATTCATAACTGGTACACCAGTGGTGCGTTCCTTCTGGTCCTCTCGTACAAAGAAGAAATCCTCTCAATACTGTAACGCTTACACTGGATATGGACCGAACTGTCTCACGCATGTGAATTTTCTACTTTCGTAGAAACATGGACTATGTCTTCATCCTTTTTGGAAAAGGAGTTGGCGTATTATACCTTTTTTAACCAAAAAAGATATCTTTCTTTGTTTCAGCGAAAAAGCTGAAGAAGAAAAGTCTCTACAGGGACGATTCTATTTTAGATTAACCTTAAATCAACAAATCTTTGACGAACAACAGCGGCTGTTATGGTCCTGTTTCGTGAATCATTTAACTGAGCGACTTGATCAACGAGTTCGCATAATTCAAGAAATTTATCAGGATTGTCTTTGGTTAAGGGTAATTGTTCAATAATTCGCATCACAAGATTGCATTGTTTAAGTTTGATTCGAAAATAAGGTTGGCTTTGTTTTAAAAAGCCGTACACATTTCGCCAGCCAACAATATTTACTTCAACCATCCCATCATTTCTTGTTCGGAAAGTGGCTTGGTCGCCTAACTCTTGTTGAATTTGCTGTAAAAAATGTCCTCGTTTTTTTAATTGAAAAAACGAAACCCGAACTTGAATTTGATACTTTAAACGATAATCATCTCTGGCAATTATGAGTGCCATAATGCTGCCGTCCCCATCTAAAAAACCAGCAAGATATGCTAGTTGTTGAGGGTTTAATGTCATATTGAACTCTAATATAAAAAAGTCTTCCCTCGGCGTTGCCATTAAGAAAAATCTTGGAAGGGTTCACCGATATAAGCCAAAACTAGATTTACATTACTGTAAATCAACGCAGTGATTCTTGAGAAAATCTACGTTCTGAACCCAGCTCACGTACCGCTTTCACTGGCGAACAGCCAGACCCTTGGGACGTACTACCGCCCCAGGATGCGATGAGCCGACATCGAGGTGCCAAACCTCCCCGTCGATGTGAACTCTTG
>JACCDP011561821.1_pt1 | contig 27674 bp, 24 predicted proteins | sample 7445841 | NCBI WGS metagenome assembly JACCDP01 (sample SAMN15323441, study PRJNA562643) | freshwater metagenome | isolation source: river surface water | place: USA:Blue River Watershed | collected 2017-08-17 | reverse complement strand
AGCCTTAACAACAAGGTATTTAAAGATCACCCAGAGCAATCTGATTGGCAGTTATCTGATCTAAACCATCGCATCAATGAGGAGTGGTTTGATGAAAAGGGATTTTTTATTGCAACCATAGATGATCAATTAATTGGCTCAACCTGGACCAAAATTCATGGCGCACTAACCCATGATCATGGCGGATCCCATGATCATCCAGCAATGGGTGAGATCTATATAACCGCAGTAGATCCAGATCACTCAGGTATTGGATTAGGAAAAGCATTAACAATTACCGCACTTAATTACTTAAAGTTTCAAGGTTTAACTGAGGCGATGTTATATGTTGATTTTGATAATGCTAAAGCACTTAAGCTTTATAACTCACTTGGCTTTATCGAGAGCGGTAAAGATATTTTATATAGATTAAAAGCTTAATAATCCTCTGAAAAGATAAAAAGTGCCTCAATATATGAGTCTCCAACTACACCAAGTAGTTGTAAATTACTTGGCGCAGTAACTGGTTGAATAGAAATACTCTCTTCATTTTGATCATTTACTGTCCAGAAAGGTGCATCAGATTCAATGCTTAACACAGCAGCTCCTGGCCAAGTGATCTTGGGTGTGCCAATAACTTCAGTAAATGTGTCATCCCATGGCCCATCTGGTTGTGGGGCATACTCACCTGTTGGCAGATAATTATTATCACTAAGTAAGATTTTATTTGCCTTAAAATCAATAACTGCAGAATCACCCTTACCAATATCTCTGGTTATCCAAGGATTAAAACCTAATGAATATGGCAGATCAGATCCATTTGCCTCATACTCAAGTGACCATCTAAGAGCATCATCTAATATCTCAAAGTGTTGAATTACTGATGCACCTTGATAAGGCGAAGGTAACTCTAATAATTGCCGGCCATCTCCAAGATCTTGCCAGGATGAGTAAAAGCCATAACCATCAATTGTATTTGGATGATCATATGTAGTTGGTAGTTGATAACTCCTACCCTTACTATCTTTAACCACACCATCTTTAATTCGCCCAGCCCATGGCGCCATCGCATACCAACCCCACCCTCTAATATCACCATTAAATGGGGTAACAAATTGCATATCCCGCCACTGCAAAGAGGCAAGACGACCACCTTGATCTAAATCAATTGCAATTGATATTTGATCGCCATCAATATTTAACACCTAATTTATTACCAATTAGATTTCATCACTACTTGGCGGCAGTGCGCCGGTTCTAGATACTGTAATAGCTGCAGCCTTTGCTGCCCGATCGAGCATTGATGTTAATCTCTCATTAACTAACTTATCTAAGCCATCTTCAATAATTGCCTCGACCAATATCGCACCTACCGTGTCTCCTGCACCCACCGTATCTGCCACCACTACTTTTTTAGCATCAACACTTATCTTTGAATCTTTTCGATAACCAGCTAATCCTTTATCACCAAAGGTAACCACAATTAGCTCTGGCCCCATACCAAGCCATCGTTTTGCCACCTTATCTAGATCCTCACCTGGATATAGCCAGTAAATATCATCATCACTAACCTTTACCGCATTAGAGATTGATATCCACCGCTCCACCTGCTTCACATATTTAGCTCTATCAATCATTACCGCAGGTCTGATATTTGGATCAAAGACAATCGGAGCATACTTTGCCACCTTGCTACTCCACTCAAATAAGACAGATGCAGCTGGCTCTATTGCAGTTACTAATGTGCCAATATGTAATAAGGAGGGCTTACTTACTGCAGCATCTGGTAACCAGGAGTGTGAAAAATCAAAGGTAGCGGTGTCATCAATTACAAACTCATAACTTGCCCCACCCTTGGCATTTAATGAAACTATTGCTAAACAGGTTGGTTTATCTGAAAACTTAACAAAATCTAGTAACACACCATCTTTGTGTAATTGCTTTAACGCCATCTGCCCATACTTATCAGTTGAGATACCATCAATAAATTGGGTTGCAATTCCAAGCTTTGATAATGCCTTAGCAGTATTTGCTGGTCCACCACCAACTACTGCCCTGCGCTCTGTGCCATCTGGAATTAGATCAATTACTACCTCACCACATACCCACACCTGTTTACTCAAATTAACTCACCCTTACGTGCTAGAAACTCAGTTAGTACCTTAACACCAAATAAGTGGTCCTCCACATGGGGTAATCCGCTAATCAACAAAGCCCCGACAAAACCATCACTTTTTGTAATCAAGGGCAGGCCACCGCCATGAATTGCATGGGTTTCTTCCAAAAGATTATTTTCTTTATGCCAATCAACGCCACGCTCTTCTGCTAATACTCTTTCAAAGAGGGTCGAATGCTGTTTTAGTTTTACCACCCTTGCCTTACGTCCTATCCACCAATCATTTTTTGGTGATGAACCAGGAAGGGATGCATGATAAACGATCCAATCACCAACTCTTACCTCAACTGCAATTGGCAAGCCTTGTTCTTTGCCAAAAGCGCTAGCTATCTGACCTATCTCAAGATAATCACCAATGGACAATTTTGGAAGCTCTAGCATTTTTTCCTCTAGAAGCAATTGCGAAGATGTAAATTGTGCTGGATTTTGATTACTCACTAAACAAATATACTCAACAAATTCACTAATTGTGAAAGCAAGGCGGAGAAGTATCTATATCCACAACTTGCAGTTGAGATAAGGATTTATTCAAAAATCTATACCGTGGCTCTTAACCTAATCCTTGATACTTTGCCCTTAACTGGTCTAATTCAAGTAACTTACCCTTTGCTTGGGCCCGTTCCTGCTCGGTAGCCCACGGGCTTGTGTAAAGCACCGCCCAAGCAGAGTAACTCTCTGGGAAATTCTTCACCCCTTGCCGTGCCAAGTAAATAGATTCTTTTTCAATCTTGTACTCTTTTAAAATTTCAGCTGCTCTACCAATCCGAAATACATCTTGTGGAAATTGCAAAGCTGCATTCTGTAATCCCTGTGCATCACCTCGCTCAATTGATTTAACAAATCGATACTCTCTGGTGACTAATGGCATCGCAATTAAAGCACCGATGACCATCCCAACTAAATACAGCCTAGTTGTATGTTTAAGCTCAAACCTTGAACCAATCTTTGCAAACTTTACATCCGGTGATTTACTAATTACTGCAAGGCCAGTAATCAACCCAGATAAATACCATCCCCAACTTGCCAACCCAACATTATCGATAGAGATAACACTTTGTGCTAGCCAGGCAATCCAACATGAGATCACAGCCACCATTGCTGGGTTATAAGCCTTAAAATCTATAATTAATCTTCTTATTGCAATTAAAACAACTAAAATGATTAAAACATATAAAAGTAGTAATGGAATGCCACCTGCAATACCCTTATCAATAAAGATATTATGGGCAGCATCTAGATCTAATTGATCTCCTCTAGTTAAGGTGACTGGCTCTCTAACTAATCCATACTGCTCTCTTAATCCATCAAATCCAGCCCCGGTTAATGGATACTTTTCTATTACTGCAATACCAGCTCGCCAGTAATCTCCTCTAGCACTTACTGATGTTTTATATAAGAACGGCTGCCATGGCACCTTTTGCAAAATATCAAGAATTAAAACTACAACCCCTGTGAGTGCTAAAGAGGAGTAGGGCATCAGCCATTTTTTGCCTAAACCCTTAGATTTAATTACAAAAAACAAAGTAATTGCTATGCCAAGTAAAACCAGTATCAAGCCTTGCTGAGAGCTAGTTTTCAAAATTATATATATTGCCAGGAGGATTCCTAATAAAAATGACAACTTAACTAGTACTTTAGAGTTTGCAAATAGATAGGGCAGCATTACGCAAACAAACATGCCCATGAAGGCTGAGTAAAAATTTGGGTTAGCCAATGTTGCAGCAACCCAATTTTCATTGCTAGACCAAGTTAATGGATCTAAGTCAAGTATTTGAAAGATTCCATATAGCCCAGCCAAAACCCCAGTAATTAAAAAAATTTTAATAGTTTTTTCTAATGCCTCATTTGAAGCAAACATGTTTCCTGCAATAAGTAATCCGCACAGTGCTATATGTAGTATCAACCCAGTTTGCCGGCCAACAATCCCATAAAGTTGTTGGCTAAGTGCATTTTGGGTATTAAGTACCACTATTACACTTAGAAAAGCAAATGATAAGGTGATCCATAAGATAACATTATTTTTAAATTCTTTTATAGTTTTTAAATTAAAAAGTAAAATTACCAAAAAACCAAAAGCAAGAGTTGTAACCAAAAAAAACTTAATTGGATTTACTGAGTCCATAAGCGTGTACGGTGCTATCGCCATGATTGAAAGTGCTGGCGTAGTTGGGCCGATAAGCCTTAATTGGTTTCCTACCTTACCTAATCTTTTATTCACAATTATCAGCCTTTTCAAATCAAGTTGACTGACCTGATTATAAGCCTAAGGGCCCCCTTCTTTCGAAGGAGGCCCTTAGGGTTTAGAGGTTAATTACTTATCTTTTAAGAATTAACTTCTGTAGTGCTTGGATCTGCTTGTTGATCGATGCAATTAATGAAACGATCGACTTCAGAACATCAGCATTTGTAACGACGGTTCCAGATTGCTTAATTGAGTACTGAATAGTTTTAACAACCTTTTCAGCAGCTACAGCAGATGAACCAACAGTGACCTGTGCCTGTGCTACGAAGTTTCCTTCAGCTTGGTCAACACGGAACTTGTAAGTCTTAGCACCACTTGTGAATACATCAGCTGAAGATATCGCTGACCCGATAATTGTCATTCCAGGAATGGAAATCTGATTAAAGGCTGCACCAATAACTGCTGTATCACCAACAGTTGCACCGTTACGATCCAAAGCAGTTAGTGTCAAGGTTGCAATCTCACCAGGTGAGTAAGTTGCCTTGTCCATGCCTGCTGTGAATGAACGTATTTCTGAATCACCACAACGTGCTGTGAATGCATTTGATGTAACTAGTTTTGTACCAACCTGTGCGCCAAGAGTTACTGATTGTGAACCTGAGTTTCCAGTTCCAGCAGCAACGCAGGCAAATGTTCCAGTTGCCTTTGTTGAACCAGATGAAGCTACAGTTCCAGCAGCGGAAGTTACAATACCTGCGCTAACAAAACCTGCTGCAGCTGCAGTAATTGATCCGTGAGCTGGTGTACTACCAACTCCAGTATCTAGATTGTTGCCAGCAGCATCCTTAACTAGGAATCGGTATGAACCTGATCCACCAGATGTACCAACAGTAACTTCATCTACAACGATGGATGTTGCAACACCGTGGAAGTTTAGAGTCTTGGTAGCCAAAGTTGTACCATTGTATTTAATTGTTACGGTTGTAGTTAGTGGTGCACCAGGAGCTACAACTGTATTTTGAGCAACAAACACATCAATGTTTGCTGCGTCAGTTGCTGCGGTAGCTGAAAATCCGATGTTTGTTGTTCCATCGGTATTAATACCAACAAGTACATTACCGGTACCTTCAGCTGTTAGTAGCCCTGCTGAACCCGTTAAGTCTGCCTTATAAAGGTTTTTCAACTCAACTGCAATGAATTGTTTTTCACCATAAGCCAAATCAGCAGCAGCCATTACATCGTCTGTAACTGAGCCCTCTTCGTTTTCATCATTACGTAATGAAAAGAAAGAGTTAGCAACAACTGGAGTTGCTCCAGAAGCACATGACTCTACACCAGTGATTGAAAAGGTCTTAACAGCAGATCCTGACCCAATAGTTAGAGAGTTATTTGCCGTAACAGTAATTTCTCCAACGCCAGTTACTTCCAATGCAGCCACATTATTTGTAACGTCGCTGAAACCAACAGCTTTTGCATCTTGGCTAATTGTAAAAGTTGTTGTATTTGCTACAGGAACAAACTTTGCTGGACCAGTAATTACCAAGTTACCAGAACCATTTGTAGCGGTATCAAATGTAACTTGACCTCCAACTGCCAAAACAGTACCTGTGCTATTTGTAGTACCTACGGTTTGAGCATCAGCTAGTTGTGCACTTGCAGCAATAGAGCACTGACCAATTGCACCAGCGCTACCAGCAGTTGCTGGCGCAAGAACAAAAATATCTGCCTTTGTGATTGGATCAGCTACTAATGCATTAGCAACAGGTGCTGACACAACAGAAAGAACTCCTGCTGTTAGCGCCGACACTGCAACTAGTGCAATGCGTTTTCTTAGTGTCTTTGTAGACATTTGTTTCCTTTCGTTAGTCGAGTTAGGGAATTTCCCTATCTCGGCTCGAAGATCTTTCGATCTTCTAATTCTGTTTTCTTATGGCACACACGTGTAATGCCGCAAGAAGACAGAAAGCTATTTATTCAGTGGGTGCTGGCCCACCATCTGTTTGATCTAATACTGCAAGCATTAGCGTCACAGTCTCGAGTTGGGCAACAGATAAAGCCATGTGATCTGCATACTCATCTACGGAAATGCTCTTAGCGCTATTTACTGTTACAGGTACTACAGCTTCACCTGCTGGCTCAGTAGGTGTTAAGGCTGCAGGAAGATCTTGATCATTTGAAAGTTGGGAGGCGGTAGTTGTAATAGTGGTATTTGTTTCATTACCAGTTAGGGAGTTAAGTCCTAGGAATGCAGTTAGAACAAGAATGAAGGTGAGTGCAATCTTTGATGATTTACCAGCAAGCTCAGTTGCTTTCTTGTAGGTGGTAGATAGAAGATCTAATGCGGTTAGACCACGTGCTTCATCAATAACCAGCTCAGATAGGACCTTACGTAATGATGCACGAGCACGGGATACAGTGTGACGAACAGCAGACTCTTTGATACCAAGCTCTTTAGCAATCTCAGCAGTTGAACGACCTTCAACCTCCCACATAACAAGAGCAGCACGCTCTGCTGGGGATAATAGGGATAGTGCTTGACGAATAATTGCAGCATCTTCTGCGGCTGAGATCTCAACTGAGTGATCTCCAGATACCTGCCAGGCTGACTCAACCTCAGCAGTTGCATCATCTAGTGCAACAAGATTTGGTCTGCGGTTTTCTGCTCTAAATAGATCAATGCATAGGTTTTCAATTGTGCGGTGTAAATAGGAAAGTGCGTGATTATCACTTGATAATTCAGGTGCAGCTAGCATGAACTTAACTAGTGCTTCTTGGGTGATCTCTTCAGCCTTTGCCTTATCTTTAACAATCCGATTGGCATGGGCGATTAACTCAGATCGGTTTTGAGTGTAAAAGGATGAAAATTGGGCAACACTCCAGGAAGCAGGATTTGATCCCTCAACTGCTTTTGATGCCTTGGCCTTAAATGCCATTTTGTTTTGCCCCTTGCTTAACCGGTTTTGTACTACTCAAGCCAGCCGTCGCTGCCTCTATTCACCTCTACGAAATGACTGGCCATTTGTCGCTCTGATAGGACAAATCGGACATTTCCCTATCACCCCAAAAGGGGCAGCAATTATCTGGAATTAACCAATACATAATTATACCTGACAAGTCTTGGCTAATTGATGATTGGTTGCGTGGTGGTAGGAGCACCCCATGACTTTTAAAGCCAGTGTGCTCCAGCGATTGTGCCTGTGCAATCTAAAATCAATTTAGAATTTGAGATTAGCTGTTTTGTATTTAGATCACTATGGCGAGTAGCAACAATCGCAACATCAAATTGTGAGGTCGAAAGATCAGCACTATTTATGCCACGAAAAGTTGGATGAAATGAATCATGGTATGAAACTTGAGCTTTGGCAGCTTCCAGTAAGTCCCAAAGTGCTAGTGAAGGCGATGATCTTAGATCTGATATATCAGACTTATAAGAAAGGCCTACAATACAGACTTTTTTGCCTGATAGGTCACTGCCCAATAATCTAATTGATTTATTCATTACAAATTTAGACATCTGGATATTTATTTGATCTGCTGATCTAATAAGTGAAGCTGGTGCCCCAGCTGACTCGGCTTTTTCTGCTAGGTAAATTGGATCTATTGGAATGCAATGTCCACCCACACCTAAGCCTGGAATAAATTTCGTAAAACCGAACGGTTTAGTATTTGCAGCCTCTATAACTTCATGAACTGGAATATTTAATTTATCCATTATTTGAGTAAATTGATTAATAAATGCAATATTTACTTGACGAAATGTATTTTCTAGAAGCTTAGCTGACTCTGCAACTTCAGGAGAGCTAACTGTATGCACATGTTCACAAAAGGTTTTATAAAATTGTTTTGCTTTATTTGTTGCCTCTTGTGTCAGCCCACCAATAACTCTTGCCGTATTTCTAAGATTCCAATTCTTATTTAATGGATCGATTCGTTCAGGAGCTGATGCAAATAAAACTTTAACTCCCGATGGATCAACTATTGGCAAAATCACCTCACGCAAAGTACCTGGATAAGAGGTTGATTCATTAATCACTAAAGAGCCACTTACTGCATACTTAGCAAGCGTCTGTGATGCTTTGATTACGTAACTTAGATCAGGTTTTCCTGCTGCATCAAGTGGGGTAGGCACAGCAATTACATATATCTGACAATCTGTAAGCAGGCCTTCATCATTAGTAAGCTTTAAATTAGCTTCAGAGTTATCAAGAGAATTAATCACATTTGAATTTGTGTCATAGCCAATTACCTCAAAGCCTGATCTGGCAGCTAATTGGGCAAGTGGAAAGCCAACATATCCTTGACCAATTACTGCAATTTTCATGCAATTATCGTATCACTTACCTGTAAGTGAGATCTTATTACTAAAAGTAACACCTTAAACACTTTTAGATAAAACAACATCATTGATAATCTCATCAATACTTTTAATACTTTGCCAGCCTATAGCAGAATGTATTTTTGCAATTGATGGAACTCTAGATTTTGCCTCTTCAAACTCCTCACCAAAGTTATCAGAGAATGATTTATGAATAATTTGAGAGTTTGAATTAGTTACTGATATAACTTTTTTGGCTAATTCAAGTATTGATATCTCATTTGCGCTACCAACATTGTAAACCTCACCAATTGTTTGATCTTGCTCTGAAAGTAAACTTAATGCATTTACAACCTCACTGACTGAACAAAATGTGCGAGTTTGTGTGCCATCTCCATAAACAACTAATGGTTCATTTTTTAAGGCTGACTCAATAAACCTAGGAAGTACCATGCCATACTTACCCACCTGCCGTGGACCAACAGTATTAAAAAGTCTGGCAATTGTTACTGGGAAATTTTTGCTCTTGTTGAGATGAAATGCCATGAATTCATCTAACGCCTTTGCTTCTGAGTAGGTCCAGCGAGAAATTTTTGGTGAACCAAGGACTCGATCAGAATCTTCAAATAGAGGCATGACGGGGTTCTTACCGTAAATCTCACTAGTTGAAGTTAAAACTGTTCTTACCTTAAACTCCGCAGCCTGGCCCAAAACAATTTCACTTCCATTTAAATTAACTTCCAAGGCTCTTATTGGATCGTTTACAATATTTGACACACCTAAAGTTGCCGCTAAATGGAAACATTTGTCTACTCTGGCCATAGTGTTTTTAACAAAATTTAGATCCAGAATTGTCCCTTGAATTAATGAAAAATTCTTATTTGAAGCTATGTTTGAAATATTGCTCATCGAACCAGAACTTAAGTCATCGATTGCTATTACTTCGTTGCCTTCATTGATCAAAAGCTCAGAAAGGTGTGACCCAATAAAACCTAATCCGCCAGTAATTAAAATTTTCATTTCAAATCAAATCCTACTGGGTGACTAAGGTAAATTTCGAATTTGTAAATTACTCAAACGGTAAAAGATTAATTCAGTGGGCCCTGTCGGGATCGAACCGACGACCCACAGATTAAAAGTCTGTTGCTCTACCGACTGAGCTAAAGGCCCTGAGTGCTTTTATGTAAACGTATTACATACGTAATGGTAATAAACTAAGACTTCGATAGCAAACTCAGATTTCCTTAATGCCAAATTCCAGATTTTCATCATTTCGCGCGAAATTACCACGTTTATGATGTTGTAGTGTGACTGCTAGTCTTTTACCTAGGTCTCGGATATGATCACATTTGATTAATTCTAAGTAAGGTGACAAATGTCTATTTTTAGTTTATGCCAGAAGTCAATGTCATTGTTAAATTCTAGGCACAGAAAAGTTTTTGTTTTGGCGATCCTCACCCAGTTTATTATAAATTTGAGTGATGTAGTGGCGCTGGGATTAATCACAGTTATAGGCTCGTTGGCATCTAACTATATTATCGGCTCTGATCCGGATACTTGGATCATAAAATTATTAGATGTTTTAAATCTAAATAATTACTCCGTAGAGAGTTTAATTGTATCTAGCTTAAGTATTGTTGTAGTTTTATTCATCTTCAAATCTATTTTTACTAGTTTTAGCATGCTTCAAATAATGAAGTTTCTTGCGAAGAGACAGGCCGAAGTTTCAATTGAGCTCATTGGTAGAATTACATCCTCAAAATATTCCTGGTTGAAGAAGCAAAATTCACAAAAATTGATCTATACTGCAACCGACGGTGTTCACTCTGTGATCACAGGTGTACTTGGAAGTTTGGCATCTTTGATATCTGATTTGACGCTTTTTGTCATGATAGTGTCAATTATTTTTATTATTGATTTTGAAACAGCAATTTTTATCTTAGTTTTTTTTAGTTTAATTTTGTACGTTTCGGGCAGATTTACTCAGAATTTATCCATGAAATTTGGTACTAGAATTACCAAAACTTCGGTTACAGCTCGTAATTCTTTAACTTCACTTTTGAATTCAGTGAGGGAAATTACTCTAACTGGAAATCAAAAGTTTTTTACCAAGAATCTAGATCTAAACTTGACACTTAATTCTGAAGCTAAAGGTTTGAGCACTTGGGTACAGCAGTTGCCAAAATCAATTTATGAAATAGCGTTGGTAATAGGCGCATTCATTCTACTTCTTTTTCAGATTAAGAATAAGGACTTTAGTGAAGCCCTTACTTTGATGTTGGTATTTCTTGTAGCTTCCGGAAGGTTGATTCCAGCTTTAATGAAGATGCAGACTAGTGTTATATTGATTAGGGGCTACCAAACTGGAAGTGAAATGGTTATAGAATTGATTGAAGAACTTTCGAAAGATCAAAGTATTGAAAATTGTATTCCTAGACATATCGATCTAACCTCCGCGCCCGCGGTAAAATTCGATTCAGTTTCTTACAGTTTCGAAGGTCAATTAGTACCGGCAGTGAATAATTTCACATTTGAAATTGCGCCGGGACAACTCGTGGCTCTAGTTGGACCTACGGGATCAGGTAAAACCACTCTAATTGACTTAATGCTTGGTTTCTATAAACCTGACAGTGGCACAATAAATTTTAAAACCAAAGATTCAATAGTTAAGCCAGAATCAATTAAAAATGTGGCATATGTACCTCAAATGCCGGTTTTAGTTGCTGGCACTATCCGAGACAATATCATATTTGGTGACATAAAAGAAGATATTGATAGCAATAAATTGAATAGTGCTATAAGAAATTCTGGTTTAGATTCAGTAATTAAAAAACTCCCCAATGGAATCAATACACTACTGGATCAAATCGGAAACTCTATTAGTGGCGGAGAACTTCAAAGAATTTCAATTGCAAGGGCACTTTATTTGGAATCTAAATTTATAGTGTTAGATGAGGCAACTAGTGCGTTAGATGGCACTATGGAGAAAAACATAACAGATCATCTAAATACACTAAAAGAGTTTGCAACAATTGTGATCGTGGCACATAGGTTATCTTCGATAAAAACTGCAGATACTGTTGTATATCTAGATGGTGGAAAGATTGAGGGGACTGGAAACTTCCTAGAACTACAGAATAAGCTTCCAAACTTTGCTAAGGTTGTTGCAGATATGAGAATTTAACTTGTAATTTAAAAAGTCATAAACTTCGAGTCTAATGATCAACTGGTCACGTTTAAATATTTTGTGTCCGTACTATTCGCGTATTTAGAGTTAAACCTATTTCACTAATTGATAAGCCTTAAGTCTTGCTGCTAAAGATAGATCACTCGTAAGATTTTGATCAAACCAGTTGCAACTATTATTGAAATAATCTAATTGATCATTTTGAGTCATTCTCTTTAAACTCGCTAATGACTCTACAATAGAATCGGTGCTATTAACATAGAATATCGGTGCAACTGAACCAAAATATTCAACATCTATCGTGCTTTGGTGATTTGTTAGTAATGGGACTCCTAGGCCGATTGCATCTATGGATATGCCACCAAACGCAGGAATCAGTATTTGATCAATTACTGCATCACTTTTAATCATAAATTCTCGTAGTTTGGGTCTAGTCATAAGGTTGTGCCATTTAACAAACCCAGCTTTCTCAATATCTGCCAACTCCTTTATTGCATAGGGCAAATTTTCGCCCCATTTAATAAGGTGAAAAACAACATTATCATTTGCATTAAATAGTTTCTTGATCGCTGAATAAATAGCTTCGTTGCCTTTCCCAATATCAGTTGCTATTGAGAATGTATGTCGTGCGGGCACTAAAACTTCAATACTTTCACTGTCATTTTTTGTTAAATAATTTTTTCTTATGAGTCGTTCGCTATGAAAATTCTTATCATTTATTGGATGTGGACTTTTAATAACTTTATTCTTGCAGATTGTTTGAGCAATATTCAAACAATCTTGGTTAGATACTAAAGTTACAGCAGCATTCTCAAAACCTGATTTAGTATTCTTTGCTAATTTATAATTAGTGTGAACAAAATTCCTCAGTGTTCCATGTTCAAAAGCAATATATTTTCCATTTTTTATGAACTTACTTAAGCTACAAAAAGGTCCATAAAGAACGATGTAATCGAATGAAGCAAAAACATTCGTGATGTATTTTTCTTCATTAAAATTTCTCAATCTGTATAAAACATTATATGCAATAAATGGTCTAAATTTCTTAGGAATCCAGTGCCTGAAGTGTCTAATCATAAAACTAAGCAAATCATTTACATTCTTTTTAGCATCAGTTTTTAAACTAGTTTCTTTGCTTGATTTATTTGTTTGAAATAGAACTGAGTAGATTTCAGTCCATGTACCTGATAACACCCAAGGTGGGATACTTGCACCAAATTGTTTTAGTTTTTTTACATCAAACTGATTGAAATCAAAATCTTCATTTAACTCTTCCCACTCTGGCATCATCATTACATGATGTGCATTGACATTAATTAGGTATGACTCGTAACCGTGCTCTCGCTCTTTTTTGGCAGCAAGATAACCATTATTAGCAATATTGCCAACATGCAAAATTCTCATGACTTAAGATAGCAAATAGTAAATTAATCTCCAAGCCTATTACTCAATTTTTGATCTATGCTTTTAAATGGATTGTTTCCGTTAATGATTTCTTTAACTCGGTCCATGATATATTGCCAAGAGTATCTTCAACTAATTTATTATCACCAACTAAATCCATTTGACTTGGTTGGTGAATAAATTCTGGTGTTTGTCGAATAATTTCTGAGATTAACAGTGCAAGTTTAGATATCGATACAATCTCATTTCCAGCAATGTTATACAGATTGGATCCGGGTACTTGCAATAATCTGATTAATATCGAAACAGCATCCTTTACGTAAATAGGGTTGATATTTATTCCTTGCTCACCTGCGAGATGAATTAATTCTTTATTTCTTATAGTTTTTATCATTTTGGGTATCAGCATTTGATCTGACTGCCGTGGCCCAAAAATAAAAAATGGTCGTAATATTTGAATATCCATAAATTTAGAATAACTTGATATAAGAAGTTCACTACTCAATTTTGATGCGCAATAAAAATCTAGTTCTTCCGGCTTTTTTATTGTGTCTGTTTCAGATATTGGAAAGCTTAATCCTTTATATAATCCTCCGGTCGAGGTATAAACAAACTTCTTTACTCCAGATTTTAATCCATAATTTATCAAACCCAAGGTAGAAAATGTGTTAACCCTAAAAATTTCGCTCGAATTCTGGGGGAAATTCTTAAAATCTCTAAACTGTGCAAGATGGAAAATATAATCCATTTTTTTTGGGAGAATTGTGTCATCAAATTCATCTAAAAAATTATGCACAATTTGATTATCACCCAAATCTTGATTGTGTGTTTTCACTAATTTAAAGACCTCATAATTATTCGAAAGTTGTTGAGTTAATTCAAATCCTAATAATCCCGAAGCGCCGGTTAGTAAAAGCTTTTCCACTATTTTAATGATCGTTTCTCGAACATAATCACTAGGATAGCACAATTGCCAAAATTAGGTTTTCGCTAGTAGAAAATCTTGTTAGATTACGCGCTTACTGCGATACTAAAAATATTTAAAACTATGAATCTAATTCTTGTCCAACAATTCAATCATTCTTCCAAAAATTACTGGAAAATACTCATATGAATGAAAATCTTCTACGTATTTTCTCGACAATAGGGATAACTCGTTGATTTTATTAAAATCGAGAATAACATTAGTTAGTACTTGCTTGAGATTAGATTTATCAATATTAATTATTGGGCATCTATCTAGGTATGTTTCTGAGTATATTGATGTATAAGCTTTGTTTGAAAGATTTGCCATTACAACACATGAGCTGGCCATCGCTTCAATCGAGTTTAACGCATACCCAACGAAGTATATCTGATCAATCAAAATATGAATCTTATTCGCCATTAATTCTCTGACTTCATTATTTGGTAGGCGTTCAATCAAGTTAAACCTAATATTAAAACCTTCATTTTTTAATTCTTCGACCACCTCAACAATTTTATCTGTACCTTTAAATCCTCGATGGTTTGGCATATGAGCTATTTCAATTATTTCCCTTTTTTCTAAGGCTTTCTTATTTGAATTCCACAGATCAGTATCAACGATTAAAGGGGAGGGCGTGGTAAAAAAAATGTTTTTATAGAGATTAGCTTCGCTAGTATTATATATATCTGCCCAAACAAAGCCTGGTACGACAAGATTGGCATGCTCCTTCCAGTAGGCAACTCTGTGGGCAATTTTATTTTGTCTTTTTTTACTCATTGGATAGGACTCTTGAAGCCCAAGTCTGATTTCTTCTGATTTTACATTTCTGTAAACATAAAAATCGCCACCATAAGGAATTACTATTGCTTTTTTCTTCAGCATTTTAAATACATAAGATTGGCATCGCCAAATCACAGGAATCTTGCCAATCAAAAAACCATCAAAAGAAATCACAAATATATCAAATTGATGAATAAATTTTATGAAATAAAAAATAGCCCTTAGACCATTACTTAATTTAAAAAAAATATTCAAAAGCTTATTTTCGGAATATATAAATGGTATGCGAACATCCCATTGAGTGTCTCTAGTTATATGTGATGTGTTATCAAACATTACTGTTTTTGATTTATATCCACTCAGATTCAAAGCTTCATTCCAATATGAGTTATTAATTATTGGGGTACTCCCAAAAACAATTCTTTTTGACATTTTTTCCCTATTTTGATTCTAATGTTGAGTCTAGCGCATCAAGATATTTGATGTTGAATTTATCTTTTTCGTGTACGGCTTCTCGGACTGCTTCAGCAGAATCTAATAACATTCCGGTCCTTCCAATAACTCCTACACGCATACTAATTCTCCAAAATCCAAATGAATCAATTTAGAATTAACTAGACTTGTTAAGAAAGTTTTAGCACCCAATTTATTATTTCTATATTTTGAGATAAGTTTACTATCAGCCTCATACAATGGCCCCCTCAACTCTTTTTTAACATTGCTATAGCTATTATTGTCGGAGGAGTTCAAGTGAATATGAATCGGGTGAAAATTATAAATATTTAATGGGCCAGGAGTAAAAGGTAAATTCCATAGAAAATCTCTATCGTAGAAGGCAATATCGTCTTCCCAGTTATAATTTATCCTAGTAAATTGAGTATCATTGTAGAGCCACTGGAACGAACCAATTTTTGGAAAGCCGTACATTAGAGTGGAAAAATCATATTTTAATTGTTTATTTCTTGCAAAAATATTTTCAAGCAGTGGCCCAGACTGCATCAATGAATGCGACCTTAATGACTGCGCACTAGGGACGATATTCAATAAATAATCAATCACTTCTTCATATGATTTACCCTGTGTGGAGTTCGTAAAAAAATTTGGATGTATGCCCAATTCATGTCCATCGTTTTCAAGATCTTTTAATATATCAGATTTATGAGTAACAAAGAATGTTGCTTTGATCTTTTTTGGATTTAATATACTCCTTATCTCATTAATGGATTCATCTGGAGCCCAATCAATATCAAAAGTTAAGTGACACTGTCTTTTCTCTTGTTTTAACGTCAACTTTAAAATGAGCTGGTCCCTTGCGCATTGAATGATTAAATTTGATATTACAACTATATCATATCCTGTTCTATTGGAAAATTACAGTTGGAAATGAAAGTATTAGCAATCCAAAATCAAACTTGTCTACGAGAGCCTAACATCATGGGTTTAATTAAATTTCTTTTAGTCAGTTTGAGAGACAAAAAAGTTTTACTCGCTAAAAATAAATTTTTTCTAGAACTAGTTTGTAAAACACAATTGAAATGTACTATAAAATTTATTATACAATTTCAATATCTAATTAAACTAATACAAATCTCAAAAGTATTCTCATTGCCTTAACACAATTTCGATATCTAATCATACATTTTACCTGAACATCCGATATCAAAAGTCATTTCTCATAATGACTAACGCAGACCGAATCTATTCAACTGTGTAGTTAATTACGCACATTACAAGAATTTCTTCAAATTAACTTTAGAAAGTTTGTTAAGATAGAGTTCTAAAATAAGAGCTTTAAAACACTTTGACAAGTTTTTTCCAATAATTAAAATTGATTCATTTTGAAGCTATAAAAAAATCTAATTCAAAAAAGAATAATAAAAATTATAGTTTTTAATTAATTTTGAATAAGTAATTTCAAAATAATCTGAGCTTTTTAATCAAGGGAAGATAATTGGACTTTTTTTTTGATTACAAACTAACACTGCTTAGATTTATGCACTCCAAATTACCTATTCTCAGTCCCTCTCAAGTTCCAAATTGTGATGTTTCTTTTTGTTATAGCTTCTCAAACGGCTGTACAAATCTATCAATAAATACAAATACAGAGAGGTTCTAAAAGTTTACTTAATCTATTATTTTCTTTAATCATGCAAACACTATTTATCAAGTTGCGTGTCTGATCTTAATTTGGTGATATTGTTACACTCAGATACGAAGATTTTTCAGCCTGACTTAAACCTTTAACTAAAAAGATCATCTAAGCCAAAGACTTTCATATTTGGTTTATATGGCAATTTATCTTTAATAATTGAAAAAAAGGTTCTAGAGCCGATAATTAAACTTTTGATATCTAGTTTTTGAATGTTTGATCTACTTTGAATGGGACTTAAAAATGGGGGGAAAAACTTATCGTGCAGCATTAATGCATCGTCAAAGAAGAAATAGTTTAAGTTTGTAGGAAGAATATTTATTAACCTGCCAGGGCAAAATACTCCAAGCGTTCCTTGGCTCTCAATTTTGCGAATTCTATCCCTTGAAATTTCAAGGTGTTTTTCAATGTTCTTTAGGTAATGTATCTCTCTATAAGAATGATAAATTAATTTAGGTATATTGCCTTTCTTTTGGATTGTTGCTGTTGCAAATAAAGATCTGCCATATTTAGATTCGGTTACCTCACACTCTAAACCATTTTGATTCAGCATCCTTTGAAGAGAATTTTTGGTAAAGTAAGATATATGCTCGTGAATGAGCATGGAGGGATCAACTTTTTCAATTTCGGCTGCACAATTTGGGACTGCCATGAAGATTTGACCATTTTCTTCTAATTGACCTTTGATAGCTCGAAGGAAATCTTCAACTTTTGAGATATGTTCCAGGACCGTGTAAAAAACTATCGCTTGAAACAAGCCTGTAACTTGTGGGGATGGATAGAAATCATTTATTACATCCAAATTGTGTTCATCCCAGTATTTAGAGTATCCTGATCCTGGTTCAATGCTTGTAGTTTCCCAGCCTGACAACTTTAACTGTTTGCTAAGAAAACCATTTCCTGCTCCAATTTCCAGAATTTTTCCTTTTTTCAGTGTTTTCTGAGATATATAGCTCAAGAAGTCTTGGACATATGGGTCGCCAAGCTCTGATGAGTCAGATGGAGTTCCTATAGGTACCCCGTGTCGATACCCATTACTTAGTAAATTTTTCAAATCTTTGCCTACGTCTTGCTCTAAAGTTCCATAACTTTGATTGATTTTTAGCTTAAAATCCATTGTGTTGGGAATCCCATCAGGATTATTTGGTGTTTTCATGGGTCCAATACAGAATGGTATTTCTCCCAAGCTGATTGCTCGTATATGTTTATTAGGCATTAACTTCACCTATTTGACTTCTAATTAAATAATCAATATTCGTATTTGGCGCCCAGTTAATTGCAACTCTCAATTTTTCGTTTGAATACCTAGCTTTAAATCCCTCTTGAGTGTCTGGTACCTGACCGATTTTTATGTTTCCTTTTCCGAAAAAAATTTGAATTCTATTTGCTAATTCCAACATTGTTATAGGGTTGGACGAACATAGGTTGAAAGTTTCAAAACGTTCTTCAAGTAATATCCTAACGATCGCGTATGCCGCGTCGTGCGCCGCTATATAATCTTGTTCGCGCGTACCTTGACCGTGCACGTGTAGAGTAGAACCTCCTTGTGATGCAGTAACGAATTGGGAAAATACAAGGTTTTTTGGTGCGAGTGCGCTCACGGGCGCTGAAAGCCTTAGTACTGCAGAATTTTTCACATCTCTTAATGTGTGTTCCCCTATTTTTTTTGCCTCGAAATATGGTGAGGTTGGTTTTAGGCTGGAGACATCTAACTCTTTTTGAAAACTTTGCTCACTTCTTGAATACAACCCGCAGCTTGAAATATAAATAATCGGACAGTTAAATTTTCTTTGAAGTTTAAAGACATTGCTATCAATGGTTCTTGTCTTTTGGCTATTTTGGTCATTATCAATAACATCAAGATGATGTGAAACAGCGGCAGCTAAATGAATTATTGCGCTGGGTTTGATCTCTAGAAATTTCCAATCGAGATTTGATAGACTCAAATCAACCGAATTTGATTTATCTGCTGACCTGTTCCCAGTTATTGAAAGGTATGGAATTACTAAATTATCTAATTGCTTACACACTGCCTTACCAATTACACCCGAGGCCCCGGTTACAAGAATCAATTGTTAACTCTGTTTTCTTGCAATGACCTTATAATTAGTCCGCTATCGAATCGAAAACTAGGCTCTATTTCCTCGTTAAATATATGTTTTCTTATCAGTAAATCCGGTTCATTGAATCCAACCATCGCGCGCAGCGAAGTCGTACCCGAAAATCGAGGGTTGATTTCAAATACTTTTACTTCCCCTTTGACTAATCTACATTGGATATTCAAGGGTCCAGTTGAGCCCAGTTGTCTTGCAATGTCTTCGCACTGGCTAGTAACTATTGGAAATTTTCCGACATGACCTTGGCTAACCCCTGAACTGATTACTAGTTTCTTTCCTAAATCGTGGCGAGTCGATCGATTCGTAACTGAGCTTCGTATATTTAGCTGTCCAGACATTAAGCGCTTTACCGCAATTGAATTAATAAAATTACCATTTAAATCACTTAACACCCCTACGGTATACTCTTCATCTGCAGTACCAACATATTCCTGCACCATAAAATTTTTTCCATCATCTCCAAGATGAAGGTACTCTGCGAGATTTTCTAGTTCATGTCTTGACTGGCAAATAAATACATCAGCTGAGCCACCACCACTACTGCTTGGTTTCACAACAACTGGGTACCAATCGAATAGGCTCAGATCATTAATGGAGTTTAACTCAATATACTGGGGAGGGTTAAGTCCAAGAAGTTTAAGTTTTTCGTTAGTCTTTAATTTGTTCATGCAAAGGTCGATTATTTCGGAATTATTGATCAGTACTAGTACACCTAGTTCTTTAAACAATTCTCGATGATTTGAAAAAACTCTCAGTTCTGGCTCACAGCCATGAATTAATACTTGGATATCTAATCTTTTTAAAACTTTTATTAACTCGTCAAGATACAGTTCAGAGTTTGCGGAAGGAAGAATTTCAAATCCCTCTGTTAGATTCTTCTGTGGACAATCTGGATTCATATCAGCACCAAAGATTCTGTAATCCGCGTTGCCTGCCATACTCAGTGCTTTGAGTACTTGTTCACCATGCCCTCCACCGCCTATAGCAGTTACTAAAATGTTCACTATTTTATATACTCCTTTACACTTAGCTTTACATCTTCTTCTCTATCAAATACGCGATAAACATCCTCATGCACAAGCTCCCCGAACGTCTGTTTAAGAATTTCTTTAGAGGTACTCAATCTGAACCTTTGAATCTCAACAAATCTCTTTTCGGTGTTCATGATTGCTACGCTCCCATACTTGCCATTATCTCTTGGTAGCCCAACACTACCCACATTTATTAGCGTATGTTTTTCATGACTTCTAATGTAAGGAATGTGGGTATTTCCCATAAATATTATGTCGAAACCTTCCAATGGAAATGTGCCTTTCAATTCAGAATCTTCATAAAGATATCCATGAACGAAATCTGCGGGAGAGCCGTGAATAAACAAAACTTTTAAATCTCCGAACGTTTCTTCAATGAAACGAGGTAGGGCATTGAGAAAGTTTAACTGCACTTCTGTTAGTGATGTCCTTATTTCGTTATGTTTTTTAACTAGATCTTTACGTGAAGTAATTTTATTGTTCAGAATTTCACATTCATGGTTTCCTAGGATGCTTTTAACGTCAGAATAATCTTGAATTATTAGATTCAAAGCAGCGGTTGTAGGAATATACCCAAGGGAATCTCCTAAATAATATATAGTGGTTGCTCCATTTTGTTTACAGAGTTTGATTGCATTTTTTAAATCAGAAACATTTCCATGAGCATCAGAGATAACTCCAATAATTACATCAGTAGTCATTTTGTTTAAGAATCACCTGTAGACTGAGAAGTGACCAGATCAGTAGTCGACGATTATGTCTACCAGTGAAATGATCTTCCAAAAGTGTATTTATTATGGTGAAATCAAATAATTCGTAGAGTGGGTCACTTCTATTTAGAAGGCGGTTTCGAACAAAATCTATACTGGAACCCCTAAACCAGCTCGCATCTGGTGATGAGAATCCTCGTTTTGGTGCAGTTGCTACACTACTAGGAATAAGTTTAGCCATTGATTTTCTAAGAATCAGCTTTCCGTCATTGTAAGCGGGAAAGTGCGCTTGCTTTTTTTGAGCAGTGTCGTTTTCGTTTAATCGAACTACATTAGATTTAAGGTTGAGCTTCATTCGCGCCGGAATGTTCATTGAAAAATTCACTAAATCATTATCTAAGAACGGAAGCCGGGTTTCCAGCCCGTGAGCCATGCTCAATTTGTCTTCAACAATCAAGAGACCATTCAAGAACGTTTTTGCTTCGAAATACAGTGAATGATTAACGTAATCGGCTGGTGTTTTTAGCTCATTTGCATGCGTCCTGAATACATTTTCAAATATATCTCTTGTCCATACACCTGATACATCATTTGTAATTGGAGAAAAAATCTTTTTTAAGTTTGTGTTATCGATTAATCGCTGCCAGTACAAGTAGTAACTTTCAACATACTCTGTAAAATTTTTGCTACTTGCGCCTTGAAAATATCTCCAAGGATATCCTCCAAATAATTCATCACCACCAGCGCCGGATAAAACTACTTTAACCCGACTACTTGCAAGTTTTGCTGCATAATAATTTGGATAGCTTTGACCAACTCTAGGTTCTTCTAAGTGCCACACCAATTTATCCAGGCACTTCTCCATATCTCCAGCTTTTAGGATAAATCCGTAATGATCTGTCTTGAATTCTGCAGATACGGCTTCTGCATTTGGGCTTTCATCAAAACCAAGCTCAATTCCTGAGGCGGAAGATAAATCAAAGCCCACAGTAAAAGTCTTGAGGTTTGAATTCTCTCGTGCTACGATTGAGGTTATCGAACCAGAATCCATGCCGCCACTTAAGTAAGATCCAACTTCAACATCGCTAATTAGGGTGCGTTTCACCGCTTGTTGAAACAAACGACCTAATTCTTCTATGTATTCTTCTTCAGATTCAGGTTTTTCTGGTTCCAAGAAATGAAAGTCCCAATACTGTATTGGTGTAATCTCTGAAAGTCGCTTGGAATTTAACAGTAGGTAATGCCCGGCCTGCAGAAGCTTTATATTGGAATCTAAGGTTTTGTCTGTAAAAATATTTTGAAAGGTCATGTATTCAAGAAGCGCCTCTTTATCAAGACTAGGTTTAAAGTTACTTCTTGAGGTTATTGCTTTTTGTTCAGAAGCGAATGCAAAGTACGAATCTTGTAAACTGTAATAAAGAGGTTTTATACCATATCTATCACGTGCCAATAGCGTTTCCCCTGTGATGGTGTCATGGAATACGAATGCAAACATGCCATTAAATCTGAGTAGTGCATTTTCTTTCCATTGAGCTAATGCTAAAAGCAGTACTTCGGTATCTGAGGCTGTATGAAAGTGGTGACCCAGACCCTCAAGTTCTTCTCTTATTTCATTAAAATTGTATATTTCGCCGTTATAGCTAAGGACGTATCGTTTGTCTTTTGATTGCATAGGCTGTTGGGCCGCATCTGACAAATCAATAATTGCTAGTCGGCGATGCCCAATTCCTACGTTTTCGTTTGTCCATTGACCCTCTCCATCAGGACCTCGATGTTTAATTGCATCGGTCATTACCATGATTGTTTCTTTTCGAACTTCGCGACCTTTATAGTCAATAAGACCGGCGATCCCACACATTACTTGAACTCTATGCTTCTTAATGAATCGATTACACGGTCTTGATCTGTTTTAGAAAGTCGGTTATGAAGAGGAATTGCCATTGAAGTTTCATTTGATAACAGCGAGTTAGGAAAATCGTTTGGTGAAAATCCAAATTTTGTAGCATAAAAGCCTAGTAGGTGAATTGCGTGAGTGCCGGGGCGGGTTGCGATTCCGTTCAACTCCAAGTGCTCCATAACCTTATTTCTCCGATCCGCGGCACTTGGCCCCACTACCCTAGTTACGTACGCTTGCCATGCATGAATACTATTTGAGGGTCTACTAGGAAGAGATAGCCATATGATGTCAGATAATTTCTCATTATAGTAATTAGCTTGCTCCTCTCGCTCTTCGATGAATTTATCTAATTTTTTTAATTGCTCCACACCAACCGCACCTTGAAGGTCAGTCATTCTGTAATTAAAACCAAGTAAGTTAAATTCAGGTAGCAAGTAAGGAGCTGGGCCATTATGCCGTTCTTCTTCTGAGATTTCAGCTCCATGGTTTCTCATTTTTTTTGCAATTTTTGCTAACTTAGAATTTTGTGTAGTAAGCATTCCACCTTCTCCAGTTGTTATTGATTTTCTAGGGTGGAATGAAAAAGCTGCTGCGTCACTCAAAGTGCCCGCCATGTTTCCATTTAAACTCGCACCCGCTGCACATGCCGCATCCTCGAAAACTAATATATCTGGACCTAACTTTTCTTTAAATAATTTAATGTCTACACAAAGACCAAATAAATCAACAGCGATTACGGCTTTTGTTCTTGCCGTAACTTTTTTTAATGTTTCTTCAAGAGAAATATTAAAAGTATCAAGATCAATATCTACAAGTATTGGAGTGGCCCCACAGTACAGAACTGAATTAGCTGTAGATATCCATGTAAAAGATGGCAATATAACTTCATCGCCTGGTCCGATGCCAGCAGCCGCTAGCATCAAGTGAAGAGCTGTAGTACAACTTGAAGTTGCTAAGGCATATTTAACATCGTGTATAGCGGCAAAATTATCTTCGAATTCCTTTACGTACTTACCTTGCGTTAACCAGCCAGTTTTAATCGGATCTTGGATTGCAATTAATTCTTCTTCTCCAAAAGAAGGGCTGGCAATTTGGATTCTGTCCATTATTTTCTTGAATCAGAATTAAATTCACGCCAAGCAATTAAGTCCTTTATGCCCTGCTGTAAGTCCAATTCATACTCAAACCCGAGGTCTTTACTAGCCTTCCATGTGCTGCCAATTCTATTTTGTACCATTCGGCGCATATCTTCAGGGGAATAAGGCTTGTACTGGACCTTCAATTCAGATTTTTTAAGACTGAGAATCAATTCGCAAAGTTCTTTAATACTAGTTTGCACACCAGTCCCCACATTATAAAACTCATCAGTTAAATCGGACTTCATTGCTAAAACATTGCATCTTGCAGCATCTCTGGCTGTAACAAAGTCATAGGCCTGAGATCCATCGCCATTAATTTCTGGAGTTTTGTTTTCATCAATTTTGTTCAGCATGATTGGAATCACGCCTGTATAGGCCGCAGTCTGATCCTGATGTGGGCCATAAACATTCATATACCTAAGCCCAACATATTGTAAATTGTACCGATCATAAAATGAACGACACATGGCTTCTCCTGCAATTTTAGTCGCCCCATAAAAATTTTTATTATTAAATGGATGAGTTTCTGTCATTGGGATTTCTTGTGCATCACCGTAAACAGAAGCTGAAGATGAATAAACTAGACGTTGAACTTTATTTTTTACACACGCTTCAAGGACATTAAATGTGCCTGCGATATTTACCTCGAACGCAGTTCTAGGATAGTCTTTGCAATGGAGTAGCCACATCGCGGCCAAGTGGAATACTCCGTCAATATCTTTCATTGCCGCATCTAAAATATCAACATCACGAACATCACCACCATCTTTAAAAATTGAGCATCGTGGATCTTTGATTGAATCTTCAAGATTAGAATTCTTTCCCCTCGCAAAATTATCGTAAATTACAACCTCTTTTACCTCATGCTTAAGTAATTCGGAGACAACGTGCGATCCAATAAACCCAGCTCCGCCTATAACTAAGAATCGTTTACCTTTAATTTCCATTTTTAGCCCTCTTTAGTCACATTCCCGAATTTGAAGAAATCGATGTTACTTGGAACTTTCTCCTTAGAGTAAAAATTTCTTCCATCAAGTAATTTCGAACTTTTTGAAACTTTGCTAAAATCAAATTTAGAAAATTCCTGATGATTCGTGTGTAAAATAACAACATCAAATGCTTGTGACGGATCATCCCCATATTCAAACCCTATCTCATTAATTTCACTTTTTGTATAGAAAGGATCCATGGCGAAGACTTTAGCGCCAGATTTCACTAAAATATTTTTTAAATCTATCGCTCCAGAAAAGGCAATCTCTTTAACATTTGCTCGGTAACTTATTCCTAGAATTAGAACTTTAACATTTTTTAGTGATTTAAAAGTCTTTAGGATTTCATTTATGAAATAAGTTGGTATTTGTGAATTAGTTTCCCTTGCTTTTCTTACAATAGACGCTTCCGGATCTGACCATAGATAAAATTGTGGGTAAATTGGAATACAGTGCCCACCTACTGATATTCCAGGCTGGTGAATGTGTGAAAACTTTTGAGAGTTAGAAGATTCGATAACTTCGTAGACATTCACGCCAATTTTGTCTGCATACATCGCAAATTGGTTTGCTAGAGCAATGTTTACGTCTCGATAAGTAGTCTCTGCCAATTTAACAAATTCTGCACTCTCAGCGCTTTCAACCGCCCAAACCCCATTAGGTTTTGTTAAATCATCTCTTAGGTCAAAATCAAGGGCTTGTGAATAAAAATTGACGCCTTTATCTGTGCACTCTTTCGTAATGCCACCTACAATTTTTGGATATTTTCTTAAGTCTTCAAAAATTCGGCCAGTAAAAACTCTCTCTGGTGAGAAAACTACGTTGAAATCAATCCCGGCCTTTAATCCAGATTGCTTTTCCAATAATGGAACAAAGCGAGTTCTTGTAGTCCCAATTGGCAAGGTAGTTTCATAACAAATTAATGATCCCTTTTTTAGATTTGATCCAATCAAGGCTGTCGCTTGATCCATTGCAGAAAACTCTGGCTCTGATTTATCGTTAACAAATAGTGGTACGACAACTACAACAACATCAGCACTTTTTACACCTTCGATATAATCTAGAGTGGCTTTTAGTAGTCCTTTACTTACAACATCTGCTAGATACTCTTTTAAGTGCGCCTCTTCTGGAAAAGGTTCTAATCCTTGATTTATTAACTCGATAGTTTTTGGATTTATATCAATACCTGTAACGGTGTTACCTTTTTTAGCATATTGAACTGCAAGGGGTAGGCCAATTTTTCCCATACCAACAACTGCTATGTTCATAGTGTTACCAAACTCTTATTTGTGTAGCTTTCAATAATTGCATCGGCAATTTTTACTGTGGTAGTTCCCTCTTCTAAAGAAACTATATTTGATGGCTTTCCTAATACTGCGTCCCGGAAATTTTGATGCTCAACAACCAAAGGCTCTGGCTTTTCAAAAGCTAGGATATGAACATCCCCTTGAGTTACACCGCGAAAGTGAGCCAACTCAGATTGTGATATTTCGATTTTACCATTTTCATAAAAGGTTAGATCTGCTCGAAGGGTGTCGGCAACAAAGGTCCCTTTTTCACCAGTAATAATAATCTTTCGTTCCTTTAATGGGCTTAACCAATTAACCAAATGGCTAACAACTATTGAATCCTCAAGTAATCCTGATACTGAAATTAAATCCTCATGCTCTCTGCCAGAACGAAAAGCAGCATTAGCACTTACCTGAAGATATTTCTTTCCCGTTATCCAAGATGTTAGATCGATATCGTGAGTAGCTAAATCTTTTACTACCCCAACATCAGAGATACGAGATGGAAATGGCCCTTGACGCCTAGTAGCAACTTGATAAATTGTTCCTAATTCACCAGCTAAAACTCTTCTACGTGCTTCTTGCAGTGCAGAGTTAAATCTTTCAATATGCCCTACAGCACCTATGACATTTGCAGATTTTGCAGCATCCCTAATCTTTACCGCAGATGCATAGGAATCTGCGATCGGTTTTTCAACCAGAAAATGTATTTTATGTGCAATTAGCTGCGTTGAGATCTCTTCATGAAAAGCCGTAGGCGCAGAAATTACACAATAATCAACCCCTAGTTTTATAACCTCATCCACACTATTGAGCACTTTAATTTGTGGTAATACTTTTTGAGCATCGCCTTGGGGATCTGCAACTGCGACTAGTTCAACACCATCTAAATTTGATAAAACCCGGGCATGATTAGCACCCATCATTCCTAAGCCAATAATTGCCGTCCGTAACTTAGGCATTGATTTCCTTTATTAATGTATTTACTGTGTTTATAACCCGCTTTAAATCTCTACTGGTAAGTGATGGGTGTACTGGCAGTGATAAAACAGTTTCTGTTGCTAGTTGAGTTTGAGGTAAAGATAAAGAGGTGTTAAACGAAGGCAGTTTATGAACCTGGGTGGGGTAGTAGACGCTATTTCCAACCCCAGCTTTACTCAATCTATCTGCAAAACCATCTCTATTTTTTGGAACCCTGATTGTGTATTGATGAAAAACATGAGAAAACTCAGTTGGTGTAAATGGTGTGATCACATTTTGTAGCTGACTAGATAAGGTCATTGCATTATCCTGCCGTTTTTTACTCCACTTTGAAAGGTGTTTAAGTTGAGTACGGCCGATTGCAGCATGAATATCTGTCATT
>JACCDP011385886.1_pt1 | contig 27704 bp, 28 predicted proteins | sample 7445841 | NCBI WGS metagenome assembly JACCDP01 (sample SAMN15323441, study PRJNA562643) | freshwater metagenome | isolation source: river surface water | place: USA:Blue River Watershed | collected 2017-08-17 | reverse complement strand
GATCGTATCGATCAAATAATTCAACACTCTCTAGAAGATCACCGCCACCTTCGATTAACGCATTCTTAATCGAGATTGCCGCAACATTGCCATCAACCACCAATGCAACATCCTGAACTACTGCTGGGAAATTCCAGATCTTGGGTAGATAAGAATGTTCTGGCATTGGCAATTCACTCAAAATAACAGCAAACACCACTGTTCTAGGTGGAAGATTTAATGCATTACAAACCCGCGGATGAAGTTCCCCGGCATGGGCAACTGCTTTTCCATTTACTTTAATTTCAGCACATCGCCCAGGATGCCAAGGTGCAAGTTCAGTATTAATAATTTCATAGGGATTTCCGGTGCTTTCAACTATTTCAACAGCTTTGGCAACTCCATCTTGCCAACTCCATGGCAAACCTTTGCCATGCCAACCGCTCTTAATATGTTCACCAACTAAAACACCGCCAACAAAAAGCATCTGTTTAGGTACACCGGTGTAAATCTGATCAATCACCTTCGCAGTTGGCTTCTTCTTCAAATCTGGCATAACAGCATCAGCTAAAACAGTGGTATTTCTAAAAACCGTACCCAATTCAAAGATCGCTACATCCTTTGCGCCACGGGATAAGTTTCGTTGCAAAGTTGTCAACAATCCTGGAATTAAATGTGTTCGAAGTAGTGGAAACTCCTCTGACATCGGATTAGCAATTTTGAAACTTTTTGCTCTATCCCCTGAAAAACCTAATAAATCAACCATTTCCTGGTTTGTAAATGGGTAGTTAATAACCTCAGTTAATCCTTGGCTAGCCAACATATTTGCAACCGCACGTTTGCGTTGTTGCATGCGGGTTAATTGTGCACCCTTTTTTCCGATCGGCAATCTGCTTGGAATTAATGCATAATCATTTAAACGGGCAACCTCTTCACATAGATCCGCTACTGTATTTAAATCAGGTCGCCAAGATGGAATTGTGATTGTCAATTTCGTGGCGGTGCCAGCTACTTTGCATCCAATTGCGATGAAAGCATCTTTGATTTGCTTATTTGTGTAGGTAAAACCGAGAAGGTCGGCAATATTTTTAGGAGAAATTTTAATTACCCTATTTTTGGTTGCAATTCCTGCGAAATTAGAACCAACAAATTTCGCACCGGCTAGATCAATAAGTAACTTACTTGCTCGCGCAGAAGCCAGTGCGGTCAAAGCAGGATCGGTACCGCGTTCAATTCTGCGAGATGCTTCACTTGATAAACCATGAATTCTTGAGTTTCGCGCAATCCTTTGCGGATTAAAATGAGCAGCTTCAAGGGCAATTTTCTTAGTGCTGTTTGTTACCTCGCTATTTAATCCACCCATAGTTCCAGCAAGTGCTTGCGGACCAGAATCATCGCAAATCAATAATTCATCAGCGGATAGTTTTCGATCAACCTTATCTAATGTAGTTAATTTCTTAAATTTTGCAGCTGATGCAACCCTCAATCCACCATGTAATACATCGGCGTCAAATGCATGCAATGGTTGTCCTAATTCCAACATCACATAATTAGTAATATCCACGGCAAGTGAAATGGAGCGCATGCCGCATTTTTCAATACGACGTTGCATCCATATTGGTGTCGGACGTTTAACATCTACCTGATCTAAAGTGCGGATATAAATCGAATCTGCACCATCTTTATCTTCAATCTTTACGGTGATAGCTCGGCTGTTTTTTATCGAATCATATTTCTTGCTCTTAATTAGAGATGCCGGATCAATAAATTTCAATTTGAGCGCACCCGCTAATTCACGTGCTAAACCACGCACGCTCATTGCGTAACCGCGATCTGGATTTACTGCAATATCAAATATGACATCTTTAATTTCAAGTAATTCGATCGCATTTTCGCCAATTTTTCCAGAAGGCAAGACAATGATGCCGGTTGAATCATCGCTGATACCCAACTCTTTGGCTGAGCAAATCATTCCATTACTTGTTTTGCCATAAGTTTCTCTAGCTGAAATTGCAAATTTTCCTGGAAGAACCGATCCCGGAATGGCTACAACTACAAGATCATTCACTTTGAAATTTCGTGCTCCGCAGATAACAAAGCGAGTCTTACCTTCACCCGTATCCAAGCCAACATATCGAATGGGTTTCTTATGCTCAGTTAACTCTTCGATGCTTAAAACCTTGCCAACTTTTAGTGGGCCAGTTAAATCCGACCCTTGTAATAAAATTTCTTCAACCTCAAACCCAACCTTTATAAAGGCAGCCGCAATTTCGTCATGTGAGATTTTGGTAGGTAAAGCAACAAACTCTTTTAGCCAACTTAATGGAATCTTCATTGTTTACCTAAACCAAAACTTTGTGAAAATCTAATATCTCCTTCAACAATGTCATGCATATCGGTAATTCCATACTTGACCATAAGGGTTCTTTCCAAACCCATGCCAAATGCAAAACCGGAGTATTTCTTGGGATCAATTCCACAAGCAATTAAAACTTTTTCATTTACCATTCCACAGCCGCCCCATTCAATCCAGCGACCGTTAAAGAAGAAATCTACCTCTGCGCTCGGTTCGGTAAATGGAAAATAGGATGGACGTAATCTAGTTTTTACTTCAGCACCAAAAATACTTCTTGCAAAGTGATCTAATGTTCCCTTTAAATCCGCCATGGTTATGCCTTGATCAATTACTAATCCCTCTACCTGATGAAAAACCGGAGTATGAGTGGCATCTAACTCATCAGCTCGATAAACCTTGCCAGGACAGATCACATAAATTGGGGGCTCTTGATTTAACATCGTACGAATCTGTACAGGTGATGTATGGGTTCTTAATACCAATTTCGCATTTAGCGGTTCAACGAAAAATGTATCCTGCATAGTTCGCGCTGGATGATCCGCTGGAATGTTTAACGCATCAAAATTCAACCACTCTGATTCAAGTTCAGGGCCCTCCTCAACCTGGTAACCCAAACCAATAAATAGATCACAAATTTCATTTGTAAGAAGAGTTAACGGGTGTAATCCGCCAGATAATGTTCGTTTTGTAGGAAGAGTTACATCAACCTTTTCGGTCTGCAAAACTTGGCTATCTCGTTCTTTCTCTAATTCAATATTTTTATCAAGAAACTTCTGATTCACCGCCGCTCTGGCTGATCCGATTAATTTTCCAAATTCTGCACGTTCATTTGGATTAAGCGAACCCAGCAATTGATTAGCTTTTGCTAGTGGTGATCGATCGCCAATGAAATCAATTTTTACTTGCTTTAATTCCTCTAAATTGGCGGCCTTTGAGATTGCGGCTATTGCCGATTCCTGATCAGATTTAATCTGTTCTGCGCTCAAAGCCATAATGCCTAACCTTACTAATTAATACCAGCCAAATGCATGACAATTGCAGCGGCGCTGGCCACATTTAAAGATTCAGCATGCCCTTTCATGGGGATACGTACTGAATCAACTGATTCTGGTAGTTCTGGTAATCCGCGGGCTTCATTACCAAAGATCCACAAGCTTTTATCTCCGCAACTGGCAAGCAAATCTTTATTTAGTATCAAATCTCCCTGACCCATCAGGGCGAAGGATTTGAAACCATTATCTTGAGATTGCTTAATAAAATCAGATATCTCAACATCAGTAATTACCGGAATATGCCAAAGTGAACCTACAGTTGCACGAATAGTTTTTGGATTGAAGATATCAACTGAATTCTCAGAGAAAATAATTGCATCAAAACCACATGCATCGGCGGTTCGAATTACAGTTCCGGCATTACCAGGATCTTGTATCTGCCAAAAATATGCAATTTTTTTAGGTTCCATCCCCCATAAATCAGATACCTTTAATGATTTACTTGAGCAAAGTGCCAATATTCCTTGTGGGGATTCCGAATCTGCCATCTCCTTCATTACTTGATCAGTGACCTCAAATATTTCAACATTATCCAAGCCATCAAGTGCTATTTCACTGGAAATTTTCTGCAATCCAGAAGTAGTTAGATAAAGTTGTTTTACCTTTAAACCTTCAATTATTTTTGGTGACAGCGCTTCTCTAACCGCTTGAATTCCTTCTGCAATAAATACATTTTCCAATTCTCGGTTCTTCTTGCCCCTAGAACCAAGAAGAGCCTTCACTCGACCAACATGTGGTGAGTGAAGGCTTGAAATCTTCTCCATAATTAAATGTAAATCAGATTGAACTGATTAAGCAGTAACTACGTTTTTACGGGCGATCTCTACCAATTTAGCAAATGCAGCTGGATCATTAGTCGCAAGCTCAGATAAAACTCGACGATCAACTTCAATTCCAGCAGTTTTTAATCCTTGAATTAAACGGTTGTAGGTCATGCCGTTTTCACGAGCAGCCGCATTGATTCGCTGGATCCAAAGTGAACGGAAATCGCCCTTCTTGTCCTTGCGATCATTAAAGGCATAAACAAGTGAGTGAGTAACTTGCTCTTTCGCCTTTGCAAAAAGACGCGAGCGTTGACCTCTGTAACCAGATGCTCTTTCTAAGGTAGTACGGCGCTTTTTAGCTGCATGTACACCACGTTTTACTCTTGCCATATCTTCTCTCCCTTACTTCAAACCAAGCATGCGCTTTGCTGAAAATGTATTTGGCTTCTTTGCTTCAACATCGCCAGTTAACCGGCGGGTTAAACGAGATGATTTGCGCTCTAACAAGTGGCGCTTACCAGCACGCTCATGCATGATCTTTCCAGAACCAGTAACGCGAAATCTTTTCTTCGCACCACTGTGGGTTTTCATCTTTGGCATAACTTCCTCCTCTTGTATTTCAAATCTTTTATTCAGTTACGGCTGCGCTCTTTGGAGCTGCTTTCTTTGTGGTGCTTGTTTTCTTAGCTGGGCCTAACACCATTGTCATGTTTCGTCCCTCTTGCTTTGGGGCAAACTCAACAATTGATATTTCAGCAAGCTCTTCAGCAAGCTTTTGCAATAAGCGATAACCAATCTCGGGTCTTGATTGCTCACGACCACGGAATTGAATAGTCACCTTCACCTTGTCCCCACCCATTAAGAACTTCTGTATGTGATTGCGTTTTGTTTCGTAATCATGAGGTTCAATCTTTGGTCGAAGACGCATCTCCTTCACAACAATGTGAGTTTGATTCTGTCTTGCTTCCCTAGCCTTTTGCGCGATTTCGTATTTGTACTTACCAAAATCCATAATCTTGCAAACTGGTGGATTAGCATCTGGTGAGATTTCAACAAGATCTAGTCCGATCTCATCTGCCATCTTTAGCGCTGCATCAATTGCAGTTACGCCAATTTGTTCACCATCCCAGCCAATCAACCGAACTTCAGGAACGCGAATTCGATCATTGATACGTGGTTCTGTGCTGATAATTTCTCCTTAGCCGGTTTCCTTGGTTAATTAGTGATGCTTATGCACAAGTGAAAACAGCCGCGCTTAATTAAATTAAGCAACCAGTCCGCCGAAGCGATAAAGGTGGGAGCGTTCGCATCCACTTGATGAACGGAGTCTACCTGCCTGGTGCATATGGGTGAAATCGGGGTATTTGCATGCGTATTCTCAAGAAACTCTCCGACTTTCCCCATTACCTATCGGTATATGGGTATCCATAGTTCTACGCTATTTTTTTAATGCCTCCTTAAATATCTGGGCAGACCCAAAAGAAGGAGATCTAATGCTTAGTTGGAAACTTCATGGCAATGGTAAATCCATTGCTCCAGGAGAGGTTGTTTCAATTGATGAACGACTAACCTGGCCAAGAACTATTGGAATGGGCGTGCAACATATCGCCGCAATGTTTGGTGCAACATTCTTAGTTCCAATCATCACCGGCTTCCCGCCAACAACAACATTATTTTTCTCAGGTGTTGGCACATTACTTTTCATACTACTTACTCAAAATAAACTACCTAGCTACTTGGGATCATCCTTTGCATTTTTAGGTCCAATAGCGGCAGCAAAAACCGATGGCGGAATCGCAGCAGCACTCGGTGGCATTGTTGCAACCGGTGTTCTTCTTGCAGCTGTTGGATTCATCGCTAAAGCCGCTGGTACTGGTTGGATCGAAACATTTATGCCACCTGTTGTAACTGGAACCATTGTTATGGTTATCGGTTTGAATCTTGCAGGAGCTGCAAAAAATGATTTCATGCAAGGTCAACGACTTGGCTTAATCACTTTGCTTTCAATTGGCTTAATCGGTGCTTTCTTCAGAGGATTCTTTGGACGAATCAGCATCTTTGGTGGATTAGTAATCGGTTATGTCGCTGCATGGATTATGGGCGATGTTAATTTTGATGGAGTCAAAAGTGCAGATTGGTTTGGTCTTCCAACATTCTCATCCCCATCATTTAGCTTCAGCGCAATAATTCTCTTTTTACCAGTGGTTCTAGTTTTGATCGCTGAAAATGTTGGCCATGTTAAAGCTGTCGCTGCAATGACTGGAAAGAATCTAGATGATCAAATTGGAAATGCCTTGATCGCAGATGGAGCAGCTACAACACTTGCTGGCCTTGGCGGCGGTTCTGGAACAACCACATATGCTGAAAATATCGGTGTCATGGCAGCAAGCCGTGTGTACTCGACACTTGCATACATCTTTGCTGGTGTAGGCGCGATCCTTCTTGCGTTATCTCCAAAATTTGGCGCAGTGCTTGCCGCTACTCCTGCTGGAGTAAAAGGTGGAGTAACAGTTGCGCTATTTGGAATGATCGGTGTTCTAGGAGCTCGAATCTGGATTGATGGTCGAGTAAATTTTGCTGACCCAACCAATCTTTATATCGCGGCTTCTGCATTGATCATCGGTATCTCAGATATGTCATGGACACGTGGAGATTTCACATTTAGCGGCATCATCAATGCAACATTGATGGCTGTTGTTGGTTATCAAATCCTGCATCGAATCGCTAAATCTCGAGGCACATTTCGTAACTAAGATCACCTGATTGAAAATGGCCCGCTTTAATTAGTGGGCCATTTTCAATTGGCTACGAGATAAATACCCTACTAATCTTGATACATGTCAAGGAAGAAAAAACCAGAACATTCGATCTCAGATGTTGGCGTTGGTCTTTCTAAAGACCAATCAGCTAGGCAGCGAAAATACTTTATTTCGATGATGATTAGAACATTTTGTTTCATACTTGCAGTGGTTCTTCCATCACCTTGGAGGTGGGTAGCTTTAATTGGTGCAGTTACTTTGCCTTATATTGCCGTAATTGCCGCCAACGCTGGGCGTGAAACAATTAAATCCAAAACTATTTATGCCAATAAAAAAGAGTTAAATTAATTCGCTGTTAATATTCTGCTTCTGATAAAGTTCGTAATACAAGCCACTCTTTGAGATCAATTCATCATGCGTGCCTCGTTCTGCAATTAATCCATTTTCTAAAACCAAAATCTGATCAGCATGAGCAATAGTCGACAAGCGATGTGCAATTACCAAACTGGTTCTGCCAGCCAGGGCAATCTTTAAGGCAGATTGAACAAGGGATTCATTTTCAGAATCTAGATGAGCAGTTGCCTCATCCATAATTACGATGCTGGGCTTTTTTAAAAGCAATCTAGCTATTGCTAGGCGTTGTTTTTCGCCACCAGATAAACGATGGCCTCGCTCTCCCACAATTGTTTCTAAACCATTTGGTAGTGAAGATATCAAATCCCAAATCTGAGCCGATTTACAAGCACTCTCAATCTCTTCAATGGTTGCGAACTCATTTGCATATCTAAGATTTACGAGAATTGAATCATGGAACATATGTGAATCTTGAGTTACTACGCCAATATGCTTGCGAAGAGATTCAATACTTAGATCACGGATATCAATGCCATCTATTAAAATCGCACCTTCCGTTACATCGTAAAGTCTTGGAATCAATGCACTAATCGTGCTTTTGCCGGCTCCGGATGGACCAACTATTCCAGTTAATGTTCCGGGCTTGGCAAGAAAATCAATGCCCTTTAGAACAACTCCGCTCTCTACGATCTCTGGTTTGGCCACCATCTCTAGGGAAGCAAGAGATATCTCTTCCGCTTTTGGGTAAGCAAATGAAACTGATTTAAATTCAACACTGGGCGTAATAGCTTCGAGCGTTAGAGCATCTTTTTTGTTTTGAACCATTGGTTGCAAATCTAAAACCTCAAAAACCCTCTCAAAGGAAACCAAAGCGCTCATAACATCTACTCGAACATTTGATAAAGCGGTTAAAGGTCCATAGAGCCTGGCCAACAATGCGGTGATTGCCAATAATGTTCCAACGGTAATTGTTTTATCAATCGCTAATTGACCACCCACGCCATATGCGACAGCGGTTGCTATCGCCGCTATAGAGGTTAAAGCGATGAAGAAAATTCTATTTAACAAAGCAATTGAAATTCCTATATCAGCGACCTTTCTTGCTTTAGCACCAAAGGTATTTTTCTCGAGCTCCTGATTGCCGTAAAGTGAAACCAACAACGCACCTGAAACATTAAAACGTTCGGTCATTGTGGATGACATCTCTGCATTTAAATTAAATGAATCACGTGTGTATCCCTGTAATTTACGACCAACCCACTTTGTTGGATAAAGAAATAATGGCAGTAAACACAAAGATATAAGTGTGATCTGCCAGCTTAATATCAACATGGCAGCGCTTACCAAAATCAAAGATAAAACATTGCTAATTACGCCAGATAAGGTTGCGGTGAATGCTTGTTGAGCCCCAATTACATCGGAGTTTAATCTCGATATCAATGCTCCTGTTTGAGTTCTTGTAAAAAAGGCAATTGATTGCTTTTGCACATGCTCAAAGATTAATTTGCGTAGATCATAAATTAAGCCTTCACCAATTCTCGCTGAAAATAATCTACCTATCATGTTGAAGATTGCATCTGCACAAGCAATTAAGCCAACTGTAAATGCCAATCGAGTGACTAAGCCAGAATTGCCTGGTATCACTCCCTCATCAATTAATTGACGCAATAGCAAAGGGGTGGCTATGACTAAAAAGGCATCGATGACAACTGTGATCAGGAAGAGAATTAATTGCACCTTATATGGTTTAGCAAAGGCTGCAATTCTGCGCAGCGTTCCTGCTTTTAACTTTTGATGTTTTACAGATTGATCAGCTGTCAGGGAACGAAAGGACATCCAGGTTGCTTGCATTGACATAGCGAAACCTAATTTAAATTAAACAGTAAAGCCGATGGAGCGAAGTTGTTCTCTGCCATCATCACTTATTTTATTTGGTCCCCAAGGTGGTAGCCAGACCCAATTTATCTTTACATCAGATGTTAGGTCAGCCAAAACTTGACGAGTTTGATCCTCAATAACATCCTGCAATGGGCAAGCTGCTGAGGTTAAGGTCATGTCAAGAGTTGCAATATTGTTTTCATCAACTCTCATGTCATATACCAAACCTAAATCAACAACATTGATTCCTAGTTCAGGGTCGATAACATCCTTCATAGCCTCTGTTACATCATCAATGCTTGCGGTCATGGCTTAATCCTATGCCATTAATTGAGAAGAGGCATCTTTAAATGCCATCCATCCCAGCAGTGCACATTTAATTCTTGCGGGAAATTTTGAAACACCGGCAAAAGCAACTGCATCTTCCAAAACGCTTTCATCTCCTGAACCTTGACCCTTGCTTTGCATAAGATCTACAAAATTTTGCAGTATCAACGAAGCTTCTGCGTACTTCTTTCCAATAATCAAATCACTCATAACCGAGACACTTGCCATTGAGATTGAGCAACCAACGCCATCCCATGAAATATCTTTAACCACTCCCTCATCCATAATTAAATTAAGGGTAACCTCATCGCCACAACTAGGATTGTTATGTTTTACTTGGATATCTTTAATTGAAGATAAACCCTTATGATGTGGGTTTCGGTAATGATCTAAAATTACCTCTTGATAGAGAGAATCTAGCTCCATTATTTATTTACCTTAAAATAGCTTTGAACTGATGGAATTGTGGCTAAAAGTTTTTCCACATCTGATTCGGTGTTATACAAATGTAAAGAGGCTCTAGTTGTGCCTACTTGGTTTAATTTGCGCATCAGCGGCCAAGCACAGTGGTGACCTGTACGAACTGCAATTCCATATTGATCAAGTACCTGACCAACATCATGTGGATGCACTCCATCAATTACAAAGGAAACTACTCCGCCCCTATCAATCAAATCTGTAGGACCAATTACCTTCACTCCTTGAATATGCGATAAACCATTTAACAATTGCTGGGTTAATTTCAACTCATGTTGGTGAATATTCTCCATACCAACATTATTTAGGTAATCAACCGCTACGCCCAACCCAACAGCCTGTGCCATATTTGGCACGCCTGCCTCAAATTTTCTAGGTAATGCAGCCCATGTGGCAGATTCCATTTCAACTGAATCAATCATTGAGCCACCAAATAAAAATGGCTCCATTTCAAGCAACAACTCTTGCCTGCCCCATAAAACACCAATGCCGGTTGGCCCCAACATTTTGTGTCCAGAAAATGCAAGGAAATCAACATCAAGATCTGCAACATTAATTTTGAAATGAGGTGCCGATTGACAGGCATCTAAAACCGTAAATGCGCCAACTGATTTTGCCCTTTCTACAATCAATTGAATTGGCGGAATCGTTCCTAAAACATTTGATTGGTGAGTTATTGCCACCACCTTGGTGTTTTTATTAATAAGTGAATCAATATCTTGCAGATCTAATCTGCCATCTGATGTAACTGAGAACCATCGCAATTTTGCACCAGTGCGTTTGGCTAATTGCTGCCAAGGAATCAAATTAGCGTGGTGTTCCATCTCTGATACAACAATCTCATCGCCAGCTTTTAGAAAGAAGCGAGAGTTTTTAGCCACATTGGAAAATGAGTAAGCAATTGCATTTATGGATTCGGTAGCACTTTTGGTAAAGATAGTTTCTTCAACATCTGCGCCAATAAAATCCGCAACCTTGATGCGTGCACCTTCATAGGCAATTGAAGCTTCTTCAGCTAAGAGGTGAGCACCGCGATGTACCGCGGCATTGGAATTTTTATAAAAATCACTCTCTGCCTCTATAACTTGAATTGGTTTTTGTGATGTAGCCCCGCTGTCTAGATACACCAAGGGATTCCCACCTCGCACCGTTCGATGCAAAATGGGAAAATCTTTAATGTATTGGGAAAGATCGCTCATTTAAATTAGGCAGTTATATAAGCTGCATACCCCTGCTCTTCTAATTTATCTGCAAGCTCAGGACCGCCTTCTTCAACGATCTTGCCATTAGCAAAAACATGAACAAAATCCGGTTTGATGTAACGAAGAATTCGGGTGTAGTGCGTAATTAGCATTACGCCTAAATCTGAGTTTGATTTAACACGATTTACACCTTCGGAAACGATTCGAAGTGCATCAACATCTAGACCAGAGTCTGTTTCATCTAAAATCGCAATCTTAGGTTTTAACAACTCCATTTGAAGAATTTCATGGCGCTTCTTTTCTCCACCAGAAAAACCTTCATTTACATTTCGCTCAGAAAAAGCGGTATCCATATTTAATGAGGCCATTGCCTCTTTTACTTCGCCTACCCATGTTCGGATCTTTGGTGCCTCACCGCGAATAGCAGTTACTGCAGTTCGCAAGAAGTTTGAAACCGATACGCCAGGTACCTCAACTGGATACTGCATTGCTAAAAATAGACCGGCCTTTGCTCTTTCATCAACTGACATTTCAAGAACATCTGCGCCATCTAAAGTTACTGATCCACCGGTAATTGTGTACTTGGGATGTCCGGCAATTGAGTAAGCCAATGTTGATTTACCAGATCCATTTGGACCCATGATTGCGTGAGTTTCACCTGATCTAATTGTTAGATCTACACCCTTTAGAATCTCTTTGCTTCCGGCTTCAGTTTCAACACTAACCTGCAAATTCTTGATAATTAACTCGCTCATTTATATTCTCCTTTATTCGCTGATCACTAGTTGATTGCCGATGCGTTGAACCTTGAAACTTTGTAGAGCTTGAGTTGCAGGAGGTGTTAGTGCTGCTCCGCTTCTTAGATCAAATTCAGCACCATGAAGCCAGCACTCAATTTTGAAACCAGATACTTCACCCTCTGAAAGAGAAGCATCTGAATGGGTGCAGGTGTCTGCTACCGCAAAAACCTCATCCCCCACCCGAGCAACACAAACTGAGGTGCCATTTACATCAATGGCTACTGGTTTGCCCTCAATTAAGGAATCAAAATTTAATTCACTCATTACTCGCCCACCTTTGCCAACTCGGCATCGATTCGATCCATAATCCGCCCTTCAATCTCTTCATTCTTAAGCTTTGTAACAATCTCAGCGAAGAATCCACGGATCACAAGTCTGCGTGCAATATCGGCAGGTATTCCTCTTGATTGCAGATAGAACAGTTGCTCATCATCAAAACGACCAGTTGTGCTGGCATGTCCGGCGCCAACGATCTCACCAGTTTCAATCTCCAGATTAGGAACCGAATCTGCTCTAGCGCCATCAGTTAGCAGAAGATTTCGATTTAACTCATAAGTATCGGTGCCATCAGCACCTTTATGAATAAATACATCACCGATCCAAACTGTATGTGCATTCTTTCCAGATAATGCTCCCTTGTAATTAACTCGGGATTTTGCATTAGCAATATTGTGATCAACATGAATACGGTGTTCTAGATGTTGGCCGGAGGTAGCAAAGTACAAGCCAAATAATTCAGCGCTGGCACCTTGTCCTGTGAAATCTACAGTTGGGCTTAATCGAACAACTGAACCACCTACCGTAATTACATAAGAGTTAAATTGAGCATCTTTAGCGATAAGTGCATGATGTTGACCAACATGAATTGATTCATCGCTCCACTCTTGCAAAGTAATAAAATTCAATGTTGCACCAGCTGCAAGAACAATCTCAATCTCTTCGCCAATCTGTGCCGATCCAGAGTTCTCAATGATTACGGTGCTCTTGCTGTTAACTCCTGCTTCAATCACTAATCTGGTTAATTCAGGCTTTCCTGACACAACTCGGCTTAAAAATATCGGTTCAGCGATTTCAACATCTTTTTGAATAGATAATTTAGATACCTCTGTAACTGATGTTCGAACTCGATTTGTAACTAGATCGGTGCTGCTAAATGCCGCTGGTGAATCTTTAGCGGAAACCACTTCGAAGCTAACGCCAGGTTGCAATGTATTCTTTAATCCAAAGGTGATCGCGCCGGGAATTACTGTTTCGAGATCATGTAAACCTGCTAAGCGTTTTAATGGTGTGAAACGCCAAGCCTCTTCACGACCCGTGGGAGTTGTGTGAGGCGCTAGGTAATTGCTGGTTAAAGAGCTCATTAACCAACTGCACCTTCCATTTGTAATTCGATCAAACGGTTTAACTCAAGTGCGTACTCCATTGGCAACTCTTTTGCGATCGGTTCAATAAATCCACGAACAATCATCGCCATAGCTTCATCCTCGGTTAAGCCACGTGACATTAAGTAGAAGAGCTGATCATCGCTAACCTTTGAAACTGTGGCTTCATGTCCCATCGATACATCATCTTCGCGGATATCTACATAAGGATATGTATCTGATCTTGAGATCGTGTCAACAAGAAGTGCATCACATTTAACGGTGCTCTTTGAGTGATGAGCTCCTTCTTGAACCTGAACTAAACCGCGATAAGAGGTTCGTCCCCCTCCGCGTGCAACTGATTTAGAGATAATTGTTGATGATGTGTATGGCGCTGCGTGAACCATCTTTGCGCCAGAATCTTGATGTTGACCCTCGCCCGCAAAAGCAATGGAAAGCGTTTCTCCCTTTGCGTGCGGTCCCATCAACATAACAGCTGGATACTTCATCGTTACTTTGGAGCCAATATTTCCATCAATCCACTCCATTGTTGCACCTTCAGCACATGTAGCGCGCTTAGTAACTAGGTTATAAACGTTGTTAGACCAGTTTTGAATCGTGGTGTAACGAACACGTGCATTTTTCTTGACAATGATTTCTACAACAGCTGAGTGCAGAGAATCTGATGAGTAAATTGGTGCTGTACATCCTTCTACATAATGAATGTATGAATCTTCATCAGCAATAATTAAAGTTCTCTCAAACTGTCCCATATTTTCAGTGTTAATTCTGAAATAAGCCTGTAACGGAATATCCACCTTTACACCTTTAGGAACGTAGATAAATGAACCACCTGACCAAACAGAGGTGTTTAAAGCAGCAAACTTGTTGTCTCCAACTGGGATTACCGTTCCGAAATACTCTTTGAATAACTCTTCATGTTCACGCAAGGCTGTGTCGGTATCAAGGAATAAAACACCTTGCTTCTCTAAATCCTCTCGAATTGAGTGATAAACAACCTCACATTCGTATTGAGCTGCAACACCAGAAACTAAACGTTGCTTCTCCGCTTCCGGAATACCTAAGCGATCATAGGTATTTTTAATATCATCAGGAAGATCTTCCCAAGTATTTGCTTGTTTCTCGGTTGAGCGGACAAAATACTTGATGGTGTCAAAGAAGATTCCAGATAAATCTGAGCCCCAAGATGGCATTGGCTTCTTTTCAAATAAAGACAAGCCCTTCAAACGAAGATCTAACATCCACTGTGGCTCACTCTTCTTAGCCGAGATGTCGCGAACTACCTCTTCATTAATTCCACGTCTGCTGTTTGAGCCAGCATCATTTTTATCTGACCAGCCGTACTCATACTTTCCGATTCCCTCTAACTCTGGGTGTGCGATCTGGCTCATGCGTTGGCCCTCTCTCGTTTCTTAGTTGAATTGATTGCTGGAATAAATGTTGTGCAAACACCATCGCCATGTGCGATAGTTGCTAAGCGTTGAACATGTGTGCCTAAAATTGCGGAGAAGGCAGCTGTTTCTGCTTCACATAACTCTGGGAATTCAGAAGCAACATGGGCAATTGGGCAGTGATGTTGGCAAACCTCTTCACCCATTCCCTTTTTTCGAGTTGATGCAGCGAATCCTTCTTTGGTTAACAACTTAGCCAACGCCTTTGATTTTTCATTGATATTCTTATTAGAGTTCTTAATCTCTAAACCTTTACGTTCAATCTCTGCAGCGCGGACTTGCGCAAACTCCTTAACTAAGTGAGCACCATTTTTAGAACTCATAAATTTCAAAGCAGCGACAGCTAAATCATCATAGGAGTGTTCAAATTTTTCTCGTCCGGAATCTGTCATAACAAAAACCTTGGACGGACGACCTCGACCCTTTAAAGCTGCTCCTTGATAAGGTTCCCTTGAGGTTAAAACACCTTCATCAATCAAAGAATCTAAATGGCGTCTAATGCCAGCCGGTGTTATTTTCAATCGCTTAGCTAATTCCACAGCCGAAGCAGGACCGCTCTCCAAGATGGTTCTTGCCACCTGATCACGAGTCTTATCTGCCTCTATTCTTTTCACAACATAAGTGTTGCGTAATTCCCCTCAGTGCGCCACTTAAGAGCGAGAAATATGGTGTGAGGTTGCCCAACTCGAGCCTGCCAATCAACCCGGCAGGTAGCCATACCTAATAGGCTTAAAACATGATTGCGAGCCGAAGATCAATTAAAGGTCGCATCTTTACCCTCTTACTTTTACTTCAAGCAGCCTTAGTTGTAACTGGTGGAGCGGTTCGCTTAACCGGATCCGGACTTGGATGCCCAACTTGGCCAGAGTGCACACCAGGCTCTTACACCCCGGTACCTCATCAAGCTGAAGGACAATTGCACGCATGGATTGAGTTTGGGAATAGATTGCTTACCTTCCTTTTACTGTTTACGGCGGTCGCTGCATTAGCGCTAACAATTAGATTGAGCAAAAACTTATTAAATAAGAAAAGATTAAGATTTCTCGCACTTTTGCAAGTGTTAGGAATCTTTGGTCAAGGAATATTGGGCGGTATTACGGTATTAACTGATTTAAACCCAATTCCTGTTGCCGGACATTACCTGCTCTCTATTGTATTAATTGCCGGAGCTTCATCACTGCGATTTGAGATTGTCGGTTATGAAAAGCAAAGCGTTACTCCCATTGTTCAATTACTTATTAGATTGCAAATTTTCCTTACGATCGCTGTGTTAATTGCTGGAACAATTGTTACAGGTAGCGGACCCCATGCTGGTGATGAGAATTCAAAACGTTTTGGATTTAATACACAGATGGTTTCGATAATTCACGCTGATCTAGTTATAGCACTAGTTGTACTGGTTTTAATTACCTATTTGATTGCTAGGCAAGATTCCCAAAGCGTTTTGCCCAGGTTGAAGCTTTTTATTTTAACCATATTAATTCAGGGAGTTATTGGCTATGTTCAATACTTTACCGGGTTGCCCGAGCTAATAGTTGGTTTCCATTTACTTGGATCAACCTTGGTATGGGTTGCAGCGTGGAGTTTATTTAAGGTTTTAAATATTAAATTGATATCTGGAGAGGCGACCAAATAATGGAAGAATGGAATCAGCTTGATGACCAAGCGGTAGTAACCTCAAGAGCATTAGCGATGGATGCGGTACAAAAGGTAGGAAATGGTCACCCAGGAACGGCGATGTCACTAGCGCCAGTTGCCTACACATTATTCCAACGCATCCTCAAGCATGATCCAGCGAATCCAAATTGGATTGCACGAGATAGATTCATTCTCTCCTGCGGCCATTCATCCTTAACCCTTTATATTCAATTATTTTTATCTGGTTACGGCGTAGAGCTTGAAGATCTAAAGAGTTTTAGAACGCACAACTCATTAACCCCCGGACATCCTGAGTACGGTCACACACTTGGCGTGGAAACCACCACTGGTCCACTTGGCCAGGGTGTTGCTAACGCAGTTGGTATGGCGATGGCTGCGCGCTATGAAAAAGGATTACTGGATCCAGCTAATAAAACAGATTTATTTGATCATAATATTTGGGTTATTTGTTCAGATGGAGATTTACAAGAGGGTGTAAGTGCTGAGGCATCATCATTGGCTGGAACGCAAAAACTAGGAAATCTAAAGGTTATTTATGATGATAACCGTATCTCTATCGAAGGCGATACCCATGTAGCTTTTGATGAAGATGTTTCGAAAAGATACGAATCATATGGTTGGAAGGTTTTTGAGGTTAAAGCAAAAGCAAATGGTGATGTAGATCGTGAATCATTAGAGAAAATCATGATCAAAGCAACTGAAGAGATTAATCAACCCGTTTTAATTAGATTGCACTCAGTAATTGCCTGGCCCGCTCCTAAAGCAAAAGGCACCGCGGAATCTCATGGTTCTGCTCTTGGTGCTGAAGAGATCGCCGAGACAAAGAAGATACTAGGTTTAGATCCAGCGCTTTCATTTGATGTTCCTGCCGATGTTTTAAATCATGCTCGAAAGATCAAAGAGCGTGGCTTGCAATTACATAAAAAATGGCAAGAGGATTTTTTGCAATGGCAAAAGGGTAATCCTGCTGGTGCAGATCTAATTCAAAGAATCTCAGAGAAGAGATTACCTAGCGATTGGGCGAAATCTCTTCCAGTTTTTGGAACAGAGAAAGAGATCGCAACTCGCGCAGCTTCTGGCAAGGTTATTCAAGAGATAGCAAGGGTGCTTCCTGAGTTCTGGGGTGGATCTGCTGATTTAGCAGGAAGTAATAACACAACCATTGAGGGTGGAAAATCCTTTTTACCAAGTGGATCCGAAATGAAAAATGCTGATCCATATGGACGCATTATTCATTTTGGCATCCGCGAGCATGCAATGGGCGCAATTCTCAATGGCATTGCACTGCACGGAGTTGCAAAACCCTTTGCTGGAACATTCTTAGTCTTCAGTGATTACATGCGAGGTGCAGTGCGCCTGTCAGCGCTTATGAATTTACCAGTTACATATGTTTGGAGTCATGACTCAATTGGTTTAGGTGAAGATGGTCCAACTCATCAACCAGTTGAACATATAGCTGCGCTGCGTGCTATCCCCAACTTTGCGGTAGTAAGGCCTGCTGATGCAAATGAAGTTTCAATTGCTTGGCGCGAAATTATCAATCGTGCAAAGCCTGTCGGATTAGCTCTTTCTAGACAAAATCTTCCTGTATTAGATCGAAATAAGTATGCGTCGGCAGAAGGCGTCAGTAAAGGAGCTTATGTATTACTGGATACAGCTGCAGATTTTTCAGTTATTTTGATTGCTACCGGATCAGAGGTAGCACTAGCAATTAAGGCTCAAGAGCAATTATTAACTGAAGGAATTAATTCAAGAGTAGTCAGCGCTCCATCTTTAGAGTGGTTTGCAGAGCAGGATGAGAATTACCGCGAATCAGTTATTCCGAAGAAAATTAAAGCTCGAGTTAGCATCGAAGCTGGTATCGCAATGCCATGGCATAGATTAATTGGTGATGCCGGAGTTGCAGTATCCCTTGAGCACTTTGGTGCATCAGCTAGTGCAAATACTTTGTTTGATGAGTTTGGATTTAATGTTGATAATGTTGTGAAAGCGGCAAAAGAAAGTATTGCGAATTCAAAGTGAGTACTTGCCTATCTGAAATCTCCAAAGCTGGCGTCTCTGTTTGGTTAGATGACCTATCAAGGGCCCGGCTCAGTAATGGTTCGTTAAGTAAATTAATTGCTGAGGATTATGTTGTTGGAGTCACCACTAATCCAAGTATCTTTAATGCCGCTATCGGGAACTCAGATCTATATGCACCAGATATCAAGAGATTATCCGATTTGAGTATCGATGAAATTATTACAGAGTTAACTTGTTCCGATGTTTCAGCAGCATGTGATTTATTTTTACCAGTTTATGAAAGATCAAAACATCTCGATGGGCGTATCTCAATAGAGGTTGATCCTCGCTTTGCTAGAGATACCAAATCAACTATCGAGCAAGGTTTAGCGCTTTGGAAAAAGATTAATAGACCAAATTTGATGGTTAAAGTGCCAGCAACGGTTGAGGGGTTGCCAGCGATTAAAGAGTTAATAGCAAATGGAGTTAGCGTAAATGTCACCTTGATATTCTCAGTCAAAAGATATCGCCAGGTAATGCAGGCGTATGCAGATGGCCTCACCGCTGCATTAAGTAAGAATTTACAGATTAATGAAATATTTTCAGTAGCCTCATTTTTTATTAGCCGAATTGATACAGAGGTTGATAAGGCACTCTCCCCTGATTCAGAATTAAAGGGAATGGCAGCAATTGCAAATGCAGTTATGGCCTACCAAGCTTTTGAAGATTTCGCTAAAGCACAGGAGTGGCAATCTCTGCAAGCAAAGGGTGCAAATCTACAACGTCCTCTCTGGGCATCAACTGGTGTTAAGGATCCTGCTTATGATCCAACTAGATATGTCATGCAGCTAGTTGCGCCTCATACCGTCAACACAATGCCAGAAAGTACGCTGAAAGCTGTTCGTGAAGGCGGGATCTTTACCGGCGATACAGTTACCAAAAATTATCAATCCGCTAAAGCAACCTTGGCAAAATTAGCGATGCTAGGGGTTGATCTCGAAAAGATAACTGATCATTTAGAGGTTGATGGGGTAACAAAATTTGAATCTGCTTGGCTAGAACTAATCGACTCAGTCAAGACAGTTGCAGGAAAGTAAATGAGGATCTCTGGCAGATTATCTGATGAATCAAGTTCACAGATTACATCTGTTCTACAAGGCATAGCACCAAAATTATTAGATAAAGATTCCACATTATGGGGGCAAGCCGCTGCCGCAGAGGCAAGCATTAGATTAAATTGGATTGATCTTCCTACAACATCCAGACAGTTACTGCCCCAATTAGATGCATTAAGCGCCTGGGCTAGATCAAATAATTTAACTGATGTTGTTTTGTGTGGAATGGGTGGCTCTTCACTTGCCCCAGAAGTAATCGCGGCTACATATCGTAAAAAATTAACAGTTTTGGATTCAACAGATCCAAGGCAAATTCAATTATCGATTCCCAAAAATCTGAAAAACTCAGTAATAATAGTTGGATCAAAATCTGGATCCACAATTGAAACCAGCTCTCAGAAAACATTTTTTGAAGATTTGTTTCTAAAGAGTGATTTAGATCCGAAGGATCATTTAGTGATTATTACCGATCCTAACTCCCCACTTGATATTGATTCAAGGCAAAAGGGTTACCGAGTAATTAACGCTGATCCAAATGTAGGTGGTCGCTTCAGCGCATTAACCGCCTTTGGATTGGTACCTGCAGCATTAATTGGCGTTGATGTGAGTGAGCTATTAGATGATGCTCATACCGCTGCGGCAGAATTCACTTTACCTGGATCTGCGCCAGTTCAAATTGCTAGTAAATTATTTGAGGCAGGCCATCAAGTAATCACCTTTTGCGAAGAGAGTTCTCCTTTGCCTGGATTGTCAGATTGGATAGAACAATTAATCGCTGAATCTACCGGCAAGAATCAAACAGGTAGATTGCCTATGGTAATTAAACAATCAAATCAGAAAAGCTTTGGCCTAACGGTGTCATTTGCCCCTGGTGATTTTGATTTAATTATTGAAGCCTCTCTCGGAGCCCAGTTTATTTTATGGGAGTGGATAACTGCTTTAATGTGTTACGCGTTAGAGGTAGATCCATTTAATCAACCAAATGTGACGGAGGCAAAGGAGCAAACTGGAATTGTTTTAAAATCAAACCAGAGTATTGCTGATTTGAAACCACTTCTTAGATTTGAAAATTCTAGTTACCAAATCTATTCAAACCTTGAGATATCAACTGTCTCTGAATTTCTCGAAGGAAATAATCATTACTTTGCTGTAATGGCCTATTTAACAAGAGGCGTGGATGATCAGATTTGTGAAATCAGGGAGTTGATTTCAGTCACCAGAAACAAAGCTACAACTTTTGGCTGGGGGCCGCGTTTTCTTCATTCAACTGGACAGTTTCATAAAGGTGGACAACCAAATGGCGCCTTCATTCAAATTACCGCAGATAGTGAGATTGATTTACCAGTTCCAGGCCAATCATTTACCTTTAATCAATTGATTATGGCGCAGGCGATAGGTGATGGAATAGCGCTGCGAAAACGTGATTACCCTTTTCTACAAATTCACTTGAAAAACAGAGATACCGCAATTACAAACTTACTGCAGGATCTAAAAGGAAATTAATCCTCACCCTGTAATTTTTTAATTGCATTATCAAGGATCTTTGTAGCCTCTGCCTCGGTACGTCTCTCTTTAACGTAAGCCAAGTGAGTCTTGTAAGGCTCATTTTTTACCGGCAATGGCGGTTTGTTTTTATCGCGACCAGCTGGAAAACCACAACGTGGACAATCCCACTCTGCTGGAATCTCTACTGTGCCATCTTCAGCAAATGAAGGTTTGGTTTCATGACCATTGGCACACCAATATGAAATTCTAAAGCGAGCAATTGCTTCACCACGCTCAGCTTCACCCATTGGACCAGCACCAACACGACTGCCACGAATTGCACTTCCGCCTGCCATATTGACTCCTTTAGATTTTTAAAATTACTTGAGCAATAAACTTAAAGCGACAACTGATGCAAACCAGACGCCACCAACAACAATTGTGATCCGATCTAAATTCTTTTCAACAACAGATGAGCCGCCATAGGTGGACGAGATACCGCCACCAAATAAATCAGAAAGTCCAGAGCCCTTACCTTTATGTAGCAAAACTAGAATGATCATTAAAGCACTAGAGATCATAAGAATAATTGATAGTGCTAGCGTCATTTACTCACCTTCAAATAATCGATTTGGACAGGGGCTTAGAATACTGGTTTTTTAAAATTATGCCTTATTTAAGACTCTTATGCCTTATTTAAGACTCGGTGGAACTTACAGATTCGAGCAAACTCCTCTGGATCAAGGGATGCGCCTCCAACAAGGGCGCCATCAACATCGGCTTCCTTCATGATCTCTAAAGTGTTTATTGATTTAACTGATCCCCCGTAAAGGATTCGACAATTATCTGCGATCTCATCACTGCCAATTTTTCGTAGCTCTGTACGGATTGCAGCACATACCTCTTGCGCATCCTCTGGCGTAGCGGTCTTTCCAGTTCCAATTGCCCAAACTGGTTCATAAGCTATTACAATCTTTTTCAAATCAGGTTTATGAAAACCCTTTAACGCGTTACGAAGTTGTTCTAAAACATACTCGACATGCGTGCCAGCTTCTCTAATTGTTAACTCTTCGCCAACACATAAAATTGGTTTAATTTCATTTGCTAGTGCGGCTTTTATCTTTGCATTAACTACAGCATCAGTTTCATTGTGGTTAGCTCTGCGTTCGCTGTGTCCGATTACAACATATGTGCATCCGATTTTTGCCAACATTGATCCTGAGATCTCCCCGGTATATGCACCAGAGGCCGCAGCAGAAATGTCCTGTGCGCCATAAATTAAACGCAATCGATCGCCATCAACCAAAGTTTGAACAGATCGTAAATCGGTAAAGGGTGGCAAGATCACAACCTCTACTGCATCGTAATCGCGATCTTCTAAAGAGTAGGCAAGTTTCTGCGTAACTGCTATAGCCTCTAGATGATTCAAATTCATCTTCCAATTTCCAGCAATTAACGGCTTTCGCATCTCTCCCCTAACCTAACGCAACTAATCCAGGTAACTCTTTGCCTTCTAAATACTCAAGGGATGCGCCACCACCGGTTGAAATATAACCAAATGCATCATCAGAAAAGCCTAATTTGCGTACCGCAGCAGCCGAGTCGCCACCACCAACAACGGAAATACCTGAAACCTGGGTTAACGCCTGCGCAATGCTCTTAGTGCCAGCTGAAAAATTAGCAAACTCAAAAACACCCATCGGTCCATTCCAAAATACCGTCTTACATTCCACTATTTCGGTTGCAAATTCTTTTGCACTCTCAGGGCCAATATCCAATCCCATTTGATCATTTGGAATTTCATCTGCTGAAACCAAAGTTGGCTTGGCGCTTTCGGCAAACTCTGACGCAACCACAATATCAACTGGTAATAAGAATTTAACTCCAAGCTTTTCTGCTCGAACCATTAAATCCTTCACAGTTGGAATTAAATCTGGTTCCACCAATGATTTACCTACCTCTTTACCTTGCGCAGCAAGGAAGGTAAATAGCATTCCGCCGCCAATCGCTATTACATCGACCTTGTCGAGTAAATTTGAAATAACTGCAATCTTGTCGGAAACCTTTGCGCCACCCAACACAACACCATATGGTCGCTCAGGGCTTGAGGTTAACTTTTGTAGAACTGAAACCTCGGCCGAGATTAAATCTCCCGCTGCATGCGGCAACAACCTTGCTAATTCATAGACTGATGCATGTTTACGATGCACAGCGCCAAAGCCATCACCAATATAAATATCACCATACTTAGCCAACTCTTGGGCAAGATCACTTCGCTCGGCTTCATCCTTGCTAGTTTCAGCTGCTTCATATCTAATATTTTCCAATAATAGAATTTCACCAGCAGATAGTGATTGTGCCAGTTCCTTCTGCCCTCTAATCTCTGATGAGAATCTGATCTCTTGATTTAGTAACTCACCTAACCGCTTAGCCACTGGCGCCAAAGATAACTCTGGCTTGCGCTCTCCCTTTGGTCGTCCTAAATGAGCGATGATTGTGATTGAACAGTTAGCGGCCAGTAATTTCTTAATGGTTGAAAGGGAGGCTTTGATCCGTCCATCATCTGTAATTACACCATCTTTAAGTGGCACATTAAAATCACAGCGCAAAATTACCTTTGCATTGTTGATCTTTACATCAGAGAGTTGTTTTACCAACATTAATTAAAGAGTTTTACCGATGTATTGGATTAGATCAACTAACCGATTTGAGTAACCCCATTCGTTGTCATACCAACCAACAACCTTTACCTGGGTGCCAATTACCTTGGTTAAACCAGAGTCAAAAATACAAGATGCTGGATCGGTAACAATATCTGCTGAAACAATTGGATCCTCTGTATATGTTAAGTAACCCTTTAATGACCCTTCACTTGCTTTTTTAATTGCTGCATTTACTTCAGCAACAGATACCTCTTTTGCAAGCTCAACAGTTAGATCTGTTGCAGAACCCGTTGGAACTGGTACGCGCATTGCGAAACCATCTAGTTTGCCTTTTAGCTCTGGAATAACAAGTGAGATCGCCTTTGCTGCACCAGTAGAGGTTGGAATAATGGATAAAGCGGCAGCACGGGAGCGACGTAAATCCTTATGTGGGAAATCTAAAATTACCTGATCATTGGTATACGCATGGATGGTGGTCATTAGGCCGCGAACAATTCCAAACTCATCATTTAGTACCTTAGCCATTGGCGCTAAGCAGTTTGTTGTACATGATGCATTGGAAATGATGTTGTGCTTACTTGCATCGTAATTTTGGTGATTAACACCCATCACAATAGTTATATCTTCATCTGTAGCAGGAGCTGAAATAATTACTTTCTTTGCGCCAGCGGTGATGTGCTTCTGAGCATCTGTCGCTTTAGTAAAAATACCGGTTGATTCAACAACAATATCTACGCCTAATTTGCCCCAAGGAATATTTGCTGGATCACGTTCAGCGCTAACAGCAATCGTCTTTCCACCAACGGTGATGGTTGTATCGGTGTGGGTAACTGGTTGATTTAAACGACCAAGAATTGAGTCATACTTTAAAAGGTGAGCAAGGGTAGCGTTATCGGTTAGATCGTTAATTCCAACAATCTCAAAATTAGCACCTGATTCTAGGGATGCTCTTAAAAAGTTACGTCCGATACGACCAAATCCATTAACACCAACTTTTAACATTTATTAACCTCACCTATTAGAAAATTATGAAATATTCAACTGCAAGTTTCACGTCAATGTGATGGGTAAATCTTATCAGCCGATGAAGGCTGATTAGTTGAGTAGATCTGGGCTAACGCTCGCTTCAGTATCTGGAATACCTAAATCACGAGCCCTTTTATCCGCCATTGCCAGCAAGCGACGAATTCTTCCAGCGATTGCATCCTTGGTCATCGGTGGTGAAGCCAGTGAGCCCAACTCTTCCAAACTAGCTTGACCATGATTAATTCTTAATTCACCTGCCTCTTTCAGATGTGTTGGAATCTCTGGACCGAGAATCTCCATCGCACGTTGCACTCGAGCCGATGCTGCAACTGCAGCACGCGCTGATCTACGTAGATTTGCATCATCGAAATTTGCTAATCGATTAGCGGTTGCTCGAACCTCGCGTCGCATTCTGCGCTCTTCCCAAGCCAATACAGTCTCATGTGCACCTAATCGAGTAAGCAATGCACCAATTGCATCACCATCACGAATTACCACGCGATCAACATTTCTTACCTCACGTGCTTTCGCCGTAATTCCTAATCTTCTTGCTGCACCAACTAATGCCAATGCTGCCTCCGGGCCAGGACAAGTAATTTCAAGAGCAGAAGATCTACCGGGCTCTGTAAGTGAACCATGAGCAAGAAATGCACCACGCCAAGCGGCCTCTGAATCACAAATAGCTGCTGATACAACTTGTGGTGGTAAGCCACGAATCGGGCGATTATTTGAATCAACTAAACCAGTTTGTCTGGCGAGAGCATCGCCATCTGCTAACACTCTAACTATGTATCTACTTCCCTTACGTATGCCGCTGGCCGAAACAACTGATAACTCACTCTCGTGCCCAAATACCTCAGCAATATCTTTACGCAATCTGCGCGCTACTTGAGCAGTGTCTAGTTCAACCTCAATAATAATTTTTCCAGCGGAGATGTGTAATCCACCTGCAAAGCGAAGCAAAGCTGAAACCTCTGCTTTGCGACAACAAGGTTTGGTAACTGAAAGCCTGCTTAATTCATCCTTTACTGCCTCTGTCATTGCCATGCGATTATCTAAGCAGATTCAGTTGCAAAATGTGGCTGAAAGCGGAAATTAATTTATCGGAATCATGGTGGAAAGTGGCTGAATTATCTGCTAGGTCAAATGAAATTACCTCGCCCCCGCATTTTTTAACGAGTGATTCAAAGGCTGAATTATTGGTGGCAATCCGATTATCAACAAGTGCTACATCAAATTTAAAGTTTGGTAGGTGTTTTAAAATAAATTGTAGGTGATCAGTTAATGAAGAGCCGGCATACTCTTCGGAGGTTGTGGGATCGGGTAAATTAAAAATTAAAACTTTCTTTGCTTTAGATTTAACAATCGCCTCAGCTTGATCACTTAATAAGAAATGTGGCATAACGCTAGAGAGCCATGATCCAGGGCCAAAGGTGATCCAATCAGCGGTTGCTATTGCATCCAATGCTTCAGGAGTTGGCTTTGGAGATTCAGGTATTAAACGTAATTGGGTTACTTCACCTTTTGCAGCAGCTACTTGAATCTGACCGCGGACAGTTTGGGATTTTCCATTAAGCAAAAAACTTCCTTCAATGTCCAAGGGTTCAAGTGCCATTGGTAAAACCTTGCCAACAACTCTTAGTAAATCTCCTACTCGCTCTAATCCTTTGACCGGATCTCCATCGCGATCCCACAGCGCAGTTAACAATAGATTTCCCACCGCGTGATTATCCATTTCACCGGAGCTGGTAAATCGATACTGCATAATTTCAGCCCAGCTTCTACCCCAATCATCATCGCCGCATAATGCTGCTAAGGCCATTCTTAAATCACCAGGAGGGAGTGAATTAAACTCTTCTCGCAATCTGCCAGATGAACCACCATTATCAGCAACAGTTACAACAGCGGTTACATCACTTGTTAAATGGCGCATTGCTTGCAAAGTGGCAGCTAAACCATGACCACCGCCTAAACATACAACCTTAACCGGCATTTAGATTTCACGTCCTAAATCACGATGCATGGATTTAGTTTGAATTTTCTTACCCGGAAGAAAAACCGTTTTATTTAATCTCAGATTTAACTCTTGGGCAATTGCTACAGATCTATGTTTGCCACCAGTGCAGCCAATAGCCAAAGTTAAATACTTTCTTCCCTCATTTATAAATCCATTTGCCATAGTTTCAAATAATGATTGGTACCTACTTAAGAACTCTTGAACATTCTCCGAAGCAAGCACTGTATCGCTAACCTGTTTATCTAAACCAGTAAGCGGGCGAAGCTCTAGATCCCAATGTGGATTTGCAATGAATCGGCAATCTACAACCAGGTCCGCATCAACCGGAATACCGTACTTGTAACCAAAGGAGAGAATATTTACCTGTAAATCTATCGAATTATCCTGGTGAAAAAGTTCTGCAATTTTCTTCTCTAACTGATGAATATTTAAAGCAGATGAATCAATTACGATATCAGCGCTATCTCGTACCTCCCGAAGCCGATTGCGCTCCTTGGTTATTCCATCAACTATCCGATCTGTCCCCTGCAATGGATGTGGTCTGCGAGTAGATTCAAATCTACGAACCAATGCATCATCATTGGCATCAACAAATAGTATTTTGCGACCTACTCCCTGCTCTCCGATATCTGCCAGAGATTTGGTCATATCATCAAAAAAGGCACGGCCTCTAACATCGATCACAACAGCGATTTGCTTAACAGAGCCCTCAATTAAATCAATCAAATTACTTAACAATGCTGGTGGCAAATTATCAACCACATACCAACCTAAATCCTCTAGTGAGTGTGAAACAGTTGATCTACCAGCACCGCTCATGCCGGTAATAATTAATAACTCGGTATCGCCCTTCATAGGGACATCATGCAGGTGGTGTCAAGCATCTAAAATTTCACCTGTTTCAGTATCAACATACTCAGATTTTTCCGCATTAGATAAGGTTGAAAAAATAATCTC